>Ga0079226_10004644_pt1 | contig 10483 bp, 8 predicted proteins | sample Poulit2014_FD_76345 | JGI IMG/M metagenome (GOLD analysis project Ga0079226, IMG submission 76345) | Agricultural soil microbial communities from Georgia to study Nitrogen management - Poultry litter 2014 | ecosystem: Environmental > Terrestrial > Soil > Agricultural land | place: USA: Georgia...
GAGCCAAAGGCAACCAATTCTTAATTCCTAATTCCTCATTTTTAATTGGAAAACACTCCTCCGCACTCACCGTGCATTATCTTTTTTTGTTCAACGACGTTTTCCGGTCAGGTTTTCAAACCGTATATCCTGCATCTTGTATCCTGTAACCTGCATCCTGTTCAAAACTCATACTTCAACGTCCGCTCTTACCCTACGAAGCATCTAATATGTTAAAATTTCGTAGATCATGCTTTGGCGTAGTGGGGCCAGCCCGTCAAACACATAGCAGCCCAACATGCATCTCCTTCGCATAAAGCTACGGAGAGCAGGCCCATCCAGTAGGGAATGCGAATGGGCGGGACGGAAACATCCAGGAAAGCCTCGATATTGTGGATTAGCTCTTTATGGATAGGTCCGGTTTTGTCTGCGTGTTCCTTAACACAGAGGACACAGAGCTTTTCACAGAGATCTCTGAGATGGAATATAATGCTTAAAGAGAGCGGATACTTATTTAGCGAAGGTATTAAGCAGTCAATATTTAGTACCCATTGAATAGAAAAGCTTAAGTACATCTATAATAAACGCTTTACCAGAAAAATAATATTTTTTTATACCGTTTGAATTATTTGAGATCATTTTGTTTCGATATGCAATCGTCTTTAGGCGTAACTCAAGTATGCTTTTCAAGTCGTCTCTATGTTTGATATACTTATAATGAACGGTTTCTGATAACTTGTAAGAAGAACAACCTTTTAAAATTTTTACAGCTAAATCTGTATCTTGAGCTCGCCTTAAATGCTTATCCATACCACCTACTTTTACAAAGATATTTTTCTTAAATAAAGTAGCGTTCAAATGGAAAGGGGTTTTAAAACCAGCTAAAAACTGCTCAATTAGTTCCTTTTTTGTTTTATCAGGAACTAAACGACTCTCGTGTACCTCTCCCTGGTTAACGACTTGGAAGGACCCAATGAGTAGATCTTTATTTTCCTTTTCTATAAATTCTAATTTTTCAACTATTCCTAAATGGCATAGCCTATCATCAACATCTAAAATGTTTATGTAATCAGTATCAACAAAAGGAATAACTTTATTTATTGACGCTGCTTTTCCCAGATTCCTTTCGTTTCGCAAAAAATGAATAGATTCAAACGATTTTAATTTTTCTATATAATCATTACACTTAGATCCATCATCTATTATGATAACCTTTAAGTGATATTCTTCGGAAAATGCTTCTATCATTTCCAAATTGGACAACAAGTTTTCTACATCATTGGGTTCATAAATTGGAACAATTGTCGTAAACATCTATGCCCTTGTGTGTGCTTAAATACTATTATTAGTTTGAGATATAAAAAGGCCAATGCTACAAGGATTATGAAGAGTAATAAAGAACCAATCTTCTTCACTTTTATGCAAAATACTTAGTACTATTTATACATTCCTGAAGCAATTCAAATTGGGGCAAATTAGATGGATATTTGAATCTTTTTGACACTCTTGTGCGTAAATTTTTCAGTTTAAACAGCGTTATAAATTTACTATAAGTGCTCTCAATACCCCATGCATTTTTCAGTGCTCTATTTCTTTAAGATAATTATTTCCCAAGGTTTAATTGTATCAATCGAAAGTTTTGCTCCTGATAGTGATACATTAACTGATTTGCGCGTCTGCCCCCAGGGCTTATATGCATCCAGACTACCTATTGCTGTTTCTTCGACTTTGATACTAACCTTGCGCTCTTTAGGAGAGGTGTTAGCTAAGATTAAAAATGCAGCAGTGTCATTTGACCAATTGGATAATAATATATTTACATCTGTTGCTGATTTAACTCCTTGCATTTTCATGTTATTAACTCCTCCCGCAAATTCCTTTGCTTCTCTTAAAACCGGTGCGAGTATTTTATCCCCCCATTCGGGATTAACCATATGAGCGCGCCCATAAGAAAATAAAGCAATCCCTTTTGCCCCCTGGGCAAGAGAAGAAAATATCATATATCGCAGCTCGTCAGTATTTGGATAACGCAGCTCTTCTACAGAATAGTTTTGATACCTTTTTTGATTTTTTTTGGTAAAGGCTTGCCACGAAAATATTTGCAAAATGGGCATCACTAAATTACCATCTGCCTTATTCCGTTTAGCTGCACTTTCCGTAAAGTTCGTCCAGGCATCTAATTTATTCTCAGGAAATGGCTCTCCCCAAACCGGATAGTAATCATACATCAAAATGTCTTGAACCTCATCGTACTTATACCAGTTTTTTGACCAGGCATGTGCATTGGCAACCGGAACATTTGGCGTTTCTTCCTTAATCAATTCATATAGTGGCTTAAGTTCATTGGGCTTAATACCTTTATTATCGGGTTCGTCACTTAAATACCAAAAGCCCATTGCCGGGTGCTCTTTGAAATGTTCTAAATACTTCTTAAAACGATCATTATCCTTCTTCTTTTTAAGCCAATATCTCGCTCTAAGGTCACTCATTACGTTAAACCCAAATTTTTCTGCCCGGTCGAAAAAAGACTGATCGTTTTCGATCAAACGCCCCATACCATATCTTTGCACATGGGTAACTCCCCACTCTCTTACTTGCTTAAATGCTTTATCGGTATTAGACATCCCCAAAATAATAATAGGAAATGATGCATCAGAAAGAACCTTTTCTTTTGATTTTAATGTATCAGATATACTGACTAATTCTTGCTTCTCATCTTTTGATTTACTTATTAAGGTTGTTTTTTGCTTAGCTTCTTTTTGTGAATTGCTATCTCCGCAAGCAGATTGAAAAAATATAATTAAAACTAAAGTAATGCCGTATGCTTTATACTTCATATCTAATTGGGTTCCTGTGTAGTAGCTACATTATATAGCGTTTTATATTGGTCAGCGATTAAAGACCAGTCAAATTGTTGGGCAACCTCTTTACATTTTTCTATTAACTTATTATCTAATCGATCAGCTAATAACTCAATTTTTCGTACTATCTCTTCTATATCGTTGGGATTCCCTACAGTTTCAGAAATGTTTTTATTTTCAAAGTAGCCATCTATCCCTTCCCCTTTTGTATGGATAATTGGGAGGCCCTGGGAAAGAGCTTCAATATAAACAAGTCCGAAAGTTTCTGGTTCTGATACCATGATAAATATATCATGTGACTGATAAATATTTGTTAATTTCTCTTTATCCTTTATAAATCCTACATAATTTATGTTTGGATTTGAACCGATCATCCTTCCTATCCGATTCTCTTCCTCTCCCTTGCCGACCAAGGTAAGTGTTACTTTAATTTTTTCTTGAAGTTTTTCTACTGCCCTGATAAGAGTGGGTATATTTTTAAGTTTTAGAAATCTACCCACAAATAATAGCTGTAAAGTTGATTTTCTTTTCTTCTCAACTTGTTTTGTATTTAAAAAGTAAGAATCTACACCATTAGGAATAATAGCAATTTTATTATTTATCAATTCTCTAATCCTGTTATCAATCGACAAAAATATTTTTTCCTTGTAGGCTGGTGAAAGGAATACAACCTTTTTTGCCTCAGTTAGTATCTTATCCCTCCGCCATTTTAAATCAGGTCGATATTTACCAAACGCATTGAATGCAGTTTGACGAACTGATACTACAAAAGGGATGCCAAACCTTTCTTTTACTTTTAAAGCTACAGCTCCATCACTATAAAGAGTGTGGGCATGAATAATACCTGCATTTGAAATATCAATACTTGTGTATAGGTCCTTATATATTTTTCGCACCTTTAGTCGAAATAGTAATCGATCGTGTAAAGATAAGATATTATGGATATGCAGTTTAACATGCGATAGTTCTGTTGGATTATATAAAGATTCCCCTTTAGACCTTACAGCAGAATAAACTACCTGTTTTATATTCAGCTCATCAAGATGAAGAACCAACTGTTTATAGAGTGAGGAATTAGGAAAGTCATTAGAAATGTGTAGTACATTTAACTTTTCAGGCATTCTTTTGAAATCCAGAATAGGTTTGCAACCCAATGAAATAAAATATAATAGTCATAAACAAAAAATTAAGTAGTACATCAGCAACTAGACCACAAATTAGCAAAACATATAAACTTCTTCGTGCAATTTCTATGTTATTGACTTTTAGGTTTACTAACAATATAAATAAAGAAAAAAGAAAAAAGACACTCCCTATAACACCATAATTAAATAATACATAAAAGTAGGAATTGTCCATAACTGAAAAATAGCCGGGACCGAAACCGAATAGTCTGTTTTTTATAGAAGCAGACTGATAGATCTCCCCCACATTTTCCCAAATAGAAAACCTTAAACTTAAAGTATGTACGCTCTGACCTTCAACAAGGCTCAAAATTTGTGACATATATGGCAATCTGTCTTTGAGAAATAATAAGACAAAATAAAACAGAACTAAGCCTAGACAAACTGCTAATAAAGTGTAAACTATTTTTTTTGAGAAAAGTGCTTCTTTAGAAACAAATAACAGCGGAAGAAAAAGAAGGATAATTAAAGAAGTTCTGGATCCCGTAGCTAATATTATCAATGCTCCCAATCCTATTAGCACCTTAGACCATAACGGCTTTTGTTTTGAGAAGTGCGCAAATACCACAATACATAAAACGGTTAAAATACCTAAGGTATTCGGATTTTGAACGGTGCCTACAACACGGAGGATTCCCGTCCAATCCCGGGCCTTTTCGCTTATCCATAATAAGCTATCAAATCCCATAATTTGTAATAATATCAGAGGAATTTGAGCAAGAATAAATACCGCGGCAAAGGAAAAAAGAGAATCTGTTTTTTTTAACCCAAAAATCTTAGCATCAACTATCCCTGCCAATAATCCAAATATCCAGTAAAAAGGAATAATGGAATATTTAAGCTGTCCCAAACTAAAACCGAGCTGATCATAATTGGCCAACTGAGATAATACAATAGTTGATGAAAAAAAAAGAGATCCAAGTATTAAGTATTTAAAGTAAGCAGGAAACTTTACTTTAAATTTAAGAAATAGAAAAAAATATAAAACTATTGAAAAGGAATGCCCTGCCAGTACTCCTAATGGACCTATATTTGGAAATAAAGTGACTATTAAAAACCACATATTGCATATATCATAAATTGTGAACCCCACTTATAGAAAATATCATAATAACAAAGGAACTATTAATATATCAATACACGATTTTCATTCATTTTATGAATAAATATTTTTCAAAGTATTAGTATTACTATTTGCATAATATTTTCTAATTGAATTTAATTGCTTATCATTGAAACCTTGGTCAACATTCATTGATGTCAAGGTTATCCCACCTATTCCAATAATAGGTAGCATTGTACTATAAGCATCACTTTTGACAATTTTGGTGTCATTCATTTGGGCCATAACATTAAGCCAAATATCATCTGCATATTTACAATGCACCATGAATATTTTTTTGTTTAGCGCTTCTTTTGATAATGCCCCCGGAGGAAATAAAGTACCACCACCACTCGTAAAAAAAAGTTTAAAAGAAGGGCCTTCTGCTTTATGTAATGTTTCCCATTCAGTATAAGATTTTAGATTTGAACCTTCTTTTGTGATGCGATGAGCTCTGTCGCAGCAAATTGTCCCAGGATGTTTTTTGTGTAAATCAAGTAATCTACTAATTAAGATAGTAGGATATATTAAATCATCATCAACGGTAATTAATATATCTTTAGAAAACTTTTTAATAGCATAATAATACTTTTTATGTGATCTTAGGTCTTCATCACAAAATACTATTTCAAGTCCCCGTTTTTCCAAGTCCAATAAATTATTGGGTAAAGTATTTCGCCCCTCAAATTGTTCTTTAGCTAACCATAAGATTATTTTATCGGGAGGATAAGTCTGCCTTAAAAGGCATTCTATAACAATCCAAACCTTTTTAATCCGAGCTGGAAAAGAAGTTAATGATACAATAATTCTTTTATCCTTGTCTGTGGAAGGGGTTAATTGATATTCCTCTCTATTTGCAGTCAATCCTAAATAAATAGGTAAAATAATATTAGCTACTACTCTTACTAAAATACGTTCAACAGAATAAAATCGAATACTTGTTAAAAAAGCATTTTTATTCCTGATAGAGCCATATAATTCTATAAAAAAATTGATCATATATTTTTTAATATATTACCTGAATGAAAATGTCTTCTAAAAAAACAACCCCTCATACTCTTTTCTTTTAAGAAGTCTTTACCTATTATCTGTGTTGAATTAGTGAGACTCTTTATATAACTTCCTGGAATTTCACTATATCTAACAGACCAATATTTATTCTATAAGTACTTTCTTCATTTAGCCACAAATTGTACCTGCCCGAATGTATTTTTTAATTTTTCACTAAACTTTTTTGGAGTTTCCACCGTATTGATATATTCATCAGTAAATGATTTTATTTTTTGTGAAATTATATACGGTTCAACCTTACAATCATATTTTAGTGCCAACAGTAAACCATGCATCCTTGCTGAATATACTACAGTAGTTTTTAAATATAATTTATACAAATCATTTAAGTTAGTGATATCCACTATCGAGATATCTTCCCCGTATGTTTTTTTTATATAAGATTGAAAGTTCTTTGATTCAATAGCATCTTGTTTTGTTGTATAAAATAGCTTGACTTCAAGTCCCTTAGCTTTGTATTCTTCTATCTGAGAATACCAAATATTGTAATAATCCGTCAAGCTTATCCCTTTTGCATTATATTTGAAACAAAAGGTATTGTAATCATACACACCTACTAAAGCTAAATTACTGTATCCAGTTGCTTGCTTATTTTTTTCAACAGAATTGTAAAATGCTATATCTGGTACCACCTTAGACTTTTGGCCTAACTCATCAAAAAGAACTTTCTTTGAATATGAATCCCTAACCCAAGCTTTATTTACTTTTTTTAAGGCCTTACCATACAGAAATTTTTCCATTTTATTAAAATTCCCCTCAACACCTACTGCGATAAGATAAATGGGGGCTTCAGAATATTTTCTTACTATATATGTCCACCAAAAGAGTGCAATAGAGAAAAGGTGTGGGTATTTTTTATTAACAGGGCTAGAATTCATAAGCTGTCCCCCTCCAATAACAAATGTATCAAATTTTTGACTTCTTATTTTATCCTTAATAAAAGATTGATTCTTGATAAACCAATAAAAAATGGATAGATACCCTTTAATATTAACTTTTACTGGATTCTTTTTTTTGCCTTTTTTTTCTTTGTCTTTTGTTAAATAATTCTCTTTAGGAAGTTTTTCTTTAATTGATACTGCTGATGGAGGATTGAAAAATGAAAAATCTACTTGAAACTGCATATCCTCGAGTAAATTTCCCATACTTTTTCTAATGGCCACGTCTCCTAAGTTCCCAGCGACATGGCCTTGATTTATAATCAATACCTTCTTTTTAGTCATTTCCTAGCGTATGTTTTTATTATGCCTTCGAATTCTTTTGGTGTAGAAATTATAAACATCCAGCAGAATGCTCTTCCAATAACGAACACAATCGTTATGTTACAATTTATATCTACTATTTGTTCTCAAATTGAATAATTAATCATTTTTACCTGTAAAAAGGGCATTCATATTCAATTAATTGCTAAGAATCTTATTAATATTATCGATTTGATCTTTGGTTAATTTTTCTTTCCACTTATCTTTGGACTCTACCTTGACGTTCGGCATTGGCAGCTTTTTATCTATTTCTAAAAAGCTATTTAGTCTGGCCATTTCCTCACCTGTATTTTCAATTAAATCATCATAATTAACTATTAATGTTCTACCAGGATATTTATTTTTTATTTCTTCCAACCTTTTCTTGTGAGCTTTCCACCTCATTGCACACTTCTCTTCAAGAGACATTGCAGAATATTGTTCAGTATTATTTTTTTCTATTCCTAAAAATTCATTGGGTACGGGATAATCTTCCCAATTTTTTATCCACCCTAAAACCCCCCTATGTAGCAGCATGCTTGATATCGTTGCATATGGATTTCTTATTATTCCTATAAAATAGCTTTTGGGAATATATCGAATTAAATGATCTGCCAGCCAAAGATTGGGATGACTTTTATCGACAAAGTGTTTTTTTGAAAAGAAAGTATATTTGTAGTAATAGAGAATTATCAATGGCAACAAATATTTTCTTTTATTTTTATTAATAGCTGCTTGAGTAACCCATTTAAAAATAGGTTGATCTTCAATTTGGACATTGATCTCACTACTTTCTTCTAAGATATGCCCTAACCAATGGGTCCCCGATCTTCCAGTACCTATTATAAAATAATTGTTTTTCATTTTACCAATTGATAAAAGTTATAGTTCTGATATTTAATAAATGTCGAACAAAAAACATTTGTGTTAAGTTAGAGACAGCAAAAATTATGGCAGTTGATATTGCAGCCCCAATAGCTCCATAAAGCGATATAAATATAATAGCCAATAGTACATTCAAAACAGCGAAGGCCATGGATAATCTACTTTGGACTCTTTCGTGCCCTGTCATTATCATAATCAAACCAACGGCCCCTGTAGCTAAGTTTACAAATTGACCCAGAGCTAATATGTTTAAGAGCCAATAAGCTTCTTTAAATTCACTACCCCAAATCCCTAAAATATCTGCTCCAAAAAGAAAAAATAGTATTAGTGGAATCCCCCCAATTAGTGTTAGTCCTTTTGTAACCTGCTGTATCATTCGTTCCATTTCTTTGATCTTACCTTTCTCAAATAAAGCAGCAATTTTAGGACCAACTGTAGAATTAGTTACACTTAGAAAAAAACTTGATAACAATGCCATTTTAACAGCTACCGTATAAAGTCCTACTTCTCGACTGTTAGCAATCCACCCAAGTAGTACTACTGGTACCTTTGAAATTAGAATTGCTGTAATTGCAACAATGAATAATGGGAACGACAGCTTGAAAAGCTTTTTGAAAACTAATTCCCTTTTAAAATCATAGCTATAAATTGCCTTCCAATAAAATCCAATACTAATAGTAACTACAACCTTACCAATTCCATACGCAATTGCTACGCGGTTAACATTGATTTCATAGCTATTATACCATAGAAAAAATAATATCCCCCCCGTTACAAACGAACTAAGTGTTTGATCTACTAAGTTGCTTTGCCATATCTTTCTGAAACCTATTAGACCAGAAGAAAATATACGAGAAAATACTTGAGGTACCATTACAATTAAAGCCACCATTAATGGGAAAGTAAGTTTAGGTTCATCAAATACCTCACTCGCTAACCATGGTGTAAAGAATATCGATACAATAGTAATCATAAGGGTTATACCTCCCGTAACCCAATAAGCGGTATACATTACATTTCCAAGTCTCTCCCAATTTTTATTAGTATAAGATATTGAAACTTCTTTTATAATAGCCTGTCTATATCCCACCATCCCAAATACGACTAAAAGACCTGTTATTTGTTTAGAAAGATTTATTATTCCCAATCCCTCAGGTCCTAAGAATCTACCAAGAGCTACACTTATCAAAAATCCAATTCCCATGCCCAAAGCCTTTACAACTAATGAGGCCGATGACTTTTGCACAACCTCTAAGGTGTGCTCGTCAAGAAATGTAAGCTTGCTGGTGATCCAGCGTCTCAATTCATGAATCACAGTATATTATTTTTAAAATAGTAAGCATAAACTTATTTTTCCTAAATAACCGTTTTTAATTGATTTAAAAACAGTGCTGATAATAGCATTGGCAATCCTTGTATAAAAAAAACAACCCCCTATCCCAGTTTTCTCAGCTTTACACCTCGCCGTCAGTCGTCCGTTTCAACATCAAAGAGTACTCTTCTGACTACTATTCATTTACTAATTCAATAAGTTTTCATTCTCAGTCCTCAGAAAGATAAAAATTTATTTTTTTTAATACACCTTTGCACATTCTTAAACGATGCATTTTATTAGCCTCAATACCCGAAGCTTCTCCAATTGTTATATTCTTCAACCATCAGTTACTGGCAGACAAGTAAATAGTTCCATACTGGCTCTTTTGATGATTGCCTTTTTTGTTTCCAAATGATGCAGAAAATGGGATAGTATCGGTAATCTCTTGCCTTCGCTCATCAGCCGCGAATGATACGAATATTTCAGGATGGTAGAAAGGGCGTTTTTAGTAGTAGTTAGTAGAGAGTAGAAGTTAAAAAGTAAAAAGTGGTTAGTAGGCAGGACCTCATCGGGCATTGGGGTCAACGAAATGCTCCAGCACATAAAGTTCTGTAGCCTGCTCCCTTGGCATCGTTGACCGGGGCTGGATGGCTTGGTTAATGGCAAAGTCCCGGCCCTGCTGCAGAATAAGTCCAAATGCTCAAAGGGAGTTATACTCCCGCTTCAGGAGTTCAACTCCTTCAGAGCAGGTAGTTTTGCAAAAGGACTCTTAATAGGGATTTTATCATGTAAAAAAGCGTTCCTCTCCCTGAATTTTAGGGAGAGGCCAGGTGAGGGTCAAACAA
>Ga0079226_10004645_pt1 | contig 10482 bp, 8 predicted proteins | sample Poulit2014_FD_76345 | JGI IMG/M metagenome (GOLD analysis project Ga0079226, IMG submission 76345) | Agricultural soil microbial communities from Georgia to study Nitrogen management - Poultry litter 2014 | ecosystem: Environmental > Terrestrial > Soil > Agricultural land | place: USA: Georgia...
CAGAAAGCCGTTTAAGCCTGCGTGCCATTGAGCCTGAATTTTTACGCCTAATGTTTGCACAAAAGGGGGAATAAATGGCAAAGCAGAAAAAAATGGCTTCAAAAAAGCACCGCACTTTTCACGCCCATTTAATTTTAAACCGCTGGGTTTTATCGCTTTTGGGACAAAACAGTTTTGAGGATTTAAAAAAGGCTTTAAAGGATAACGACTTAATCGGCTTAAATAATGAGGGGCAAACGCTTTTTTTTGAAGCCTTGAAAGACGTTTTTTCTAAAAAAATCAGCGAGGAAGACTTTCGCCGTTATGATTTAAATATTGTCAAACATTGGCAAACCATCACCGAAAAACGCAATCAAGCCAGCGGTCATCAATTGCAGATGAAATATTTCCAATATTTATCTCTGTTGTTTACTGAGATTTATTTGGATTGGTTTTTTCATCGCACAGAGGCAATGCTGATAGGCTTAAATCAAACCTTGGCAAGCTATAAGCAAGAAAACGATCATTTGGACTTATCCGATTATCAAGCGGAAGATTTAAACAAAATCGCCTTTTGGAATGCCACAGGCTCGGGCAAAACCTTGCTGATGCACGTCAATATTTTGCAATATCAGCATTATTGCCCTAATAAAATCGATCAAATTATTTTGCTCACGCCCAATGAGGGCTTAAGCCATCAGCATTTGCAGGAATTGGCACAATCCAATTTTTCCGCTGCTTTATTTGATAAAAATAAATCCCCGAAGCAAGGGGAATTATATGAAGCCATTCAGGTGATCGACATCAATAAATTGGCAGATAAACACGGCGATAAAACGGTGGCAGTAGAAAGTTTTTCAGGCAGCAATTTGGTGTTGGTGGACGAGGGACACCGCGGCACATCAGGCGATGCGTGGCTGAAACGCCGTGAACAGCTGATTGGCAATGGTTTTGCTTTTGAATATTCCGCCACCTTTGGGCAGGCGGTGAGCAAGGGCAAAACCGTGAAAGAACAAATAACCGAATGGCAAAAAAAGCAAGCGGGCATTCTGTTTGGCAAAAAAAGCCTAAAAGGTTTAGATGAACATCAATTGGCACAATTACAGCCCGATGTGTTGGCATTGCAAGAAATCAAACAATCAGCAATGTTGGAAGTGTATGCCAAAGCGGTGTTATTTGATTATTCCTACAAATATTTTTACGCCGATGGCTATGGCAAAGAAAGCCAAATCCTCAATTTGCGTGATGAAGATTATGCCCCACACGGCGAGATGTATTTAACCGCTTGCTTATTGGTGTTTTATCAACAGTTGTACTTATTTGAACGTCATCAAAAAGCGATTGCCTCTTTTCAAATTGAAAAACCGCTGTGGGTGTTTGTGGGCAATAAAGTTGCCGATGATGACAGCGATATTTTAAAAATCCTGCAATTTTTGGCACATTTTTTAAACGACCACACCACCATTGAACGCCGTTTGAACCAATTACTCAGCGATACCGCTGTATTAACCAATGCAAAGGGGGAAAATATTTTTCGAGGGCAATTTGTGCCATTAATGGATTTTTTAGGCAAAGAAGCCGAGTTGTATAACGATATTTTGCAAAAAGTCTTCAATACTGCCATTGATGGGCGTTTGCAAGTTGCCTTATTAAACAATAAAAACGCAGAAGGTGAATTGGCATTATCGGTAGGCAATGCCCCTGCTTTTGGTGTGATTAATATTGGCGATGCCAAAAGTTTTGCCAAAACCGCCGAAACGCAAAGGGATTTTGATACCGTACAGAATGATTTTTCACCCTCTTTATTTCGGGAAATTAACCACGCCAAAAGCCACATTCATTTGCTGATTGGCTCAAAAAAATTCACCGAAGGCTGGTCGAGCTGGCGGGTGTCCACAATGGGCTTGCTCAATATGGGCAAAAGCGAGGGCAGCCAAATCATTCAGCTTTTTGGGCGAGGTGTGCGGCTCAAAGGGCAAGGCTATTCGTTAAAACGTAGCCAAGAAAATGAACGCCCTCAAGGCGTATTTCTGGAAAAATTAGAAACGCTGAATATTTTCGGTATCGCCGCAGGCTATATGGAGGAGTTTAAAAAATACCTTAAAGAAGAGGGTATTACCCCGCCTGATGAAGTGCTGACTATTGATTTTAAAGTCCGCGCTAATTTGCCACAACGCACCTTAAAAACCTTGCAATTAAAAGACGGCTATAAAGACAACCAAAAAATGGGCTTTAAACGCCAACAAAAAGGCATTGAATTTTTCAGATTGCCTGAACAGTATCAAGGCAAAGCCAAACGCCTGCATATTGAGTTGGATTTATACCCAAAAATCGAAATGTATCGCACCAAAGGCGACAGCACGCCAATAGATAAACGGGAACACCACAAGTTGGATCAACGCCTGTTTACCGCCTTTGATTGGGAAAAAATCTATCTCGCTTTGTGGGAATACAAATGGCAACGCTCGTGGTGGAATCTGCAAATCCATAAGAAAGGCATTCAAGATTTTGCCCGAACGGAGGGCTGGTATCGCCTGTATATTCCGAAAGAGGCACTCAGTGTTCATTGTTATGCCGATATTGAAAAACAACAAACGATTCTGATTGAACTGCTAAAACTTTATATGCAACGTTTTTACCAAACCCTCAAAGGCTTGTATGAAGGGCAGTTTTATGAAGTTGTGGAGGTGAATGAAGACCACCCAGCCTTGCAAAACCACTATCATTTTGCCTTTGATAAAGACAATAATGAGGAGCGTGAAGCATACGCAAATAAATTAAAACAGTTGGAAAACGCCATTAAAAATGGTCAATTAAAACAAGCCCTCAACTGGCAAGCGTCTAACATCACCGCCATTTGCTTTGCACCCCATTTGTATTACCCCATTATGACGCTAGCAAATGCCGAAACCTTGCCGTTCACCATGAAGCCCATGGATATGAACCAAACCAGCGAAATCCGCTTTGTGCAAGATCTGCAAACCGCCCAAGCCAACGGCGATCTTGACCAATGGATCGGCGAAAAAGAATTGTATCTACTCCGCAACGCCGCCAATAAAAACAAAGGCTTAGGCTTTGCACTGGCAGGCAATTTTTACCCCGACTTTTTGCTCTGGCTGGTGGATCGGGAAACGGGCAAGCAATGGCTCAGCCTGATCGACCCTAAAGGCATTTTGCATATGGGTATTGACGATCCCAAATTCGGCTTGGCGGAAGAAATCAAAAATCTGCAAAAAGAAAACGGCTTAGCGATTCAGCTTAACGCCTTTATTCTTTCAATCACCGAAAGAGCGGATTTAACCCATCAATATGATGAAACTGTCTATCAAGACAAAAATATTCTGTTTATGCAGGATAGGGATTATTTGAAAGCAATGTTTGACAAGATATTGGCGGGTTAAACGAGCTTTGTTGATAAAAGCCTCGTGCATTAAAAAGTGCGGTGTTTTTTCACTGCACTTTTCAGATGGCATTGCCTAAAACAAATCCCTCATTCTTCGATTTCCCCTAATTCTATTTTAGCCATTCTTAATCTAGTCAATACAATTCACTTTGTCTATACTGTGCAGCTTATTCATTTATTGTCGTTTCAGTTCAAAATAAGACAAGGCAATGAGCCGAAGACAGTACAGATAGTACGGCAAGGCGAAAGAACGCCGTATTATTTTGAAATCAAACGACAACACATAAGGAAAAAACAATGTCTATCCTCATCATCTCCAGCCACCCCAATTTAACCCAATCGGTGGCGAATCAAACCATTTTGAACCAGTTAAAAAAACTTTTACCAACGGCAGAATTTGTGCATTTGGATACGCAATATCCTGATTTCCGCATTGATGTGGCCGCGGAGCAAAACCGTTTAATGCAAGCGGATACCATTGTGTTGCAATTTCCGTTTTATTGGTACAGTTACCCTGCCTTGCTAAAAAAATGGGTGGACGAAGTGTTTGTGTATGGTTTCGCACACGGTTCGACTGGCGATAAAGTGAAAGGCAAAAAGCTGGTGATGTCGTTCACCACAGGTGCGGCGGCGGAGCTGTATCAGCCAGATGGGGCGATGCACCACACGGTTGAGCAATTTCTGCCAGCTTTTCAACAGCTTGCCTTTTTGTGCCAAATGGAATGGCAGCCGCCTGTGTATTCCAACGGAATGATGACCATTCCCAACATCAGCACGCCTGAGCAAATCGCTGAAGTGCAAGCCAAAGCGGGGGCACACGCCGAGCGTTTAGCGGCACAGTTGCAAAAATAAGGAAGTGCGGTATGTTTTTAGTACAAATTTCATTAGCACCCAGCGACGCGGTGAACGCCTTATTAGACGGACACCGTGCGTGGCTGAAACAATACGCCGAGGCAGGCAACTTCTTGCTGTTTGGGCCATATGACAACCACAAAGGCGGCTTAATCCTCGCCCAAGCGAACAGCGAAACCGCCTTGCAAGCAATCTTGGCAGAAGATGTGTTTTACCATAACGGTTTAGTGGATTATCAAGTGCAGGGATTCACGCCAAAATTTGTGAATACGGAAGCATTGGCAAAAGCAGTTTAATCATCAGATAAAAGCTGCCTGAAAACCCCATAGCGGTTACAAAAATACAACGCTATATTTTTCTAAACGCAGTATCCTTATTTTTATTTCATTTTTTTATCTGAAAACAGGAGAATTTATGCAAAACTTAAAAGACAAAGTCGTCATCATCACTGGTGCATCATCAGGCATCGGCGAAGCCACTGCCTATAAACTGGCACAAGAGGGGGCGAAAATCGTGTTGGCGGCACGCCGTGAGGACAAGCTCAAAGCCATTGCCGACAACATCGCCAATAATGGCGGCGAGGTGGTGTATCGCAGCACCGATGTAACCAAGCCCGAAGACAACCACGCCTTAGTAGAGTTGGCAAAAAACACTTTTGGCAAAGTGGACGCGATTTTCTTAAACGCAGGTTTAATGTCAAGCTCGCCATTTTCCGAGTTGGAAACCGCCAACTGGAATGCGATGGTGGACGTGAACATCAAAGGTGTGTTGAACGGCATTGCCGCTGTGTTGCCGACTTTTGAAGCGCAAAAATCAGGGCATATCCTCGCCACTTCTTCTGTGGCAGGGCTGAAAGTGTACCCAGGGGCTGGCGTGTATTGCGGCACAAAATGGGCGGTGAAAGCCATTATGGAAGCCTTGCGTATGGAATCGGCACAGGCTGGTACAAATATCCGTACCAGCACCATTTACCCTGCGGCGGTGCAATCGGAATTGGTGGCAGGCATCACCAACGACAACGTGTCGAAAGCCTATCGTGAGCTGTACGACAACTACGAAATCCCTGCCGAACGAGTGGCAAACGTGGTGGCATTCGCCCTCAGCCAGCCTGAAGACACCAACATCAGCGAATTTACCATCGGGCCGACTACACAGCCTTGGTAAGCAATCGTCTTGGCTTAATCAGGTGAAGGCGTTCACCTGATTTTTATTTTCAGACGGCATTAAAGTGTTTCCTGATTTTTTATTTTTCTTTTGTGAGAGACATGAACCCTTTCTTTGTTTTCGCTACTAGCTTTAATGTGTAAGTATCTCTCTTTAAATAGTACACTGCTGATAGTCGAAGCAGTGTTTATTACCAAGTGGCACAGTAAAATATACAGACTTCTATCAAGAATGAAAAAGGTACATTGGCGATTGATCTGACTCCAAAATCATCAGCAAAAAGGTTATATGCTGGAGTTATATACCGGTGAAATAAACTATTTAATGAGTAATGACACACTCTACAAGTTCTTGATGATGCAATTTGACATCCTCTCCGCCATAAAGGACGGGGATTCCTCTACCAGTGTCCATTACAAACAATAGGCTACTCTTGGTGGGTTCTTGCTGCTGACCGCCAGTGCGGTTCATTTCACAAGCGCTGTAGGCATACCTTGCCCTGAACAGTGTATCGTCATTGAGAAAGCCAGAGCATATCCCTGTTAATACACTTTTTCAATGTAAGATATGACTGTTGTACCAGTCTATGCCTTATATCTCCGTCCTGAAAGACGGAGTTTTACGGCATTAGGCTGATAAATTATGTCTTACTTTTTCTTGAAATAATTTGACTTAGTACTACTAAGGTCAAAGATACGATAATCATAATGGTGGCCAACGCATTAACTTCTGGAGTGACACCGGTTTTCACCAATGAGAAAATGCGTAACGGCAACACTTCATAGCTAACGCCTGTGACGAAAGATGAAACTACAACATCGTCAAGTGAAATGGTAAAACTGAGCAACCAACTTGAAACGATCGCAGGCAACGCTAAAGGCACAATAATTTTACGCAAAATGGTCATTTCACTTGCGCCTAAATCACGTGCCGCTTCCAGCATTTTTATATCAAACCCTTTTAAACGGGAGAAAACGGCAACCACTACGTAAGGCAGGCAGAAAGTGATATGGGCAAATAATAATGACCAAAATCCTAATGAAATGCCGACCAGCATAAAGAGGGCTAAAAGCGACACTGCCATCACAATATCCGGCGACATCATTACAATGAACAACATTCCACCAACAAATTTTTTGCCTTTGAATTGGTAACGATAAAGTGCAATCGCGGTTAATAAACCTACCAATGTTGCGCCGGTTGCGGCGAAAAAGGCGATGGTGACTGAATGGAATGCCGCATCCAATAGGGTATTATTATTGGCTAAACGTTCATACCAATTTAAGCTGAAACCTTTCCAAGTGAGACCGTAGCGATCTAAATTGAAGGAATTGACCACTAAAATAATGATTGGAATATACAAATAAGCATAAACCAAAAATAAGAAAATATTCCGCAATGAACGTTTCATTATTCCAACTCCGATTTCTTGTTAAATAATTTACCTGCACGGTAATAGACGAACAATAACAATGCCATAAGAATGGTTAATGCAATACTGATTGATGAACCGAACGGCCAGTTACGTGAGATTAAGAACTCGCTCTTAATGACGTTACCGACAAGCAACACTTTCGCACCACCAAGAAGGTCGGCAACATAGAACATTCCCATCGCCGGTAACAGCACTAACAGACAACCGGCAATAATGCCCGGCATTGTTAACGGTAGAATGATTTTAATAAAACGTTGGAATGCGTTGGCACCTAAATCTTTTGCCGCTTCCAGTAAACGATAATCCAACTTCTCAATAGAGGAGTACAAAGGCAGAATCATAAACGGCAATAAAATATAGACCAAACCGATAATAACGGCGACTTCCGTATTTAAAATACGGATTGGGGTATCAATAATACCGAGCCAAAGCAGTGTATTATTTAAAACCCCTTTAACGCCAAGGAAAATTTTCATCCCATAAATACGGATGAGTGAGTTTGTCCAGAAGGGCAAAATCACTAAAAACAGCATAATCGGACGAAATACCGGCTTCATTTTGGCAATCATAAAGGCAAAAGGATAGCCGATTAATAAACAAATGATAGTGGCAACACCGGACATATAGAGTGAGTTCCACAACACCTGCGCATAGAGCGGCTCAATTAAGCGTTTATAACTGTCTAAAGAAAAGGTGAATTCAACCAAATTACTGCTGTCACGCGTTAAAAAACTTGTGATCAACACCAATAGGTTTGGTATTAATACAAAAAAGATTAGCCACGCAAAGATAATAGTGACAGTAAAAGTTTGAAATTTACGCGTTGTCATCTTCATCATCAAGTACCACTTCCCAGCTTTCAACCCAAGTTATAGCGACTTTCTGATTGAGAGAATGATCGACATCCGGATCATCTTCATTGAAAAATTCGCTGACCAATACACGATTACCGCCTTCAAGTTCAACGGTTGACTCTAACGTCATCCCTTTATAGTTACGTTCGCGTACATAACCGATTAACCCTTCGTGCGATTGCTTATCGTGTACCTCTTCGATGCGAATATCTTCCGGACGAAGCAATACTTTTAATTTTTGTCCGACTGAAACGGGGCGAGTAACATAAATTTCACAGATACGGCCTTCAACGTTGGCTTGTACTCGTTTTTCATCAATGCGTTGCAGTACGGTGGCATCAAAAATATTGATTTCACCAATAAATTTTGCCACAAATAAATTTTTCGGCTCTTCGTAAATTTCTCGTGGTGTGCCGTCTTGCTCGATATTACCTTGACGTAACACGATGATACGATCCGACATTGTTAATGCTTCTTCCTGATCGTGTGTAACGAAAATAAAGGTAATACCGAGTTTGCGCTGTAATGCTTTTAATTCATTCTGCATTTGTTGACGCAGTTTGTAATCCAAAGCAGAAAGTGACTCATCCAACAATAATACTTTTGGTTTATTTACTACCGCACGTGCAATAGCAACACGTTGTTGTTGACCAGCGGAGAGTTGAGCTGGTTTACGATCGGCAAAATCAGCTAATTGCACCATTTTTAGTGCTTCAAGAACACGTGGTTTAATTTCTTCATTCGGCACTTTTTGCATACGTAAACCAAACGCCACATTTTCAAAAATGGTCATATGTGGAAATAGTGCATAGCTTTGGAATACGGTGTTGATGTTGCGCTGTTCCGCCGGAATATCGGTAATATCTTTACCATCAAGGATAATACGCCCGCTATTCGCCTCTTCGAAACCGGCAATTAAGCGTAAAATTGTGGTTTTACCACAACCGGAAGGACCTAAAATTGTTAGGAATTCGCCATTATTGATGGTGAGGTTAATATCTTTAATGATCGTTTTACCATCATAGGATTTAGTGAGTGATTGAAGCTCAATAATCGGCTTTTGTTGTTGAACTGAATTTTCCACTATCTTTGTTTTTCCTCCTAAGTCAAAAAACTATTCAATACCCACGAGAATTACATCTATAAGAAATTGGCAATGATATAGTGATCAACTCATAATTGAAAGCCTATAAGCTAAAAATTTTTAAAAAATTAAAAGTTTTCCTGTAAATAGATTGATTAATTCGTAAATGTTGTTGATTTACATCATATGGCGAAGCTACGGATGTGATAGCATTTTACGCCTGAAATTTCGATGATTTTTTATAAATACGGGAGCTAAGATGTACTCAGAAGAAAAATTACGTCAAGGATTGTTGGATCGCTTTTTGCATTATGTTAGTTTTGATACCCAATCCAAAGAGGGAGTTAAACATTCACCGAGCAGTCGAGGACAATGGTTGCTGGCTCAATACTTAATGGAAGAGTTGAAGGGGTTGGGCTTAGCTCAAGTGGAAATGTCACCAGCTGGAATCGTTACCGCACTATTACCTTCCAATATACCGAATAATCGTACTACTATTGGATTTATTTCCCATTTAGATACTTATCCCGGCACCAAAGGAAAAGATATTAAACCGGAAGTAATTAATGAATATCGAGGCGGTGACATTGCTTTAGGTTTGGGTGAAGAGTTTATCAGCCCGGTACAGTTTCCTTTTTTGCAAAAATTAGTCGGGCATACTTTAATTGTTACTGATGGTACAACTTTATTGGGTGCGGATAATAAAGCCGGAATTGCGGAAATTATGACGGCGTTATCAACGATCATCAGTTATCGCTTGCCACGGGTTAATATTCGGGTCGCTTTCACGCCGGATGAAGAGATCGGTGCCGGAATGCAGCATTTCCCGATTTCACAGTTTAGCTGTGATTGGGCTTATACGGTTGATGGCGGCGGTATGGGCGAGTTGGAATATGAAAACTTCAATGCGGCGACAGCTGTGATCAGCATAAAAGGGGAGTCAATACATTTAGGTGCTGCCAAAGATAAATTAATCAATGCGTTATCATTAGCGTGTCGTTTTCATCAACAGTTGCCGCAGGATGAAGTGCCGGAAAAAACTGATGGGCGACAAGGGTTCTTCCATTTGGATGCGATTAATGGCGATATTGAATATTGTGAGCTGAAGTATTTAATTCGTGATTTTAGCGCGCAAGGTTTTGCGGAACGTAAGCGGTTATTGCAAAAACAGGTTCAACATTTTGTTGGGCAGTATCAGCTGTCTGATCGAATGCAGATCGAGATTACTGATAGTTATCATAATATGCAGAGTATGGTGGCGAAAGTGCCGCAAAGTGTTGAGGTGGCTGACATCGCAATGAGAAATTGTGGCATTACGCCGAAACATAAAGTGATTCGTGGCGGTACGGATGGTGCCTGGTTGTCTGAAAACGGTATTGCTTGCCCGAATTTGTTTACCGGAGGATATAATTTTCATAGTAAACACGAATTGGCAAGTTTAAATGAAATGCAGCAGGCAACGAAAGTAATTATCGAAATTGCCAAATTGGCGAAAAAATAACGATAAATCCACAGTGGATTTAGGATCTGCATCTTAAAAAGCTGGCACTGACAGCCAACTGATTAAGGTGCAGATTTTTTTGTATAGATCGGAAGCGTTGTGAGCACTAATCCGATAGTTTTAGGCTATATTCATATAAATTTTGCAATAACAGCAGTTTGTTTTCATCATTGGCATATTGTGCGGAAAGCATTTCAAATTCAGCAATAA
>Ga0079226_10004646_pt1 | contig 10481 bp, 11 predicted proteins | sample Poulit2014_FD_76345 | JGI IMG/M metagenome (GOLD analysis project Ga0079226, IMG submission 76345) | Agricultural soil microbial communities from Georgia to study Nitrogen management - Poultry litter 2014 | ecosystem: Environmental > Terrestrial > Soil > Agricultural land | place: USA: Georgia...
GCCATATGCGACCCTAAAAACGCACCAATTAAACCAAAAATAGCAGCAAAACGAACGAGACGTTTACTCCAAACATTTTCCATTAAAAATTCCTCCCTCATACTCATACATTCATTATAAAAACCGAATATGAACGGAAGATGAATAAAAGATTACAAATAAACTAGCCCAGAGCCTTAGGCAAACGAATCGAAATCGTCGTCCCCACATCGACCTGACTATCAATATCGATCGCACCCCCGTGGAAATCCACAATTTGCTTCACAATCGACAGACCTAAACCCGTCCCCTCAATATGAGAACTCCGCGCCTCATCTGCCCGGTAAAAGCGATCGAATACATAAGGTAGATGCGCCTCAGGAATCCCAATCCCATTATCCGAAATCCTAAAAATAATCTCCTCACCCTTAGCAACTAAAGCCAAGGAAATCGCTCCCCCCACAGAAGTATACTTAATCGCATTCGACAGCAAATTCTCCCACAACTGCTCTAATAAAGCCTCGTCCCCCTCAATCATTACCTCATCTATTTCAGCCGTCAAGCTAATATCCCTCCTCATTAATTGCCAACGAAAACGCGTCACCATCTCCCTTATTTGTCTATCTAAGGAAAAAATCGTCGCCGCTTCGTGCTGGCGCCCGGAATCAAGTGAAGTGAGAACAAGTAATTGACGAGAAAGATTGGATAAACGCTCAGACTCCCGCTCGATAATGCGTAAATAGTCTGTTTTTTCGTCATCGGAAATCTGGCCCTCTCTTATTAGAGCGGCATAGCCTTTCATTTGTTGTAAGGGGGTTTGAAAGTCGTGTGAAACGTCCGAAATAAATTGTTTCTGCATGGCATCTGCTTTCGTTAATTCATCAATCATTTTAGTGAAAGACTGCGTCAATTGACCGACCTCATCATTACTTTTATAGTCTGGTGGCACCTCATAATGGCCACTACTTATTTTCTCACTAGCTAAAGTTAACTGGCGCAAGGGTTTAATAAGTCGATTAGCGACGAATAACATTGCAATTAAACTAATAAAGCCCATAATGACAAAAATCCCACCAAGTAAGTAGTGGACTTCGGTGAAGAGCAGCTTTATATTAGGCCGTAAAAATAGGGCATAGTTTTCATCAGCAAAGATAAAGGAAGTTCCCACGCTATTTTCAAGCTCATCGGCAAAAAAGCCTGTGACAAAGGTTTCTTTCGGTAGGTCACGCATGCCGTGATAATCAGTGTCCGCAAGCACCGCTTCTATCGTCTCCCTGCTAATGTAATCAGAACGAAAGGGCTCGCCGAATGTTTCAGTTTTTAATTCGTCACCCTCTTTGTGGGCAAGGAAAAGTTTATAACCGACATCTGCCTGTGTTTGTAAAAAATCATTTAGATCTACATGGGGGTTCGCTTCGATAAAGCTCGTTATATTTTGCAAAATCTTCATATTTTTTTCGTCATTATCACTTTTCAGCAGTTGATGATAAGCAGTGTTTACAATTAAAAAGGCGACAATCGCACTGCCAATCATCGTAATAAGGGTGAAGACTAGAAATTTACTATAAAGTGACCGCAATTCTATTCAACCTCCAACTTGTAGCCGACACCTCGCACGGTCGTAATGTGAACTAGGTCTGTTATCGGGCTTAACTTTTCACGTAAGCGTTTAACATGGACATTAATCGTCTGGTCATCTCCCATAAAGTCAAGTCCCCATACGCGTTCGATTAAGACATCCCGACTAAACACATGATTAGGACGAGAAGCTAATACAGATAACAATTCGAACTCTTTTAACGGAAGGAGTAAGGTCTTGTTTTTAATGGTCACCTCATAACTTTTTTGATTGATCGTCATATCGCCAACAGATATAATTTCGTCGACGGATTTATCATACCGTCGTAAAATAGCACTGACGCGATAGATTAATTCTTCTGGTTCAAAAGGTTTGACCACATAGTCATCTGCCCCGGCTAAAAAACCTGTCTTTTTGTCATCGAGCTCTCCTTTAGCTGTTAAGAGGAGAACAGGAATTTCAAGTTGACGCAATTGCTTGGTTAATTCAAAGCCATTCATACCAGGCATCATGACATCGACAATTGCTAAATCGGGAAGTTCCCTTTCGACTAAATCAAGTGCCTCCACTCCGTTCGTCGCTTTTAAGGCTCGATAATTATTTTTGCTTAAGTGGATACTAACTAAATTAACAATTTCTATTTCATCATCGACAACTAGAATTGTATTCATGCATCATAACCTCTTTACTATAATGTACTCATTTACTTCATTGTATCACGAACTAACACTCATTTATCTATGTTTTTCATGGAGGTCAAATGGCTGTCGGAAAAGTTACTATAGACATTTTCGATTAGCGGCTCATCCGACTAGCAAAATCAGTATACTTCAGTGAATGTTGCGGGCCTATCTATTATGAATTACACTAACAGTTACATGTAACAAAGGAGAAAGGATGAAGGTAGATGAAAGAAAATAATTTAAATACTTATATTGACCATACCTTATTAAAAGCAGAGAGCAGTCGGGAGGAAATTGTCACTCTATGTGCCGAGGCGAAGCGCTACGAGTTTGCGGCTGTCTGTGTTAATCCTACTTGGGTTAAATTGGCATCTGAGGAATTACAAGACAGCCAAGTGCAAGTCGCAACGGTAGTTGGTTTTCCGCTAGGCGCAACGACGACCGTTACGAAAGTCGCAGAAACACGAGATGCCCTTCTTAATGGAGCGACGGAAATTGATATGGTCATTAACATTGGCGCTTTAAAGTCGGCTGATGAAGCGTTAGTCTATGAAGATATTAAAGAAGTTGTTGAAGCGGCTTCAGATCAAGCGGATGTTAAAGTAATTATCGAGACAAGTTTGTTAACAGATGACGAGAAGCGGCTTGCCTGTCAATTAGCAAAAGAAGCAGGAGCCCATTTTGTCAAAACATCAACCGGATTTAGTAGTGGCGGCGCAACCGTTGCTGATATTGAATTAATGCGTGCAGTAGTCGGGGACTCTATGGGAATAAAGGCATCTGGTGGGGTGCGTGATCGAGCGAGCGCTGAAGCCATGATTGAGGCTGGTGCTACACGTATCGGTGCAAGTGCAGGCATTGCCATAGTTTCAGAAAAATAAGCTGAAACACAAGAAAAAAATTGAATCTAACTCTAGTAAACTTTTTTGACTGAAATTTGCTATTTAGTCTAATTGTAATTATAATAAGTTAAGTGTATTAATCGGATAGTGCACATACTGAATAAGTGTGCCGATTTATTAATACACTATATCATTGGTGTATTAATTAAATGGTACACAAGAGGAGGAAATGTGTGTGTCTAAGAGAAAACTTATTATCGGCATAAGCGTCGCTATACTTATCTTATTCTTTATTTCATTAGCTATTATAAAAAGCCTTGGCTCAATGGTAGATGGAGAATTAACGGAAGAAGAAACGGAAGTGCTGGTGGAAAAGGTAAAAGAAGAAAAGCTTAAAGAAACGATATTAGTAACCGGTCAAATAGTCTCTGAGGGTGAACAAAAAATTTACCAGGAAGCAGAGAAGGGAACGATCGTCAGTTTTAATGTTAAAGAAGGCGATAAGGTCAAAAAAGGAGACCCTCTATTTGTATACGATGGCTCCGCCTTAGAAAGAGAGTTTGCTAATGCCGTAAATGGCAGAAATATGAGCCAAAACAATGTAAAAACAATCGAAAATCAAATAGCTGAATTAACGAAACAAATTAACAGGATGAAACAAGTCGTCAATGAACCGCTAGCTGATGATGAAGAACCGTTTGCCTCCCCGGCAGATGAAGTGCGTCAATTAGAAATGGAGAAAAATCAACTTGCAATTGAATTAGAAGGTGCTAAAGGTGAAGTTTCGATGGCTCAAGCGGAAATTAATGAGCTAGAAAAACAAAAAACCACTTTAACTGTCACCAGTAATATAGACGGAAAAGTAATTAGCGTTAATGAAGTTGAAAACCGTGGTGAAGATAATATAACAGAACCTGTCATCCATATCGTATCTAATGAACCCTTTAAAGTTATCGGTCAAATGAGTGAGTACGATTCGGTCAAAATAAAGAAAGGTCAAGAAGTAATCATCCGCCCTAAAGTATATAAGGACCGGGATTGGAAGGGGAAAGTAGAATCGATTTCTGAGTTCCCGAAAGATGACGGCAGTGGCGATAGTGACTATTATGGTGGGGGAGAGATGAACGTTACCATGTATCCATTCGTCGTAGCAATTGAAGACGATACGAAAGATTTACGACAAGGATTCCATGTATCACTTGAAGTGAATGTATCAGAAGCAGATAAATCACTTGTTGTGCCCCATATGGCAATAATGGATGAATTAATGATGGATATGGAGGATGATTCCTTCAGCATGACGGATGAATTGCTCATGGGAATGGGTGAAGAGTTTGAAGAAGATGATATGCAATTTGTTTATGTCTTAGTCGATGGTATCTTAGAACGCCGTGACATTGAAACAGGAAAAATGAGCGATGAGTATGTTGAAATCATTTCTGGTGTGGAGTTGAATGAACTAGTCGTCGTAAATCCTGACTGGGATATGTATGATGGAATGGAAGTGGAGACCTATGATCAAGTTGACTAATATAAATAAAGAATACGTAAATGGGAAATTAAACGTATCCGTCTTAAAAAACATAAGCCTAGAAATTGCAGCCGGTGAATTCGTCGCCATTATGGGCCCATCTGGTTCGGGTAAATCAACCTTAATGAATATTATTGGTTTTCTCGATCCGCCGACTTCCGGTGTTTATGAATTAAATGGGGAAGAGATTACTAACTTTAAAGAAAATCAGTTAGCCCAATTGCGCAATAAAAATATCGGCTTCGTTTTTCAACAGTTTTTCTTATTGCCACGTCAAAATGCCTTGAAAAATGTTGCGACGCCGTTGATTTATGCGGATATACCTCGCAAGGAGAGGGAGGCTAGAGCAGCTGACATGTTAGCTAAAGTGGGCTTGTCAGATCGGGCACACCATATGTCAAACGAACTTTCAGGTGGGCAAAAACAGCGTGTCTGTATTGCTCGTGCGCTCGTAAATGATCCGGAAATAATTTTGGCAGATGAGCCAACAGGTGCACTCGATACAAAAACAGGTCAGCAAATTATGGAGGTCTTTCAACAACTGAATGAAGAAGGTAAGACTGTCATCGTGATTACACACGAGGAAGAAATTGCCGCCTATGCAGATCGAACCATCTTTATTCGAGATGGTGAACTTGTAGAGGGTAGGGGGACTAGTGCATGAATATTGGCGAAAGTATCAAAATCGCACTAGCTTCTATCTGGAATCATAAAATACGCTCTCTTTTAACCATGCTAGGTATTATTATTGGAGTTTGTGCGGTCATCGTCATCGTTGCTATCGGAACAGGTGCAAAGAATCAAATAACAGAAGACTTGTTTAGTGCAGATAAGAATAAGGTTGAACTATATTATGAACCGTTTATGGAAGAGGATACGGGCGAAGAGATAATCTGGGAAGAGCCGGAATTAACGGAAGCGGACTTGGATGCCCTCCAAAGTTTACCAGGCGTCAAGATTGCCATAGGCACGAATAGTACGTGGAACTCCGCTATTTATGATGATAAACAAATGGAATTAGAAATTACAGGTGTCGGACGAGATTACTTTTACGGTCGTAATATAAAGTTACTCGAAGGTCGATACTTTGCGACGATGGATATTGATAATGTAAATCGAGCCCTAATGATTGATGATTATACAAGGGATAAACTGTTTCGGGATAAGGATGCCATCGGCGAAATTATCGAAGTCGAAGGAAACCCTTATAAAATTATCGGCGTCTATAAATCGACTACCCCGCCGGAATATCGATGGGATGATAGCGGTGAAGCTTTAATGCCCCGCTCGACGGTCTCGATGATGCACTTTACCCCTGAAATAGCTGAAATCTCAGTATTTGCACAAAGTCCTGAACAATTAGTGGAAACTGCCGAATTAGCAGCCGCTCATTTAACCGAGTTGAAAGAGTTAGAGAGTGGCCATTTCACTTATTGGAATATGGATGAGTGGGAAGAAGAGTTTGCTAGTTTTTATACGACGATTACCTTGTTTATTGGAAGTATCGCCAGCATCTCTCTATTAGTTGGTGGTATTGGAGTAATGAACATTATGCTCGTATCAGTAACAGAACGGACCCGGGAAATTGGTCTAAGAAAAGCACTCGGAGCAACACGATCGCGAATTTTATTACAATTTTTAATCGAAGCGATGACCTTGACCCTGTTAGGCGGCTTAATAGGCATTGCCATCGCAGTAGTAGTCGTCACTATCGCCGGTCAAATTTTACCCTTTATGCCGGTTGTCAGTCCCTTAGTCGCCTTTATTGGTGCGAGCTTCTCTGCCTTAATCGGAGTAGTGTTCGGAATTCTCCCAGCCAATAAAGCGTCGAAATTAAGTCCGATTGATGCCCTACGTCATGAGTAAAGTTTTTTTAACAAATAAAATTGAATCGCTAGAGTGATAAGTTCCCCTAAAGTAGACAAGGAAAACTATTTTAGGGTAGAGCTGCTAGTGATCGTGCATAAGTGATGGGAATCGTTACCGCTCATAAGTCGGTTGAAAAGCAGTGACTTGTGCGCGCAAGATTGCCTACCGCTCACAAGTCAGTGAAAAAGCCGTGACTTGTGTGCGCAAGAGTGTCTACCGCTCACAAGTCGGTTAAAAAGCAGTGACTTGTGTGCGCAAGACTGGTTACCGCTCATAAGTCGGTTGAAAAGCCGTGACTTGTGTGCGCAAGAGTGTCTACCGCTCATAAGTCGGTGAAAAAGCCGTGACTTGTGTGCGTAAGACTGGTTACCGCTCATAAGCTTGCGACGATCACTTGCATGAATAAATTTAAAAGGTAATGCTCCGCCTGAATGCTGTTGTTTACGTTCACTTCATAGCAGCCTTCGTGTACTAGTATGCTCATATATGGTAAACTATAAGCTGTTATAATTCCTATTACACACTTACTGATGAAATGAGGGATGAAAAGTGGATGTTTACACGATAATTGAACTATTGAAATTCATATTTCTCGGCATATTTATCGTTTTATTCGTTTCAGAAATGGTTACGAAGAAATCCTATAAAGTTTATTATCATATTGCGATTACGCTGGCAGTTATTTGTGCTGCATTATTATGGACTTGGCCCTTGATCATTCGGGCGGCTGTCGTTGCCTTATTTGCATGGTTTACCATGCGAGCGATTGCGCTTGAACGAATCGGGGGAGAAAATGAAGCAAATGAAAAGTAATAGCGATATGCTTGGAAAATATCCTTCTTATTCCTAAACTTCGATTGAAAGATAAGTCCAGGCCTATCTCTAGGAATGAAAAATGGTATTAATGAAGTGCATCTTCACTAATACCATCTGAACATTCCCTAATTATTTACCAATTAATTACAGGGCTGCAAGGGTCGCGGCGATATCTTTTGATTTTGCTATGGCAGAAATAACAGAAACTCCGTCAGCTCCAGCGGCGATAACGTCTGCCGCATTTGTTTCATCGATACCGCCAACACCAACGATAGGCATTTCTGCTAGTTCGCTTCTTAGTTTTGTAATCCACTCCAGCCCAACCGCTTTTTTAGCATCTTCTTTCGTGCTCGTTGTAAAGACAGGTCCCGCGCCGATATAATCAATAGCCTGAAGATTACTTCGCTCCAGTTCTTCGATATTCGAAATGGATAGGCCGATAATAAGTTCGGGATATCGTTTTCGAATTTCTTCAACAGAACTGTCATCCTGTCCGACGTGAATGCCGTCTACATCAAGTTCCTCAACTAAGTCCAAATCGTCATTGATGATAAAAGGAACCTCATGTTCTCGACAAATAGCGCGTAATCGTTTCGCAAGTTCGATTTTTTCAGCACCTTTTAAGGAACCGGCGCCTTTTTCGCGAAATTGAAAGGCTGTAATGCCCGCTTCCACGGCTTCTTGCAAAATGATTTCTGGATCGCGGTCACAATTTTGGCTTCCTAAAATGAAATATTTCCGCAACATGTTTTCAACCTTCATGCTATTTCGCCTACCTTATGTTTGTAATTCATCTAAAAATGCAGGAATAAACGTCCCTGTTCCATTTACAGAAGCTTGTTTCACTGCTCGTTCGGCAGCTGCACCGTAAAATTCCACCGCTTGGTAACTAGCTTCAAGCGCTGAGTCGCCCACTGCAATACTAGCTGTTACAATTGAGCCAAGCAGACAGCCGGCACCAGTTATTTTCGTTAACATGACGTGGCCCGTCTTGTTTTGCTTGGTCGTCTCTCCGTCACTTATCACATCTGTTTCGCCGGTAATAATAGCTATTGTTTCGTACTTTTTGGCGATTTTACCTGCGATATTCTCAAGTTCAGCAACATTTCCGTCTGATGATTCAACGCCTTTTGTTTCCCAAGCGACGTCGACTAGATAGGCCATTTCACCAGCATTTCCTTTAATAGCTGTAAAGGAAAGTTCATCTAATAATTGTTCGGTTGCTTTTTTTCGGAAATTCGTTGCTGCTACACCGACAGGGTCGAGCACAAGGGGAATGCCTTTTTCGTTGGCTGACTTTCCTGCAATAATCATCGCTTCCAGTTCCGTATCGACTAGGGTACCGATATTAATGAGCACTCCATTTGAAATACTAGCCATTTCAGCAACTTCTTGGCGTTCTTTAGCCATAATAGGTGAACCACCATAGGCGAGTAAGCCATTTGCGGTAAAGTTCATGACAACTTGATTCGTCAAATGGTGGATAAGTGGCGTTTTTTCACGGACTTTATGGACGATAGTCATAGCCTGATTCCCCAATGACATGTCGGCCCACTACCGGCACCGATATCTAAGGAATGTTCAATCGCTTTTGTAACAAAAACTTTGGCCTTTTTGACCGCCTCAACAAGCGGCAATCCATGGCTTAAGTAAGCCGTGATAGCGGCAGCGTAGGTACAACCAGTTCCGTGAGTGTTTTTCGTATCGATTCGATCAGCCGGGAACTCATGCATGGTCTCTCCATCGTATAAATAATCAATGGCAGCATCAGCCGCTAAATGACCACCTTTTACAAGGGCAGCACCTGCTCCAAAGTCATGAACAATCATTTCGGCCGCTTCTTGCATCGTTTCAAGTGAATCAACTTTCATTTCTGTTAAATATTCTGTTTCCGGTAAATTTGGCGTAACGACTGTACTGAGTGGGAGCAAGTTTTCACGTAAATAATCACGTGCTCCATCGCTAATCAGGACATCGCCACTCGTTGCCACCATTACAGGGTCGATAACATAAGGGATATCACGGTCTTTTATATGCTTATAAATGAGTTCCATCATATCGACATTGGCAATCATACCTGTTTTCAATGCATCTACTGGCATATCGGAAAAAACAGAAGTTAACTGTGCCTCGATCATGGAAAGTGGCAAATGATGAATATCTTGTACCCCTGTAGTGTTTTGTGCCACAATCGATGTCATCACAGACATCCCGTAACTTTGTAATTCTTGAAATGTTTTTAAATCAGCTTGGACACCCGCACCGCCTGATGGATCAGTACCAGCAATCGTCAATGCACATGCAAGATCTTTCATTGTAAAAAACTCCTCTCAAATTGAATTGATATATATGTAGGCCCTTACCTAGCATCTTTTTCAAGGGGCGATTCAATAGACTAGCGAAACTTGTCTCGACTTTCCCGTCTTAGAATCACACCCCCATGAAAAAGAATTTTTATCTTCAAACAAAATCTGTCTATCCAATAAAGTGTATCAAAAGAGCTAAGGCTGTTCTATATAAAATCGACTTTATTAGCAAGAATTAGCCCGATTGGATAGTTAATCTTGTTGAACGATTAATGGATTACTTGCTTTAATTCGTTCAGCAATGAAAATGGCAATTAGTCCACCTGTCACACTACTAACGATGAATGGTGGGATAAAGAAAAGTGCTCCGAATGATGTACCCATTAATACTTTTGCAAAAGGAACTGCAAAAAGTGCACCAATTACTCCTGTACCAATGACTTCACCGATTGCAGCGACATAGGTATATCGATAACGACGATATAGAATTGCTGCCAGAAAGGCTCCAATCATACTGCCTGGAAAGGCGAGTAAGGATCCTAAGCCGAGCATATTACGTAATAAACTAATCATAAATGCAATCGCAACGGCTGGCCCTGGCCCTAACATAATAGCCGCGAGTACGTTAATGGCGTGTTGAACAGGGTAGGCTTTTGCTATGCCCGCTGGAAACCAAATGAACTGGGCTCCTAAGGTACCGATAGCAACTAATAGTGCCATTACTGTTAATTGACGTGATTTTGACATGTTTTCCCCTCCTTTAAATATAAAAAAACCAGATTCAATAAAGAACCTGGTTTGCCTGTGTGAAATCATAGAAAACTTCACTACTTCCCTCCGCTAGTGCAAGCTAGATCAGGTTCAAAAGGGTTAGAA
>Ga0079226_10004647_pt1 | contig 10481 bp, 11 predicted proteins | sample Poulit2014_FD_76345 | JGI IMG/M metagenome (GOLD analysis project Ga0079226, IMG submission 76345) | Agricultural soil microbial communities from Georgia to study Nitrogen management - Poultry litter 2014 | ecosystem: Environmental > Terrestrial > Soil > Agricultural land | place: USA: Georgia...
CCCCCCGACGCAGGGGCGGACCTGATGCGTGTGCCCGTCTTCGCCCAGACCATGGACCAAGCGCGTACCGCACTGCGAGCCCATGTCGGCCGACCGGTGTGGCAACCCGGGCAGAACATCGACGGGTTCGTGGACGCCCAACACTGCACCTACCTGGTACAGGTCGCGCTCACCGCACTACTGGCCGAACGCGGCATCGTCCCCGACGCCACCTTGGGCCATTCGGTGGGAGAGGTCGCCGCTGCCCACACCGCAGGGACCCTGGGCCTGGACTCATCCGCGCGAGTCATCGCGCACCGCAGCCGCCTGCTGGACGCACTCGCCGGGGCCGGTGGCCTGTTGGCCATCCGCGCCGACGTGCAGAAGGTCGAGGAGTTCCTGGCCGCTTACGGCGGACGGTTGTCCATCGCCTCCTACAGCGCCCCGCAGCTCCAGGTCGTGGCCAGCCCCTATGGGGATCTGCTGCACCTGCACACCGTGCTGGAGGCCGAGGGGGTGTGGTCACGTACGGTCCGCGACGTGATCCCCGCCCACTCCCCAGCCGTGGATCCGCTCGTTTCCGAGCTGGAACAGGCCTTGGAGGGATTGTCTGTCCAAGGACCTCGGCTACCGGCCGTCTCCACCGCCCACCCCGGCCAAACCCCGACCAGCCCCGAGCTGTGGGGCCCTGCCTACTGGGCAAAGCAGGTGCGGCAACCGGTGCGGTTCACCGACGCCCTATCCCAGGCCCTCGGCTTGTTCGGGGACGAACCGGTGGTGTTCGTGGAAGTGGGGCCGAAAGCGCTGCTGGCCGAGCACATCACTCACACCCTCGGATCTCAGCACCCGACCGTGGCAGTCACCGCCGACCCCACCGGGCTCGCCCGCGGGATAGGGGAGCTCTACACCCACGGGATCACCCCCACCGGCCCGGTGCACCGAGCCCACCCCTCCCTGGTCGTTTCGCCCGGCGGGGACCACACCACGGGCCCGCGTACGTCCACCGAATCCGACCCAGACCCCCTGCCTTCTCCGTACGGGGTGGAGGCGCACCTGGCCGCAGAGATCGCCCGGATGCTGCACTTGCCCGAGGGGTTGGATCTGCGGTGCTCATGGGCCGACCTGGGGCTGCAAAGTCACCAACTGATCCAGCTCACTTCCCGGCTACGCCTGGTCCCGGCCTGGACGAACGTGGACATCCAGTTGTTCCTACCCGACCGACCCCTGACCCAGGTCGTCAATGACCTTCGAGCACTTCTCCAAAGGCCCTCGACCACCACCGAGAAGGGGTGGTCGGCCGTCCTCCACTGACCCTGGAAACCGGCCCCCCTTCACCGGGTGTTCCCGCCCGCACCCTCACCGGGCGGGAACACCCCACTCTCCAGACCTGACGGAAACCACCATGTTCACCAACATTCGTGTCGCCTGCCATGACGCCGACCCCGATGCGCTCTTCGTCCAGGGAAAAGCACAGAACCACGCCAAGCGGATCTGCCGCGGCTGCCCCGTACAGATCGACTGTCTAGCCGAGGCTTTGGACAACCGGATCGAGTACGGGGTGTGGGGTGGCATGACCGAACGCGAACGCCGCGCCCTGCTACGCCGTCACCCCACCACCTGGGAGCAGATGATCACCACCTCCGTGACGACGACAGGAAGCCGATGACCCGATCTGTCTCGCGCACCAGCACACGCGAGTTGCCCCTTGCCTTGGTCAACCTTGAGGACGGGCTCGACAGCGGTGAGAAGTTGCACCTGCTCAGCTCCATCATGGAGCCCTGCCGTGGTATCCGGCCCGCCATCATCGCGGTCAACGAGGCCCGGTGGCGGATGCCCCGCGGCCGTCCGGAACGGGAGGCGGCCGCGCTTCTGTCACAGCTGTGCGATGCCCGCTATGAGATCAGCGTCGGGCAGATCGAACGCTCCGACCACCCGCCCGCCCTGCTGTGGGACACCCAGCGCCTGGATCTGGTGGAGTACTCCACCGCTTCCACCGACCGCAGCCTGTGGAAACGCAACACCTGGACCCTGGCGGTGCTCGACTCACCCAACGACGCGGTGCGGGTGATCGTGCCGCACTGGGATTACGCCTCCGGAACCCGAAGGCTGATGGAGGCCGAAACGTTGGCCTCACATGTTGGTGGGTCCCTGCCGGTCGTGGTCGCCGGTGACCTCAACTCGACCGCCTCAGGACCCCATCTGCCCCACCGCGACTACACCCGGGTGCCTGTGCACAAGCGCCGTCAGAAAGGCCGACTGACCGCGGTCGGGTGGGTCGACGACACACGTGCCCTGGACACACTCATCGGACCGTGGGACACGACCACGAACACTCGACACCACCAGGACGGCGCCGGTCTGTACGCGCTGGCCGAACACGACTGGCAGCAACGCAACCGCCAGGGGGTGTTGGCCTCGACCACGCACATCGAGCAGAGCTTGCTCATCGACTGGATCCTGGCCACTCGTGATGTGGGACTGGTACCCGGCACCTACCGGGTGTGGGAGGGAGATCCAGCATGGACCGACCACAAACTCATCACCGCCACGATCACGCTCCCCCCAAGGGTCCGGTGACCCTAGAGTCCACACTTCCATCGTCCGACAGAGAGAAAGGAGGCAGCGTAACGTTGTCCGCTCTCTACCTCTGATGTCGATGTGAGAACTGGGACAGTAGCGGCCCATCGTCATCTCAGGAGGAACACATGCGCGTGATCTGTGACCACCCCGGGTGGGACATCACTTCCGCCCCCCGCCGTGCCCTGTACACCGGCCACGGCATCTGGACCACCACTGCCGCAACAGCCCTCACCCTCACCCCAGTGGGAGAGGTACAGGGACCGACACCGGTCGTGGACACCTACTTCCCCGACGACCTGGGACCGCAGGTACCCCAGAAGCTACGGCAGGCCTTGGACGCCCAGGGCCCGGTACAGCGGCTACGCACCCCGGACCTGTGGGAGGCGTTGGCGACCGCGGTCATCCGCCAGGTGATCCGCGCCGACCAAGCTCGCAAAATGTTCGCCCGATTCTGCCTCGCCCACGGGACGCAGCTCCCTGGCTTTCCTGCGGTCTTCCCCCGCCCCCACACGGTGCTCGCACTCCACGAAACCGCGTTCACCGAGTTGGGGATGGCGTTCAAACGCCGTCCCCTGATCGCGGCGGCCGAGGCCTACCTGGAGTTCGGCCACAAATGGATCGGCCTGCCGCCCGAAGACCTCAGGGTCGAGGTACAGGCGGTACCCCGTATCGGCCCGTGGACTGCCGGCGCTGCCGTCGCCGACATCACCAACGACTTCTCCCTCTATCCCTACGGCGACCTGGCCGTACGCACCTGGGCTACTCGTGTGGCCCCCGACATCGACTGGCCCACCGACGAGGCGACCTTCGCCGCGTGGTGGCGTTCCTTCGCCCAGACCTCGCGACAGCTTTCCACCCTGACCGTGCTCACCCTCGCACTGGGAGGATCCCGTGGACAGGACCCAACCCCCTCATGACCTGATCAGCGGACACGACCCCGATCGCGCCTTGGACCTGTTGCTCGTCAACGCCCCTCTACGCGATTACGCCACCAGACCGAGGGTCAACGACTTCACGTTGCCAGTGCTGGGCATGGGCTACATCGCCACTTACGCCGCCCAGCGCGGAGGGTTCAACGTCGGAGTCCTGGACGCCGAAGCCCAGGGCTTACCGGTCTCCGACGTCATCCGAACGGTGAACGTCGCCCGCCCTCGGTGGGCAGGATTCAACCTGCTCGCGCCCACCTACGAGATCTCCGCGGCCATCGCCGCCGCCCTGGACCCCGACATCAAGGTGATGCTCGGTGGCCACCAGGCCAAAGCCATGCCGGCCGAGATCCTCACCGACCCGCGCATGGTCCGCTGCGAGGCGCTGGTCATCGGTGAGGGAGAAACCCGCGTGGTCGAACTCCTGGCCGACCATCGCAGACGCGGGGACCTGCCCGGGGTGATGTGGCTCGACCCGATCCTCAAAACCCCGGTGTCCGGCGGCCGTCCCGGCCACAGCCACCACTTGGCGCCGCCCATCGACGACCTACCGTTCGTCGACCGGTGTTTCCTCACCCAGGACCCACACCTGGAGGCGGGCCGGTGGGAGGCCAACATGGTCGGCGCACGCGGCTGCCCCTACGACTGCTCCTTCTGCGGCGCAGCCGTATCCGCCAACCCCGATGTGACCATCCGCGTCCGTACACCGGAGAACGTGGTCGCGGAGATGGAGCATCTACGTGACACTCTCAGTGTGACGGCGTTCCGGTTCGTCGACGACCTGTTCTTAGGAGCCCGCCGTGTCATCCACACGATGATGGACGGGTTCTCTCGACACAGGGCGGGCGAATGGGCGGTGTGGGACGCAACCGGCCGTATCAACGTCCTGGCCCGCGAGAGCGACGAAGTCCTGGATCGGCTCGTGGCCAACGGACTGCGCGAGGTCGCCCTGGGGATCGAGTCCGGTTCCGAGCGGATGCTGGCCTACATCGACAAACGCATCACCCAGGACATGATCAGGTCCACCGTCACCCGCCTCACCGGACGCGGCATCAGCGTGAAAGGGTACTTCATCCTCGGGTTCCCCACCGAGACCCGAGCCGAGATGGCCCAGACCGTGACCCTGGTGCGCCAGTTGTGGGAGCTTACCGACAATGCACCCGGCCGGTTCCGCTCCTCGGTGTTCGAGTTCCGCCCCTACCCCGGTACCCCGGAGTGGAACCGGCTCATGGCCACCGGTGAATACACTCCCAGCCAACTCCTGGACTACGCAGCGGTCGACCTGACCGATCAGGGCGTTGACGAGGCCATGCGAGGCCGCGACGAGTTCAACTTCTCCTCCAACATCCAGTTCGGCGAGGCCACAGTGGAGGAGGTCCGCGCGGCGCTGGTCGAACTGTCTCGCGGTGAGCACCAGCGAAGGACGGTGACGATGTGAGCGGGTTGTTCGTGGCCTTCGACGGCCCTGGTGGGGCCGGGAAATCCACCGCCGTCGCGGCGGTGGCCAAGGCTTTGGTGGCCGAAGGGGTGCCGGTGACCGCGACCACCGAACCCTCCTGCGAGCCGATCGGACGACTCGCCCGCACCCACACCCACACCTTCTCCGGCTTGGCACTGGCGTGCCTGGTGACCGCAGATCGCTACCACCACCTGGACACCCTGATCCGCCCCTCTCTGGCCGCAGGAGAATTGGTGCTGTGCGACCGGTACACCGCCTCTTCTCTTGTCCTCCAAGCCGGACTGGACGAGGTTCCCGAAGGGTTCGTGCGTGAGCTGAACCGATTCGCGCCACCTCCCGACCTTCAGGTACTCCTCACCGCCCCGGCCGCCGAGTTGCGGGCCCGCCTGGCCGTACGCGGGTCGCACGGCCGGTTCGAGGACGACCCGCACACCGCAGCCCGGGAGGTGGCCCTGTACGAGCGGGTCGCCGACCAACTCGTCCGACAAGGGGTGGCGGTGGAGGTGGTGGCCACCTCAACCGGGGTGGAGCACGTGACGGCTCATCTGACCAGCCGGATCAGGGCGTTATGGTCACAGGAGCGAACCGTCGCCTGAGAGGACCCACCTGTGCCGCCCTGCACCAGCGTCATCGACGTCCATGTCATCCTCCACCGTGAGGACGGCCGGATCGCACTGCTGGAGCGGCAGAACACCGGGTACTGCGATGGGATGCTGCACATGCCTTCCGGACACCTGGAGGAAGGTGAACCCGCGCACCAGGCAGCAGCACGAGAAACACGAGAGGAGGTCGGGGTCACCGTCGACCCCGACCACCTCACCCTGGGCGCCGTCATCCACCACCAGCAGGAGCCCGGACACGCCAGGATGGGGCTGTTCTTCGTGGCCACCCGCTGGGAGGGCGAGCTGTTCAACGCCGAACCCGACGAGGCGGGCAAGCTTGTGTGGGAGGATCCGCATCTGCTGCCCACGACCACGATCCCCTATCCCGCAGCCGGGGTGCGGGCCTGGCTCGACGGGGTGAGGTTCGCTCCGCACGGGTGGTGAGGGCTCAGGCCGAGACCGGACGCACCAGAGTGTCGTAGGTGTCGGTCGTGCGCTCCAAGTCCACACCCAAAGAGCGCGCCCAGGTGTCCAGGTCGGCCTGAACTGTCAGGCCGTCGCGGTCGTCGTCGACCACCAACTCCAGTTCCATGAACACACCCGCATCCTCTACCCAGTCCACACACACCGAGATCTCCCCGGTGGCACCGGTTCGGCGGTGTTTGACGATCCGCACTGTGGGGGCGTAACCCATCGCGAGTACAGCGCCGTGCATCGCGTTGCGGTCGATCACGATGGTTTCGTGCTCAGCGCACTCCATCGTGTTGGCCAAAGGGGTCTTGGTGGTGAAGACGTGCATGCCGTCTTGGGTGCGGAGCCGAGCGAAGGTGCGGCCCGCCTTGGGCATACCCGGTGTCCAGTCCACGGGGGCGTAGGCTTGGTCGTCCTGGTAGACCGGGTCGCTCATCACCACTCCGGCATCCTTGAGCGCTATCAGCAGTTCCTCCAGATCAGTCACCCGGTACTTCGTTTCGATCTCCCGCATCACGAGTCCCTTGCTTATCAGCGTCACCATCGCAGCGAGCGTACCGATCCGGGCCGGCGCCAACCGGATGTTTACGAAGCTGGGACCAAACGCCTTGCTGTTGAGAGGAAGCACCGTGTTCAGCATGTGTTCTGCTGCCAGCCCGTCATGAAAAGGAACGCGGAGAAGAGACCATTTTTCATGGCGTGTGGTTTTTGAATAACCTGGCTTCTCGCGTGTCCTGAAAAGTTTCTGTTCTCCGTGCCCGTCCGCCGGTGAGTACCTCTCAGCGTGGGTGCTCACCGGCTACTCAGCCTTGCGTATGGGCAGGTAGTAGAGGTATTCCCGGGGCTCGGGCTCGGCCTCCTGAAGGCTTCCGGTTCGGTCCTCCTTGGTGTTTTCTTTACCCGTTGCTCATGGATTGAGTATCCTCTGAGCAGCTTCTGTGTATGCGGTGAAACTCTTATGAGACCTGGTTGAGGGTGCCGAAGTGTTCCATGCGAATGTCATTTCTCGCATGTCTTCGAGGAGGCATCCGTGGCATTCGCACCGTCACCGCTGGCAGTGGTCGAGATCCACTTCGTACGACTGGCACCCGCCCACCTGACCCTGTCCAGTACCCACGTCCACCCCTGGCTCCACGCCCGCCCCTATTCCCTGTACGAACTGCGCGACGTCCTTATGGACGAAGGCACGCCGTACGAGGTGAGGGACGCGGTATGGCGGCACACCATCCGGGCCGCCCGCCTGTCCCAGGACTGGATGGTCGGTGCGTTGGGGCTGTGCATGCCCGCGCTGCGCTCCACCGCCCGCCGGGCCTGCCGGAGCCTGAACCCCCAAGGAGTGAACGCGGTGGAGTCCGCGATCGTGTGCGCAGTGGTCCACCAGGTCTGCACCATCAATCTGGACTACGCACGCCTGGCCTGGTACCTGACCCGCCCCGCGCACCGCGCCGCGCTCTCGGTACGCAAACACGAGCAGGAGGCACCGGTCCCGATTCAGGACCCGGGCGTCAGGAAGACCCCGACCCCGGCCTCCAGGGAAGTCCCGATCTCCTGCTGGTGTCCGCGGTGCGGGTGGGGGTCCTCTCGCAGACGCAGGCGCAGCTCATCGCTCAAACCCGCCTGGAGAACATCCCCCTGACCCAGATCGCGGAACAGAGCGGGGTGTCGTACAAGGCTCTGGCCAAGCGCCGCGAGCGTGCTGAGACCCGTCTGCGCAGGGCGGTGAGTGCGGGCGAAGTGGTGATTGCCGATGCCCTCCTGCGCTCGGAAGGCCTGCACGACCACGAGCGTGCGGCTCTGCGCCTGGTGGCGGCCGCACCGACTCCTGGAAAGCCGTTGTCGCATCGTCCTCTTCCGCAGGCTTCTTAGGGGAGCAAATACGGGAGCCGGCTCCCAGCACACGCTCCGGGAGCCGGCGCCTGGGTGGGGGACCGGGAGCGAGGAGGGGGACGGGTGGCAGCAGCGGATTCAGGAAGAGAACAGCGGGTGCTCCGGTGGGCGGCGGTGTTCCTCGTCGCCGCTGCGGTGGTTGTGTGCTGGGCTGCGATGGGCCACGAAGCGACGTGGGTGTGGGCGGAGGCCTCCGCGGATTCCGCGGAGGAGACCACCTCGGAGCTGCGGCAGGTCGTGAACCGCATCCGCATGGTGATCATCGCCCTGGCGTCGGCGCTGGGGACGCTGTTCCTGACGATCGCCGCAGTGCGCTGGCTGGCGGCCAACGGCGAACCCGGCGCGATCGACGGCGCCAAACGCGCACTGACCGGGACAGCGATCGGGTACGGCATCGCGATTCTGGCCACGGTGCTCATGGACATCCTGGACTGGGTCGTCAGCACGGACGGGAGCGGCGAATGAGCGCCGCTGCACGGGGGCGGGGACCGGCCAGCCCGCAACCGCCTCCGTCCGACGAACCATTGCCGCCGCCCACCGACCACCCGCTCCCAGCACCAGAGGACCCCGGACCACGACCCGAACCCGAGCCGGAGCCGGAACCAGTGCCGGAGACGGAGCCGGAGATCACCGACGATCCGCTACCGCCTCCGCAGGATCCGCGCGAGGACGAGCCCCCATTGCGGGAGCAGTCCGATCCGGACGGCGATTCGGTGGAGCTGGACCTGGACGGCGACGTGTTCGACTGCGGCCTGATAGACACCGGCTGCCACGTCTCCAACTGGTTCGCCGACTTCGTCGTCAGCGGCTTGAACCCGGCCCTGGGGTGGCTGGCGGAGAAAGCCTTCCATACCCCGGAGCCGACCCTGGGCATGGCGGCCCTGCACAACGGCATCCTGACCACCTCGAACATCGTGTTCGTGCTGCTCATCGTGGCGGGTGGGGTGGTGGCCATGGGCTATCAGAGCGTGCAGAGCCGCTACTCGGCCGTCGATATCCTGCCCCGCGCGGTGTTCGCCTTCGTGGCGTCGAACTTCTCTCTATGGGTGGCCAGGGAGATGATCCGAGCCTCCAACCAGCTCTCCGCGGCCATCGGCGCTGAGGGCATCGACGCCCACGAGGCCGCGGCCAACCTCCGCGACCGGATGGGGGTGATCCTGGAGGAGGCGCTGGTCTTCACCATCCTGCTCCTGGCCGTGGTCGTGGTGCTGCTGGTGGTCTGGATGGTCACCGAAGCGGTGCGCATCTGCATGGCCATCGTGTTGACCATCGCCGCCCCGCTGCTGTTGATCTTCCATGCCCTGCCACAGACCAACCGGCTCGCGGAGCTGTGGTGGAAGGCGATGGCCGGTCTGTGCGCGATCCCCATCGCCCAGTCCATCGTCTTCATCGCCATGGCGAGGTTGTTCTTCGAAGGGCAGATGACGATCTTCGGATCGCTGCGCCAGACCGCCGCTCCCGACGTGGTCCTGGACACCGGGACCGGGTCCGAACACACCATCACCCTCGCGAGCAGCGTCCTTGCCGCACCCGGCGACGGGCAGGTGGGGGACGCTGACTGGCTGATGCAGATCATGCTGTTGCTGGTGCTGCTGTATGTGCAGATCCGGGTCGGCTCGTGGGTGATGAAGTTGGTCTGGCAGCCCAACCCGGGCACCTCACCCATCGCCGCGATCCTGAAGAACATCGCCTGGATACTCGCGTTCAGATCCGTTAGTCGGATGCGCCTGCCCTCCGCCCCGACCTCGTCGCTGCGATGGCAGTTCCTCTCACCGCGCACCCCCGGCCGCCCATTACCCCGTCACACACCCAAACCGAAGGCGGGACTGCAGCCGCTGCAACCCCAGGCGTGGTGGTACCGGGCCCGCCATGACCCACCCGACCCCGCCGCGGACCTCACAGCAGGGCCCCGGCGAGCGCTTCCCGGCCCCGGTACAGACCGCCCCGGCCCACGCCCACCGGGGTCAGGGCCGACACCCGGGCTCGGCCCCACCGGCAAGTATTTCGGCCTCACCGGCGGCCCTGCCTGGACCAGAAACGATGTACGGGGCCCACTGGCGTTGCCCGGCCCGCCAGCCCTTCCTTCGGTCCCATCACCACGACAGGTCCCGCCCGTAGCCCTGCGGCGAGAACTGGAGATCGGCCGTATGCCCGGCTCACCCGCAATCGGCCAACAGGCGCTGTTCCCACGCCTGGCCCCGCCACCGGACCCCTCGCCACCGGCCGCACCGCCCAAGCGCCGGTGGCGCCAAGGAGTGCTGCCGACCCCGCCTCCGGTCCGCGTACCCGGCAGACGAGCCACACAGCGTCTGGGCCTGCCCGCACCGGCTCCCCAGACCTCGGCGGGGCTGCGACACCTTCCCGACATGCCGCCCTTGACATGGAACAAACCGCCGCACGTCAAGGGGCAAAGAGCGCTGTTCCCCAGCCCCAAACGCGTGTGGAAGCAGTACGGGCTCTTTCCTCCGCCCGGCCCCGCCCGGAACGACAAGTGATCATCCGACCGCGAACGCACCAAGGGAGTACCTGTGGCCTCCGATGAGGTGTCCGCGTGGCGGGGGCGCATCCCCGCCGACA
>Ga0079226_10004648_pt1 | contig 10479 bp, 10 predicted proteins | sample Poulit2014_FD_76345 | JGI IMG/M metagenome (GOLD analysis project Ga0079226, IMG submission 76345) | Agricultural soil microbial communities from Georgia to study Nitrogen management - Poultry litter 2014 | ecosystem: Environmental > Terrestrial > Soil > Agricultural land | place: USA: Georgia...
AAATCCATTGAAGACGTATCGCTAAAAAGCGCTGGACCAATCATAATAAAAGGAAAATAAAATTTTGAAAAGAGTATTTGTAAGATCAAAGTGGTATCTTGTAATTGTCTTAATTGATACTTTATAAAAACTTTCCACTTAGAAGCCGATAAATTGGTAGAAATAGGTTTTGATTTTTTAGTTTTTCTTTTTTGAATCGTTCCTTCATTTTCGGAATAAAGATGGGGAATAACCCATTTATACATAATGAACAGAAATAATAAACTTGTCAAAAACCATAATCCAATTTTTATCCAGCCATCTAATTGTTTTCCAGTAATAAATATTTCATGAAAACCTAAGAACAATAGATTTGCTTTTTCATCTACAATCTCAACACCTGATATTGGTTCTCCCATACTGTTTCCATAAGCATTATAAAATATAAATCCAAATAGTAAAAGATATATCAAAATTGTAAATACTTTTTTATGTTTCCTAAAAAAAGACCATCGATTTACTAAATCTAGTACAATAAAAACACCTAAAACAACAGTAACCATTATTAATAAGGTGCTTAACAAGCCTACAGGAATAGAAAGTAATAAAGACGCTCCAGTTTGCTGTCCTAAAATTACAATAAAGATCATTGGTGAAATAAAATAGGCAAAAGAAGTAAGAGCTATGGTCGCTATTTTAGATATAAATAATTCTCCAACAGTAAAGGGCATAGCTAAATAAGTACTTAAATCAGTATCATCGTAAAACAAAGTAAAAATTAATTGAAAAAGTTGCAAAACAGAAAAGACAACCATAAAACTAATGGCCTGAGAAAATATTCCTGGAAAGTTTGCAAGAGGAACGTTAAAAATCATCGAACCAAATAGAATGACGAAAACAAATAAGATTATAAAGTTTTGCAGGAGCGTGCGCCAATAGATATTCTTCTTCTGGAGTTTATTCGATCGATTGCTATTGCTCATTTGACGATTAGACTGAAGCAAGTCAATCTCAATTAATGCTTTGATATGATTGATTCGCATCATGAATCACCAGCTTCTGAACGGTTAATGTTTTCTTGTTCTCTTTGATCCGCTTCACGACCGGCAATACGCAAATAAATTGTTTCTAAAGACTCATTCTCATTTTGAGATTGTAACTCTTCGATCGTTCCATTGTACAATACTTCACCTTTTCGTAAAATCACAATTTCATCACATAATTCTTGGGCATGTTCTAAATTATGCGTAGAAAAAAGAACAATGTTCCCTTTTTCTGCATGTTCACGCATTAAAGTTTTTAGATCATAAGATGCTTGAGGATCTAAACCGGTCATTGGTTCATCAAGTACCCAAATCTGAGGATGAGCCAGCAAAGCACCCACTAAGAAAGTTTTTTGACGCATTCCATGAGAAAAAGATTCGATTAAATCGTCACTATATGTATCTATTTCAAATAATTCAGTATAATAGGTAAGACGTTTTTCAAACTGTTCATTCGATATTTCATAAGCAGTTCCCATTAACTCCCAATATTCATTTGCTTTAAGACGTAAAAATATATTAGGTGTATCTGCCACATAACCAATTTTTGGTTTGGTTTCATTGCGATGTTCATCTATCTTTTTCTCATTTACAAAAACATCTCCTTCGGTTTGGTTCAAAATACTGACTAAAATTTTTATAGCAGTAGATTTTCCGGCGCCATTATGACCAATTAAACCAAAAATCTGACCATTCTTTATTTTGAAGTTTATATTTTTTAAGGCAGTCGTTTCTCCATATTTCTTTGTAACATTTCTAAATTCAATCATCTAATTCCTCCTACTTTTATATCATTTTCCTTACTATGCATTAATATTACATATAATTTCGTGCTCTTCCAAATATATTTTAGTTAATATTCAATTAATTTTAAAATGCTAAAATATGAAGTATGATAATGTGGTCAATTAGTAAAAGCTTTATTTTTCAAGTATGATATTTTATAGAAGGAAACTTGTAGGAAGGGGTATAGAAGTGTGGATAAAAGATTACTATGGAAATTATTTCTTTCAACGCTCTATCTAAGTGCCTTTACGTTTGGTGGAGGCTATGTGATTGTTACGTTGATGAAAAAGAAATTTGTTGATGATTATAAATGGATTTCAGAAAAAGAAATACTCAATTTTGTGGCGATTGCTCAATCGGCACCTGGAGCCATTGCGGTAAATGGAGCCATCGTGGTTGGCTTTAAACTGGCGGGCTTAATGGGTGCTTTTGTGGCGGTGGTTGGCACAATTATTCCTCCTTTTGTCATTATTTCCCTCATTTCTTTGGCTTATGAAGCCTTTCGAGCGAATATTTGGATCAGTTTAATGTTAGAAGGGATGCAGGCAGGGGTAGGAGCTGTCGTGACGGCAGTTTCTTATGAAATGGCCACGGGTGTGGTAAAGGAAAAAGATCTCTTGCTTATTACAATGATGATTGTAGCGTTTATAGCCAACACGGTCTTTCATGTAAATGTTATGGTGATTATTCTTGTCAGCATACTCATCGGTCTCTTTCAAAGTTTTTTTACAGGGAGAAAGGAGAGTGCTAAATGATCTATTTCCAACTATTTTGGAGCTTTCTTCAAATTGGTGCGTTTAGTTTTGGTGGAGGATATGCTGCTTTACCGTTACTAGAAACGATTATTGTCAAACAACACGGTTGGCTCACTATTGCCGAGTTCACTGATTTAATTACGATCTCTCAGATGACGCCAGGTCCGATCGCCGTAAACTCTGCAACTTTTGTGGGTTTAAGCATTGGAGGAGTGGGAGGAGCAATAGCCGCTACGCTAGGTAATATCACGCCCTCCATTTTTTTAGTCACTTTCATTGCTTGGTTATATATGAAATATAATACACTAGATACGTTACAAAATGTTTTAAGCACCTTGCGGCCGGCTGTCATCGCAATGATTGCCTCCGCTGGTTTATCACTCATTATAACGGCTTTTTGGGGAGAAGGAGCCATTTTATTCTCGACGATCAATCTTATGGCCGTTGGGGTCTTTATTTTCTGTCTTTTTCTATTGTTAAAACTTAAGTGGAGTCCGATACTTGTGATGGTCTTAGCCGGTGTTTTAAATGTGATTTGGGCGCTAGTTACTAGAGTGGTTTAAATATATTTATTGGCACAATAAATATTCCAAATAGAGGATAAGACATTAAAATTGGTGTCAGAAAATCTTTTGTTATACTAAACATATAAATAAATCTAGGAGGATACTTATGAAAGCAACCTTTCATGGACATGCTGTTGTAATGCTAGAAACTGAGGAAGGTCAGAAACTTCTTTTCGATCCCTTTATTAACGGAAATGAATTATGTGACTTAGATGTAAATACGGTCGAAGCAGATTATATATTCGTTACCCACGCTCACGATGATCATCTGGGTGACACTATTGAAATCGCAAAACGTACTGGAGCAGAAGTTATCACAACGGTTGAAATTGCAGAATATCTCTCTTCATTTGATGTGAAAGCTCATGGAATGCAGCCTGGTGGCTCTCACATGTTTGATTTTGGAAAAGTTAAATTCACGCCCGCAATACATGGCTCTTCTATAGAAATTGACGGAAAACCACACACTTTAGGCTTAGCTTCTGGAATTTTAGTTACAGCTGATACCCAAACTGTTTACCATGTAGGAGACACGGCTTTATATTCAGATATGAAGTTAATCGGTGACTTACATGACATTGACTTAGCATTTATCCCAATTGGCGATAATTTTACAATGGGGCCTGAAGATGCTTCATTAGCTGCTAAATGGTTAAAGGCAAACAAAGTAGTGCCGATTCATTATAATACCTTTCCTCTGATTGCACAAAATCCTGAAGATTATATTAAAATATTAGATGAGGATATTGGCTTTATACCAGAAATTGGACAAACTTTTGATATTTAATAAACTTGAAGAATAAAATATGTATATATAAAGAAATTAGGAGTGGCTTATTCCTAGTTTCTTTTTTTTATGTAATTTAATAAGTAATGGTTTTCCTTACTTGCTTAAAGAATCTTAGTGGCTTAGAATAAACCATGTCTTTAAAAATTGAAAATTGGGAGGAAGAATATAGGAATGATTAAAAAGTTTTTTTCATATTACAAACCCTACAAGAAATTATTTATTATCGACTTTTCTTGTGCAGTTTTTGCTGCAATATTAGAATTGATTTTTCCAGTTGCAGTGAACAAAGTTATTGACCAAATCTTGCCTAATGGTTCTTTAAAAACGATATTAACTGTTTCGGTTATTTTATTTACATTATATATCTTATCAATGACATTGAATTATATTGTAGTTACATTAGGTCACCGTTTGGGAATCAACATCGAAACGGATATGCGTCGTGAATTATATGAGCATTATCAAAAACAATCCTATGCTTATTTTGACAATACAAAAATAGGTGAATTAATGAGTCGCATTACGACTGAATTGTTTGAAGTAAGTGAACTAGCTCATCATGGTCCTGAAGATATCTTTATTACTGTAATGACTTTGGTGGGTGCATTCGTCTTGATGTATAATACACATGCAAAGTTAGCCATTATTACTATTTTATTGATTCCGCTTTTAGCTGTTTTGCTATCTGTATTTAATAAACGAATGGTACAAGTCAATCAACGCATTTATTCTACATTAAGTACTTTTAATTCAGGAATTCAGAATGCTTTAAGTGGTATCCGAGTGGTAAAAGCATTTGCAAATGAAGACTATGAAAAGAAAAATTTTGAAAAATTAATTCAAGGTTACAGAGATACAAAAATTGATTTTTATCAAACGATGGGTCTTAGTTCTTCATTTAATTATATTTTAATGCGCTTAATTAATTTATTTGCGTTTCTTGCTGGTTCGTTCTTTACTATTAGAGGCGAACTTTCTATGGGTGACTTTGTCGGTTTTATTTTACTCTCTAATGTTTTTATTCGCCCAATTGAGAAAATAAACACGATGTTAGAGCAATATCCAAAAGGCTACGCTGGCTTTAAGAGATTCCAAGAAGAACTCATGATTCAGCCTGATATAAAAGATTCTGAAAATGCGATCGAAGCACCAGAGTTTAAAGGTTATATTGAATACGAAGATGTGTCTTTTGCTTACGAAGAAGGTAAAGAGGTACTTGATAAGGTTAACTTATCTATAAAACCAGGAGAAACAGTTGCTTTCGTAGGACCAAGTGGAGTAGGAAAAACAACGCTTGTTAACTTGTTGCCTCGATTCTATGAAGTGACTGGCGGTTCGATTTCAATAGATGATGTGGATATACGAGATGTTACAATGAACTCTTTCTGTAAACAAATTGGTGTTGTTCAACAAGATGTATTTTTATTTGGCGGAACAGTTCGAGATAATGTTCTATATGGGAAACTAGATGCAACTGAAGAGGAAGTAGAGGCAGCAATTGATGCTTCACAATTAAGAGAAGTTGTTTCTGATTTGCCACAAGGATTAGATACTCAAATTGGAGAAAGAGGAGTGCGTCTATCGGGTGGACAAAAACAAAGATTATCTATTGCACGTATCTTCTTGAAAAATCCATCGATTCTCATTTTAGATGAAGCAACGAGTGCTTTAGATACTGAGACTGAATACTATATTCAGCAAGGATTAAATAAATTATCTCAAGGACGTACTACCTTAATTATTGCTCACCGATTAGCAACAATTAAGGATGCGGATCGAATTCTTGTAGTAGGAGAAGAAGGTATAAAAGAAGATGGTAGCCATGAAGAATTACTCGCATTAAATGGTCATTATGCTGAATTATATAACGCACAATTTGGTGATTAATAAATAAATAGTGTTGGAATTTCTAAAGTTTTGAAGTTCCAACACTATTTTTTTAGAAAAATTTATATAAATGCTAATTAATTGTATAAAGCAAAGTATCAAATTTGAAGACAAATTCTATATGTGTTAGTTTGATTAAGTGAAGAAAGAATATTATAAATTATTTCGAAAATGGAAAGAGGACATAAATTGATTGAATATAGAAAAGTTACTAAAGTCTACGATAGCGACATAGTAGCTGTAAAAGATGCGAACATTACTATCGAAGATGGTGAATTTGTATGTTTTATAGGAACATCTGGGAGTGGAAAAACGACGGCTTTACGTTTAGTTAACCGCATGCATGATCCTACCGAAGGAGAGATCTTCATTGATGGAGAAAATATTCAGGATTATAGTCCAGTTAATCTACGTCGAAAAATTGGATATGCTATTCAGCAGACAGGATTATTTCCACATATGACGGTATATGAAAATGTAGTTACAGTCCCACGCTTACTTGAATGGGATGAAGAAAAATGTAGAACTACCGCTGAGCAACTAATGGAAAGAGTGGACTTACCCATTGAGTTACTTGACCGTTATCCAAGTGAATTATCGGGTGGTCAACAACAACGTATTGGTGTTATTCGAGCATTAGCAGCTAATCCAGGAGTTGTATTAATGGATGAGCCATTTGGTGCCTTAGATCCAATTACTCGTGATGCGCTTCATGATTTAGTCATTGAACTTCAAGAAGAATATAATAATACATTTATCTTCGTGACACATGATATGGATGAAGCATTAAAATTAGCGGACCGAATTGCGATTTGGCATGAGGGAGAAATTATTCAATATGATACTCCTGAAAATATTCTTTCCAATCCTGCAAATGATTATGTACGTAGTTTTATAGGTCAGGATCGATTATTCGATGCAAAAACAAATAATATTAAAGTTAGAGAAATAATGAACGAGAATCCATTAACTATTACACCTGGTAAGACGGTCTCTGATGCACTTACAATAATGCATAACAAAAGAGTAGACACCTTATTTGTAGTAGATGACAATAATAAATTATTAGGTCGAGTAACCATTGAATTTATTGCTAATGTGGATGACCAATCTAAGAATATAATGGATATTATTGATCGGGAAATTCGTCCGTTACGAGCCGATGATCTGATTCAAAATAAACTTCGTGAAGTTTTAAGAAGAGGCCGATCAAATATACCAGTAGTCGATAAAGAAAACATACTAGTAGGAATTATTACAAAAACGACTCTAGTGAATCTAACTTATAATCTCATTTGGGATCAGGATATTGCTCAAGAAGAGATACTAGAGGAAGGATTGAGTGAATAACTATGATGGACTTTTTTGCAAACAATGGTAGTGCACTAATCACTGCAATTGGTGAGCACATCTTTTTATCACTTATAGCACTAGCATTAGGGATTTTAGTAGCTGTTCCTTTAGGTATTTTATTATCCCAGTTTCCAAAAACTGCCGATATTGTTATTGGGATTGCGAGTGTTTTACAAACAGTTCCAACTTTAGCTTTATTGGCATTGATGGTTCCTGTGTTAGGTGTAGGTAAAGTGCCTTCTATTGTTGCTTTGTTTATCTATTCTTTATTGCCTATTTTAAGAAATGCTTATTTAGGTATGTCAGGAGTGGATCCAACGCTTGTAGATGCAGCTAAAGGGATGGGTATGTCAACTGGACAAGTTATCAGAAAGGTTCAACTCCCATTAGCTATTCCAGTTATTATGGCAGGAATTCGATTATCAGCAGTATATGTTGTTGCTTGGACTACAATTGCAGCTTATATTGGTGGCGGGGGCCTTGGAGAATTTATTTTCAATGGTTTACAAACATATCGACAAGACTTGATTTTTGGCGGAACTATCCCAGTCATTATTATTGCGATAGTGATGGACTTAACTGCTGGGTATCTAGAGAAAAGGTTTAGTCCTAAAACGTCATCATCAGAGGTGAAAACAGATTATGCATAAACTTACTAAAAAATTAATTATAACAGCTGGAACTTTAACTATGCTAACAGGTTGTACTTTACCAGGTTTAGGTGGTTCTGTTACAGGAGAGGGTATATCCATCACCGGCGGAACTTCTACAGAAATGGATATGATGGGCTATTTGATTGAGGGAATGGTCGAACATTACATTGATATTGATGCAAATGTTATTACAAATTTATCATCAGGTATGAACCATCAAGCATTTTTAATAGGTGACGCGAATGTTTCTGGTGTTCGTTATACCGGTACTAGTTTAACTGGTGAGCTGAACCGAGAAGCAGTGACAGATCCTGAAGAAGCAGAACAAATTGTTGTTGAAGCATTTAAAGAAGAATATAATCACATATGGTATCCAAGTTATGGTTTTTCAAATTCATACGCTTTTATGGTTCGAGAAGAAACAGCCGAAGAGTATGGCTTAGAAAAAGTGAGCCAATTAGAAGAATATAAAGATGAATTTTCAATTGGTGTTGATACGAATTGGATGACTCGAGAAGGAGATGGATATGATGAATTCATTGAAAAATATGGTTTTGAATTTGATGATATCTTCCCAATGAGTTTAGGCTTACTATATACGGCTCTTTCAAGTGAGGAGATTGATGTTGGTTTAGGTTATTCAACAGATGGGCAGATACCTGCTGAGAATCTTGTTTTATTAGAAGATGACTTAAATCTATTCCCACCCTATGATGCAAGCCCCCTTGCTACAGCAGAGATTGTGGAAGAATATCCAGAATTAGAAGGGATTTTCTTGAAGTTAGAAGGACAGATAGATGAAGAGCAGATGCAGGAATTGAACTTCTTAAGTGAAAATTATTTACTGGAACCAAGAACGGTTATTTTTGATTGGTTAGAAGAAAACAATTTCTTTGAAGATGTTGAACCGTATTTAGAACCTATTGAAGGAGGGGTGTTATCTGATGACTGATATTACACAGCTTCCTTTATGGGAACAATTAATATATTATTATGAGGCAAATGGAGCGTATGTGTTTGATCAATTTTTAAGACACTTTTTAATGGCAGTATATGGCGTTCTCTTTGCAGCTGTTTTTGCAATTCCTCTAGGTTTTTATTTGGCAAGAAACGCAAAAATTGCGGATTGGATACTAGCAATTGCCAATGTTATTCAAACTGTTCCATCTTTAGCAATGCTTTCTATTTTAATGTTGGCGGTTGGATTAGGACCAAATCTTGTTGTAATAACCGTATTTATTTACTCAGTGCTTCCAATATTAAGAAACACATATATAGGAGTACGTAATGTAGATGAAAACATCTTAGATGTTGGTAAAGGTATGGGGATGACTAATTGGCAGTTGATATATAAAGTAGAACTTCCTTTATCTATGTCTGTTATTATGGGTGGCGTTCGTAATGCTTTCATTATGGGAGTAGGAGTTGCAACTTTAGGAACTTTCGTGGGAGCATCTGGTTTAGGAGATATTCTACAACTAGGAGTGAATGCTTCTGATGGTGCCAGTGTAATCTTGGCAGGGGTGATTCCTATTTCGGTGATGGCCATTGTTGGAGATCTATTTTTAACATGGGTCGAAAATAAATTAGATCCTACTTCAAAATAAAATGAGTTTAAACTAAAAACATCGGACAGTTCAACACGTGTTGACGACCGATGTTTTTTACATTACATATTAAAAGGTTAGTCGATTATGATGAACTGTACGATAACTGAATTTGTCAGGACGTGCTTTACTTTCTGTATATTCAATAACTTCATTTTTAATATTGATCGTTGTTCGATAAATCTTTAATACAGCTGAATGATCTTCAATTTTTAATTGTCTAGCTTCTTCCTCAGATGCTATCCCCGCTGAGAATTCTTCTTGTGCTAATTTAACCACTTCATTATAGTCTTCTAAAAAGATATCATAGAGGGGACGTTTATCAATATCTTCCTTGGTAATTTGATTAAATTTACTATATGGGATATAGCTTTCCTCATATAACATTGGAACATCATCACTAGAACGTAAACGGACAAGTTTAATAAACTTGCTTTCATTATGTGTAAAAACTTCATTCAATAATTCTGTAGAATCTATCACCGAATAACTAATTAATTTAGTATTTGGAGTTTGACCAATGGCTTTCATCTGTTCCGTAAAGCTATACATGTCGCTTAAGTTAATTAATGTTTTGTGATAATCAACAACAAAACTACCTTTACCATGCTGTCTAGAAATATAACCTCTTGTTTCTAAATTATCTAAAGCTAGTCGGACAGTTGTACGACTAACATCATAGATTTCTGTTAGTTTTCTTTCGGATGGTAGGAGATCGCCTACTTCCATTTCGCTATTAATTTTTTCGATTAATTTTTCGCTCAGTTGAATATATAATGCTTGTACCATGGAATCGCCTCTTTATAGGGGTTTATTTTATTTAACAGGTATTATTTAAATTAACCTGAAAAATGATTCATTTCTATCTTATCATATTTTGAGACATGTTTTGTTTTTTAATTAAAACTGTTTTATAATTAATTGAAGTGACTAAAACAAAAAATGTAATTTTTTGTTTTTTATACATATAATATTAAATTATGAAAGAATTATTGAAATAATTTTTTAATGATAGACGGAGGATTCGAATGATTCATTTTGATAACGACTATACAGAAGG
>Ga0079226_10004650_pt1 | contig 10479 bp, 11 predicted proteins | sample Poulit2014_FD_76345 | JGI IMG/M metagenome (GOLD analysis project Ga0079226, IMG submission 76345) | Agricultural soil microbial communities from Georgia to study Nitrogen management - Poultry litter 2014 | ecosystem: Environmental > Terrestrial > Soil > Agricultural land | place: USA: Georgia...
CAAGCCCTACACGCCCAAGCACAACGGCAAAGTGGAGCGGTACAACCGGATCCTCGCCGAAGAATTCCTCTACTCCCGCGCCTGGACCAGTGAGGCCGAACGATCAGCGGCCGTCGCCGTATGGAACGTGCACTACAACTACCACCGACCGCACAGCACCGCTGGCGGCAAGCCGCCTGCTTCTCGTGCCCCGGCAGGCGTCACCAACGTCATGGCCTCATACATCTAGAGGGTCAACGTTGACCGGCCCTCATACAGCCCCATTCCGACGCAGATGGGGAAGAGGTGAGACTCGCTGTGATCCGGTGGGGAGATCTGCGAGTGGAGCGGGGCCGGGTCGCCCGACTGACAGGTTAGACAGACCCGGCCCCTAGGCCTCGCGGCAGATGGGGTTGCCGGAGGCCCGTCGGCGGAGGAGATGAGCAATCAGAGCGACTCCGCCATTTTGGAAAGTAGCACTGGGGCTCGGCGAACTAATCTCGTGCATACATCGTTATGTCGGTAAGTCAGCTTTTTCCTTGGCGCCGAGGGTCTGGGGGGATCGTGAAGGTGACGGTATCCCCAACCCTCGTAGCGTCAGGCGATTCCGCCCAGGCTTTGAGGGCAGCTCGAACAATGGGCCCTACCGATGTGCGACCTTGTTGTGCCTTGACGCTGGCTGCATCGCGCAAGTCCTCGTCCATCCGAACATTGACGTTGACCAGGGTCTTTGCCCGTCTGGGCGCCTTGGGCTGCGCATGCTTCTTAGCCACCGAATCAGGCTCCGGTTTGTCCGGGGCAGGCGACTCGGTTGTCAGCGGAGCAGAGATTCCTTGGAGCTTTGGTCCCTGGTCTCGCTTGCGCGGCGAGGCCTTCTTCCCCCCTTTGGCGTCCATGTCAGTTCTCCTTCTGGATGCGTGCGAGGTGAGCGTCGAATGCAGTCGTGAGGTCAGCAGCTCGTTTCCCGTAGGAGTGGACCGGTAGCCCTGACCCTCGGCTTTCAGCCATGAGGGATCGGTACGGTACGACGGGCTCCCAGATCTGGTCGCCGAGTGCTTCGCGGACTTCCTGGACGCGGTACTCGGCTTCTCTCCCCCGGGCGGGGACCTTGTTCATGATGACGCCGCGGAAATCGAGGCTCTGGTTGAAGTACGTAGTGACGTCGGTGATGGTTCGCATGAACTCGCTGACGCCCTGAGACGCCTCCATGGTCGGTTCAGTAACGGCCAGTACTCCATCGGCGGCTACAAGGCCGGTAAGGACTAGGGTTCCTACCGAGGGCTGGAGGTCGATCAGTACGAGGTCGTAGTTCGAGACCACGCCTTCCATGGCTTCGCGGAGTCGGAAGATGAAGGTCTGATCCTGCTCGGACTCGCGATAAGCCAACGTGAGATCGGCGCCGGCCACGTCCACGTGATCCCAGTTTGATGCGACGACCGCCTCGGCGAGGTGTCCCTTCCTCTTCTGTTCGAGGACCCCTCCCATCGTCACGTCGCCAGGCCCTCCCAGAACCGTGGTGGCGTTGCCTTGCGGGTCCATGTCTACGACCAAAGTGCGAATACCGGCATGGCTTGCAGCCGAAGCGAGACCAAGGAGGGTCGATGTCTTTCCGACGCCACCCTTCTGGTTTCCAATGGCAATTACCTGGGGCAAAGCACCTCTCCCTTCTCTTCGGTGCAGCTAGATGCATACATCGTTATGTGGAGGTATAACGAACTCGTAGGCGAGTCTAGTCGACACCCGCGACCATCAGCCGAGGCACTCTGGGCGTGGTCCCAGATGGGGCTTGAGGTGCCCGGGTCGGGCGACCTCGACTCCTCTGGGCTGGCGCTATGGCGCATAAATGCATAACGAAGTAACGATGTATTCAACAGAAGCCAGAGGCGGCGTAGTTGGATGCGACAGCCAAGGGCTCAACTCCTCGATCCTCTTCGCATTCCGATCGTTAGACATGTGGCTGGCCTCCGCCTGATCATGGTTGATTGCCCCGATCCTGCCCTGCAAGCTTGGGCGCCGCTGGATCAGAAATCGTTATGCCTTCTTATCGTCATGTAACGAAGTAACGATGTATGCACGGGTGAATCTACGACATGGCAATCTGCTCTACCGTCCTTCCTGAAAGTCACGACCCGACTCAAGAGGAGGACAAGATGGGACACTCCCAGACCCCAGCCCTGGACGTGATCAGGGCATTTGCAGATAATCGTACCCCGGACCTTCCGGAAGATGCCGCGGCACCAGTGTGGCAGTTCGCAGTAAACGAGCGCTTCGCCCCGGCCACCCGGGTTCTCTTCCTGTGGACCAACGGGTTCCGGTGCGGACTGCTCTGCGGCATCGAGGCCGAAGGTTATCGCGTAGAGGCGGACCTAGTCCTGGACGGCGTTGGGGAGCGGGTCGTCGTGTCCGATGAGACCCCGGCCATGGCGGTCCCGGTCAACCTGGAGGGCCTCAGGAAGAGCGAGCTCGCCTCGATTGCCTCCAGGTGCCGACGCCCGGAGGTCTACACCGGGCATCTCATCAAGGGAGTCCGTCGCTACCGCTTCCCGAACCAGCGGAACGCGGCAGCCTGACGGCTTGAGTTACGCGCTCGGCAGGCCCTTCCCCGCTATGTCCGATAAGCGAGACTTATCGGACATAGCGGGGCTCTGCAGTCTGAGTCTGGGCGGACGGAGTAGCTCCTCACGGGACTAAACAACACCGATGTGATTCCCCCTGAGCGTGTCGCGAGGATTTATGACGCCATCGGTGGAATTTTTGACGCCATGGCGACGAAGCGACCCGGCCCTGGCCGGCCAACCCTGGGGGAGAGGATGCGCGTGCCAGTGCGCATGTCTCCCGAGGTCTATGAGGCTCTCCGGGTAGAGGCCAGGACCCGGGGCATTTCGATGTCCCAGTATCTCGCTGACCTCGCCGCGATGCACCTCGGCATGCCCGAGGAAGTTCTGAAGCTCGATGAACAGGAGGCCATGCCTGCATGACCTGAACAGGGATTTTCTGGTCAATATCTGAACATCAGGCACGCCCGAAACGACTGAATCCGGCCCTCTTGCCGGAGGACCGGATTCGTCAAAGTCGCGGAGATCGAATTGCCGCTCGATCTCAGGAGTGCCTCACTACCTAGGAGAGGCTATGCTGCCAAGCACCTCTCAGGGTAGGTCATACCTTCTCGCCGGTCCACTGACGGATTTCGGCGTGTCGACCTGCCCTGACTCGCTCAAAGACGATTTCAGCGCTTCAACGACGCTCGACGTAGATCTCTTCGAGCTCGAACCCGCGGGCGCTCTCAGCGCCAATCAGACGCCCCTTTGCTCGCCAGACGAGTCGGACGACGCCCTCGCTCGTGCTGTTCGCGACTTCGAGAAGCGCATCGAAGCAGCTCGACAGCTCAACGACGAGACAGGCCAGCGCGGGAGGTCCTGGGCGATCCCGGTCGAAGCGGGCCTGCAGGCGAAGGCTCCCTGCTGGACCTCCAAGGCTGGTTGGACGACCGCTATGGCCGTCGCCCTCGACACCGACGAGTCCCGCGCGCTCTGCCGGGGCCGTATCCGGGCAAAAGTACTGATGGCTGTGGGGAAAGCCATGGCTAGATTCGCGGATAGTTCCACTGGTCGGGGAGTGACGGCCTCGAACGGGACCATTGGACGAGTAGCAGCAGAGATCTTGGGCAAGGCGAGCCTCTCCGGGCGGACAGTGTGTACTGCCAGATGGATCCTCGCGAAGCTGGGCCTAGCCGTGGAACTGGAGCGAGGTAGGTACCTGAGCGCAGACGAGAGGATCGCCGCTGCAGAGCATCACGGGGGAGTGCAGCTCAGAGCAGGATCGACCTGGAGCTTGATCCTGCCGAGGCATAGAGGCATGGGTATTTTCGTCCTACCCCCTCGGGGTCACCGAGGGAGTAAAACTCCCTCGAGAAATAACTCACCAAAGCGCGCGCAAGCGCGCACTCGGCGGCCTTCGGCCGCTACTCCCCGAGAGAAACCCCGACCAACCTTGCCCATCCAGCGATTAGTCGCCGAACTGGTTGCCAAGACACCGGCGTTAGAGCGGGTCAGGCACCTTGGGGCACTGTGCCGAGTCATTGAGCAAAGCGACCTCGACACGACCCGGTGGACGGGCCGAGACCTGGTCGAAGCCATCAATGCCGACACCAAGCGCCGGGGGTGGACATTCCCTGACCAGCTCGATAATCCAGCTGCGTGGCTTCGCTGGCGACTGGCCACGCTAGATCTCGCCGGCCCTTCACCGAGCGAGATCCGTCGACAGCTCGATGATGAAGCCGCGGAGCGTCGACGCTGGGCGCTCGATGCTCCTGTTCGCGAGAAGGAAGTTGAAGCCACACGCCAGCGCCAGGTTCAGAGTCCAGCCAGAAAGGCCGCTTTGAAGCACCTCAGGGAGGTCTTGGCGCGATGAAGTCCTCCAAGCCCCTGACGGGCCCAATCGTGCCCTGCACACGGTGGTTTTCCTCGTCGTCCTACCGGGGGGTCTCGAACGACCGCGTCGACCTGCGATCCAGCAGGAGCCTCCCTGGAGCGACGCGGGAGCCGTCAACGCGGTCATGGCGGAGAAGCCAGAAATATGCAGATCTCGCGTTACCGGGTAACGTTACCCGGTAACAGTCCCGCTCGCACGTTCTAGATGAAGAAGGCACACATGCGCATCAATCCAGAGGCTCGTCAGAAGATCGAAGCCGCCTACGCGAAGCTCACCTCCGAGGGGAGCAGCATCACCGTTCGCTCGCTCCAAACCGAGGCCCAGACGCGCACCAACGACGTGGCAGCCTGGCTGAAGGAACATCGAGCGCAGAACACCGCCGGAGCCCCGGAGGTTCCAGACCTCAGCGTGCATGTTCGAGCCATCTGGGAGTCGGCTTGGGCGAAAGCTGCGGACATGGTCACCGAGCAGCTAGCGGATGAGCACTCAAAGATCCTTGAAGACGCCGGTCGCGATCGAACCGAGCTGGTCGACGCCGAGACCGCCGTGGCAAACGCTGACCGAGACCTCGCGCATACGCGTGAACTGCTGGAGCGAGAGACCGCCAGGGTTGACGAGCTCAAGGCCGATCTCCGAGAAGAGCGCCAACGAGTCATTGAGGCAGAGAGTGCGACTAAGGCGGCCGAGACCGATGTTGCACGTTTGTCTGCAAGAGGCGAAGCCCTCGACGCTGAGATCGAACGACTTGGGAAAGCTCTCGACCAAGCCTTGACCAGCGGAAGCGCAAATCGCAAGGAGCGTGAGGAGTAGGAGTTGGGGCCAACGATCTTGGCCCTAGTTGAGTTCAGGGACCTGCTCCTGGCTCCGCGAGGAAAGACGCGATGGTCGAAACCAGGAAGGCGCTGGCGCGATGAGGTCGTAGCCAAGGACAGGCAGTGGGCTCATTCGGTGTCCGTGGCAGTAGGTAGGTTCATTCCTATGAGTGCACCAGCGGGGGAAGTCGCGACGAGCAGGTTCGTCCTGACTCAAGAGGCTGTTCGGGAAGCGATTTCGTCTTTGACCGGACTAGTTACCCATGAGACGTTCCCGCTCTACCTTTACTTGCGACGCAGGGCTGTCACGCTCAACCGGTTCACCGATCTCCAACCCGAATGGAGTGGAGAGATCCACGATTGGCTGGATATGCCAGGTGGACCACCAGAAAAGCCTTACTACAGACCGTTTAGATCTCGCGGGAAGTCCCCCGACCCGCTTTGGGTCAAAGATCATTTGGTCGGTTCATACGGAATCTCTTCACTCCGCGAGAACCCCTTGTACACCGAAAATGACGAGTTTCGGTTGCCGGTGCATCGCTCGGGGGAGCCAGATCCACATCCTTTTCGTACACAGGTGCTCCGTCAAGGCCCAGTCCCGGCGTGGTCGGTGGCTGCGTTCCTATTTCGAAACAATGAGTTTGTCAGCAGCACTGACGAGCCTCCCGGCTGGTCCGAGCTCCTGGAGATTTTCAAGGGGCACTTCGAATGGACCCAAGAGGAGCAGGACACCTTGTTCCTGTGGGACTACCCGACATCAACCGTGTGTTTTGAGGAGTGGCAGCAGTGAGCGATCTCAGCTTGGGTGGGAAGGTGCGAACGCTATCAGCCGAGGACCTCGGGATAGGTTTCACGGCAACTGCCGCTGAGGGAAAAGCTGCCAGTTCCCCTGACACCCCCGAGATCGACGCCACGGACCCAGCGGTGATCGAAGTGATCAAGCTCCTCGATCAGTATTCAGGCGTTCTACTCAGTGGCCCTCCTGGAACCTCGAAGACTTATCTAGCGCGCGAAGTCGCCCATGTCCTCAGTGAGGGAGAAGAGAAGCGACAGGCCTTTACCCAGTTCCACCCTTCATATCAGTATGAGGACTTCATGGAGGGCTACCGGCCCAAGCCTGAGGGCAGTTTTGAGCACCGTTGGGGCGTCTTCACGCGACTGTGCAATGACGCTGCAGATCATCTCGAGGACGTCTACGTGATGGTGATCGATGAGCTATCTCGGGGAGACGCCGCTCGCGTGTTTGGTGAGGCTCTCACTTATGTTGAGCGTTCCAAGCGCGGGATGGTGTTCGAGCTCCCATCAGGGAAGAAGGCGACTATCCCAGTAAACGTCAAAGTGATTGCGACGATGAACCCACTCGACCGCGGTGTTGATGAGGTTGATGCAGCTTTTGAGCGCCGCTTCGCCAAGAAGACGATGGACCCGGACCCGGATCTCCTCGAGAAACGATTGATCCAGAATGGGCTCCCCGATGATCTCCGAGGTCCGTTGCTGGCATGGTTCCGTGATATCAACGAGCAGAAGACGCCAGGAGTGAAAATCGGACACGCGTACTTTTGGGACGCTACTGATGAAGCTTCGATGAGGGCGCTGTGGGAATACCAGGTTCAGTACCACGTGGAGCGGGTTTTCCGAAACGAGGAAAAGACTCGGGAACGCTTTCAGGCCAAGTGGGAAGCCATCTTCGTTGCGGCTGTAGAGGATGACTAGCCCGCGTGGAAATCATTGAGGCCAAGGAGCACGGAAGGATACCTATTGATCTGGGGCCTTCCGTAAAGATTCGACGGGACGTGATCAAACACGAGTGGGTTGCCGTCCGAACTGGAGAGAAGGACTGGGACGACTCGGACACGTCCTATACTGAGATTCCAAGGGCTCTTTTCGCCGGCAGCATGGCCGGCTTGCTGCCCTTGAGTGAAGATATCTCGGTCCTGGTGACGCCGAAGCATCCTGCCAGCCTCACCTTGATGTTGAACGCCCTCGACCAGTCTGCTCAGCCCATCGATCTCATTCGCGAGTACGAGCCCCTCCTCGATGAAGATCCTGCGGACTGGATGTTGAGACACATCGTGGACGAGCTCCTGAAGGCAACCAACGCGGTCGTAGCTCAGGGACTCCATCGCCAGTATGTACGGAAGCGATCTATCACGTCATCTCCTAAAGGACGGATCCTCGCTGGTCGGACTATGGCCTTGCAGGCACGAGGGATCGACTTCAAGGCGGAGGCTGAGTACCATTCTCGGACTGAGTCAACACCGCCTAACCAAGCGCTACTCGAGGCGCTTCATTGGTGCCTTCGCTGGGTTGATCGGCGGAGCGACATGGAGTTGGAGAGAGAACGTACCGTCGCGCTTCTCCACGCTCTGAGGTTCGTGGATCGAGATCAGGAACTCCACTTCAAGCAAGACCGAGTGGTCAGGCATGCCTCTTCGTTCTCGGAGTCGAGGTCCGCGTATCGACGTGCTCTTCCCCTCGCCCTTGCGCTGCTGGAACGCCGCGGGTTCTCACTCGATGCTGCGGATGGCGAGCTGGCGATGTCGAGCTTGTTGGTCAAGACCAATGATGTCTTCGAAGACTTCGTCAGGCTTCGGCTAGCGGACTATCTGCCTGACCAGTCGCTCCTGGTAGTGAACGGCAGGACCATGGAGGAGCGAAAGCTCTTCGAGAGGCCTCTTCCTGATGACAAGCCCGAAGGCGCCGAACTCCTACCTCCGGGGAGAAATAGTATCGAGCCGGATGTTCTCATTGAGGACGCAGCGAGGACGCGGTTGGTCATCGATGTGAAGTACAAGGGCATCGAGGGTCACGCTGGCCGTGCGGACATTGAGCAGTTAGTCACCTTCGCCCATCGCCTGGACTGCCGGCGTGCAGTGTCCATTCACCCAGCGGATGAAGGTAAGAAGTCTGGGTTGTACGTCTCCGGCCGTATCGGAACGACCACTCTGTACAGCTATCGCATCAATCTAGGGGCAGAAGACCTAGAAGAGGAGATGCGGGACATGGCTGTGGCAGTAGGCAGTCTCTGCTAAGAAAGCCCGGTGAGAGACTTTCCTGGGATCGGATTGAGGTCCACCCCGATTCCGTGACGCGTCATGTCATTGGCCACTCGGACAGTAGTGCCGGTTCCAACGAAAGGATCTAGGACGACGCCTCTGCTTGGAGTGCCGTGTCCGCAATCGGTCCAGCCCACTGTGGTCCGCTTGGCGAAAGTGAACTCACGGAAGTAGCCCCCCAGGGCCGCCTTAGCCTCGGCCGCGAGATGCTGGACCTCTTGCGAGTTCCGGCCGGTTCCGTTCTGGAACTTGGTTGCCTTGCCGACGTCGCTGACGCCCGTGGCTTGGATGGCTCGGATATGTGCAGGAGTAAGCCGGTGCTGCTGCGCGAGCTCCATGGCCCTTCTGGCTTGAGGGCGAGATGGATCCAGCTGATCTGTCCGCTCCTCAACCCTCTTCCGGGGCATGCCGCAGGTGGTGCAAACTTGGGGTGGACAGGCGAGAGCTATAACTCGGCGGACGATCTCGCTGGGGAAAGGAGCGAGGTGGGCGCTCATATCCCGCTCGGGTTCGATGGACCAGACATCGCCAGGATTGGCTGACACCCCGAGGTACTGCTGATACCCGGCGAGGTCGTAGTAGTAGGTCGGCTTATAGGTGAGGTGGATGACGTACTCGTGCCTGACCGCCAGGCGGTTCCGCGCAGGCTCCGGCATCCCTCCGGTCTTTGCCCAGATGATCCTGTTCCGGATCGACCATCCTGAGTCCACTGCTGCTGCTTCGATGCGGCCGGGTATGCCGATCAAGCTGCGCTTGAAGTAGGTGTCGCCCACGTTCAGGAAGATGCTGCCGGTGGGACGAAGTACCCGTTGCCACTCGGTCAGGCAATCCATGATCGAGGACACGAATCCCTCTGGAGTGGGCTCTTGGCCGATCTGGTCGGGGTGGCCGTAGTCCCGCTTCTGCCAGTACGGAGGAGAAGTGGCCACCACGTCGACACTGTTTGCCTCCAGCCCGGTGTCGCGCGCATCTCCTGCCACGATCTGGGCCTTGGGGGCGTCTAGCCCGCCCTCCCATGAGCTGAGGTCGCTATAGCCCACCTCGCCGAGGTTGGGGCGTGCAGTACCAGGCACCGGGCCGATTCCAGCAGGCTGGGACACGTGGCTCCTTCTTTTGAACCGGAGTGAAGCTTCTACGTCGAGCGTCTAGCGTAACGATGCTTCCAGCCCCTTGGTTTGATGGTGGAGGGCCGTGACGACTCTTCGTTAGATCAACAATTGAGTCCAGCTGCGCAGGCGAAGCGTGTCGTACCCGCCTGGTAGACCAATTAAGTGCTCGATCTCGACCGCTCCGACGCTGCGAATCTCTCTGTTGTCCGGGCTCGGTACTCCGCGACCGTGCGTGAACTGACCCGAGCCGAGAACACTCTCCGTACCTACCGAACAGGTTGGCTGCACTTTTTGAGCTGGGCTCAGCGGTTCAAGGTTGGTGTCGATCACGGTATCGGTGAACTCGACCTGCTCCGGTATCTCCACTACTGGGGAAATCCGTCCATCGAGCGTCACGGTGACGACCCGCTGCTGGCTCCGTCAACGTTGGGCACGTATCTGGCCGGCATCCGGTGGGCACATATCCAGGAAGGGCGCCCCTGGATCGGAGATACCTCGGACAGCCTCTCCGAGACGATGGACCTTCTCGCCGTGCTCCAGCGGGATCGGGCCCGAGCTCCGAAGGGGAAGGCCCTCGTGGAGCCGAAGCTCCTCGCCGCGGTGCGCAACTTGACGACCGAGACGGCTGCCAGTGTGAGGAATCGGGCACTACTACTAGTGGGCTTCTACGCCGCCCTGCGACGGGAGGAGCTCGTCGCCCTTCACTTCGAGGACATCACGGTGGTTGACGAGGAGGACGACCCACTCAACCCGGGGGTGATTGTCCGGGTCCGTTCATCGAAGACCGACCGACGTGGTTCTGGGGTCGATGTAGCGGTCTCCCGGACCTGGGTAGATCCGGATCCGGTCTCAGAGCTGCAGCGTTGGATCACGGTTCGAGGCGACCATGACGGTCCTCTGTTCACGAACATCGCGGGTCGAGGACCTCGAGGTCGGGGAGACCGCTTCGATGCCGGCCTTTCCGGGAAATCGGTCGGCCGGGTTCTCAAGTCGGCAGTGGCCGGGATCGGTGAGGCGCCGGAGAAGTACTCTGCTCATTCGCTTCGAGCGGGGTTCATCACCTCGGCAGCTCTGGCCGGCGTCGAGCCGAGA
>Ga0079226_10004651_pt1 | contig 10477 bp, 7 predicted proteins | sample Poulit2014_FD_76345 | JGI IMG/M metagenome (GOLD analysis project Ga0079226, IMG submission 76345) | Agricultural soil microbial communities from Georgia to study Nitrogen management - Poultry litter 2014 | ecosystem: Environmental > Terrestrial > Soil > Agricultural land | place: USA: Georgia...
ATCAGTCCTTTTATTATTGTACAAAAGTTGAAGGTTTTAGATAAATATTTTCAACAAAATAAATTGTGCTTTTCAATGAAATTTATTCTCTCTATCAAATGTATGAGACTGTGCTTATATACTAATATTTATCATTATTTATTTTGTAAGTGTCCCAGGTGAAGTGTACGATACTCAAAGACGCGTGCATTGCTAATTTAGCATATCGTACAGGTAGTTCTGTATAACCTTTTTCTTTTCCATGACCATCTCCCTTATCATTTCTAAGAGAATTTAAACCTTCAACTACTTGAATAAAGCTATTTAATATTCTTTTGACATCATTATTATTTTTTGCTGATATATTTTCATTCGGATCTAAGTTTAGCTTCGAAAACACTTGCTTCCGTAATTGCGCAACACTTGCTGATGTTGAATACTCTTCTCCGAGTTCATCTAAAATATGTTTAAAGCAAGACTCTAAAAGTTCTTTAGATTTTCCAATTACATCAGTTGGAGATTCTTCTATCAGTGACATCATAATTTCCAATTGATTAGTTATATATAGATCATTGAACTTTTCGTCAACTTCAGTAACCAATGAATTGCTAAATATTCGTTTGATAGAATAACGCTCTATAAGCTTCTTTAGCTTAGGATAAAGAGCTCTTTTTTCCTCTGTAAATATATTTTTTATATGTTGAAATTCTATGTATTCAATTAAGTCCGAAGTTAATTGTAATATTTCTTTATCTTCGGCATCATTAATAAATGCACTTAAAGATTTGCCCTTTGATAAATTGTATTTAGTTTGAAGTGGTATACCAATTGAATTCAACGTAAAATCATCAAACTGCGAATTGCTAAAATTTAAAACGTATCCACCTTCATTAAAAAACGTACTTATGAAATTTTTTTCATTAAAATTAAGCACTATATCACCTTTAATTTTATATTAATAAGTATTATTTAATTAATTTATTTGTTTGTGCAATCCAGAAAAGCTTATTACAGTACCATACAAGATTTTAATTAAATGTTCTCTTGGCTGGCAATCTCTTCAGTTTAACTAAAGGGAGATTCATAGATTTAAACATTTTTATTTCGATAAAACCTATACCATTGGATTGCCCGCTAAATTCCTTATTTTCCACAAACTTAAGGTTTTAACATTTTACATAGTATATAATTATTTTTCTCGTAGGTTCTTAGTAATCATTGAAATAAATCTAATTACCTAAACTTTTAGACGGCGTTTTTTATGAATTTCACTACTTATTAAATTTTTGAAATCCATTATTTATTAATGATGATTTAAAGAGTAATTCGTGTGAATGCTTTCCAATTTTTAAATGACGTCGAATAGCTTCTGTTTCCATAATAAATGAGTATATCGCTTTATCGACTGTTAATATCAAAATATTATCCTGCACTATATACATAGGTTCTATCATATATCCATTGATTTGAGGCACATGATCTTCATATAATTTCGAAATACGATGGTTACCGTCAATTACAATCTTTTTATCCGGACCATCTAAAGGCAATGGAGTAATAATGATAGGTCTATCAATATTGTGGCTAGAGTCGGATTTTTCTTTAGTCCATACTATCTCCGAATCAAATTGTCTTATAGGAATTTTTGTAATAGGAACATTCCTATCTTTAATATGAGCGTTTGCCCCCTCAACAATAAAATTAAGTATAAACTCTTGTCCTCCTAAATAAACTGGCATATCGAAAACTTCAAAGGCTGGCAAACCATCTTTCTTTATACTATCTATTTGATTATCGGTATCTTTATCGGTATTTCTGATAACTTTAATCCAACCGTCAATCCATTCTTTATAATAATCAAAGTCTAAAAATTGATTCTGTTTATAATGATCAGCTAGTCTATCTAAATCCAAACTATATTCTTTTGCTTTAACATAATGAAATGCCATTTCTATTCCTCCTAAAAATAAAACATTCTAAATGAATAAGAGTGTTATTGTAATGTTGATAACTTTAAAGTTTTGAACAACTAATAAGTTTGTTAGTTCATATATGTAGTAGCTTGTTCGGAATCATTCTCCATCTTGTTATTTTTTAATTTACTAATTTTTAACAGAAATATTTTGATTCAGACACAACTATAAGCTTATTAAAATCTATCAATAAGTTGAGCAATAATTTATATTTTTATATTTTCATGTTCATACACAGTCTTAATCAAATCTTCAACTATTCCCAATCCCTGTTTAATTGTTCCTTGCTTAGGAATTTCCAATTCATGAACAGTAGTATTTCCTAGATTTCTTATTTGATGTAAGACGCTAGCGCTAACAGGTGTAATTAACCTCTCTTCTTCCATACCATTTATGCGACCTTCTAAGCTTGAACTTCTTATTTCGTCTCCATTTTTCTTAGTTGCTTTGTTATTATTATCGTCTAATATGTATCCATTTGAAATTTGCCTATCATTACAAAAACCCTCTATTATCATTCTTAATCCAACTGCTGCCAAAAGAGAATGATTTTTTTCAAAACACGAGACTACCTGTATATAAAGTTCTTGAATTATATCTGGTACATTATCAAAGTATCGTACATCATAGATATGGCGATGATTTTCTACAATTAAATCCCGGGGTTCTTCTGGATATACGTTTTTTTCAGTATATGTTTCCCCTAACCTATTCATCATATCTTCATCACCATACTCATGAAAAAATGCGACTTTATCGCAACCTAAACATTGAGTTATGTAGTAATCATCATCAAACTGCAAGTCAACATCGTCTTCAGGCGATTTCAAATAATCCATATGAGTTATTTGATGTTTTAATAAATAACCATGATTTGTTTTCAAATTACAATTACTACAGTATAATTTCCCATTAATTTTTCCTTTTATTTCTTCCATAATGCTTCTCCTTCATCAATAATATATTAACCAAAATGATTTACTTAACTTCCTTATTGATAAATGATCTATATCACATATAATCCTCAGGATTTTGGGAACGTAACCATTTATAAAGATCTTTAGCTAAAAGTGAATATACTGTATTAAAGTACGATTGGTCTGCATCAAACATTTTTCCGTAAGCTGCTTCGCCTTGTGTATACTGTTCCAACAGAGTGTCTTGAAATTGGTCTTTAAATAAGTTGTTTACAAACATTTCCTCACTGTTGTTTCTAGCCATATTTACCATTCGTGCATCAGTATCTTTTTTAAGTGTTCTATCGAGTGTCTCTACTAACACTCTATCTCCTTCTTTAAAATCCTCTGGAAAACGCTCATTAATACGTTGAATTATTTCTTCTAAAGAATCACGTTCGTCAGGTGGCTTCACCGTAGCATCTACACTTTCAGGATGTTCTTTCACACCACTGTTTTCCTCCTCTGCTACAAGAGAAATTTCCCCTTTGAAATCTTGCTGTAGTTTGTAATACTCTAATTTCACCTTGTCATCAATATTTACTTTTTCACGCTTTTCTTTTGGAATAAACTTTAATAAAAAGCCTGTAAAAATACTTTCTTCCAATAATTCTTTATCAAATGTTCTATCAATTTGCGAAATATAATTATACCATTTGTTAAAATTACGTAATGTAACACGAAACTCATATTTCACATCTTCTTCTAATTCTTCATAACGATTAATTACTGGTTTGAACACACTAGACATGCGTCCTAGCAAACGTTCATCTTGTTTCTTTTGTGCCTGTTCACTAATCTTTATAATCGCATTGATGTCATCATCGTTGTATATATGATACTTCCGGAGTTTACTTTGTGTATCATATATCAAGTTAATATTAATACCCTCTTTTAGAGTCGTCGCTTCATAAAATGGCTGGAAAGCTTCAAAAATTTCTTCCTCCGTATTCACAAAATCAAGTACAAATGTATCTCGCTTACCCTGCATTGTACGATTTAATCGAGACAATGTTTGTACAGCTCTTACGCCACGTAATTTCTTATCGACAAACATTGTATGAAGCAATGGTTCATCAAATCCTGTTTGGTATTTCTCTGCTACAATTAATAAATTAAAGTCATCACTATTGAATGTTTCTTTTAACTGTTTCTCTTGTACCCGCTCTCCCGACTTTGTCACATTTAGCTTAGGCTCTGTATATTCTTCACCTTCATCATTTACAGTTCCAGAAAAGGCGACAAGTACATCTAAGTCTGTGTATCCTTTTTCTTCAATATACTTTTTAAACTCTTTCATATAACGAACCGCATGTAATCTTGATGATGTAACAATCATTGCCTTTGCTCGTCCATTAATTGCTCTCTGTGTTACTTCACGGAATTGTTCAATAATCACTTCTGTTTTCTGTCGTAGTACCCAAGGATGAAACGATTGGTATCTAGCAATAGCTCGTACTGCTTCCGTTTTTGGTAGTTCAGGATTCTCCTCTATTTCTTTAGCGACTCGATAAGAAGTTTTATAAGTCATATAATTTTGTAGCACATCTAAAATAAATTCTTCTTCAATCGCTTGTCGCATACTATAAATATGAAAAGGACGATATGAACCATCTTTTTGTTTTGTTCCAAACATTTCGATTGTATTTTCTTTTGGGGTCGCTGTAAAAGCAAAGAAACTAAGGTTATTATGTTGTCCTTGTGATATTAATGTTTGAACAAGCTCGTCTTGTTCATCTAACGATTCATTTTCTATTTGTTCTTCTATCTCCTGATATTCTCTTAATGACGCCTCTTTATCAGCAAGTGCTTGTTTTAATTTTTGAGCACTACTTCCTGTTTGAGAGGAATGTGCTTCATCAACAATGACAGCAAAGCTACGTCCAGCAACATTATCTACTTCGTCATAGATGACTGGAAACTTTTGTAGTGTCGTTATAATAACTTTCTTTTTATCATTAATTGCATCTTTTAAATCTTGCGAAGTTTTATTCTCGCCAATTGTTTCCACTTGTCCTGTCGTATGCTCAAAACTCATCAATGTATCTTGTAATTGTCTATCTAACACTGTTCGATCTGTAACAATGAGAATTGAGCTATAAATAGGGTTATTATCATCATCGTGTAGAGAAGCTAAATGGTAAGCTAACCAAGCGATACTATTCGATTTTCCTGATCCTGCAGAGTGCTGAACGAGATAGTTTTTACCCGCACCATACTCTTGTGTATCAGCGACTAATTTTTTCACGACATCCAACTGATGATAACGTGGAAAAATCAAAATGTTCTTTCTCTCTTCTAGATTCATAAATCGTTCGACAATGTCCATGAATTGATTACGTTGCAGCACTTCTGCCCACAAGTAAGAAGATGGAGAACCATTGGAATTAGTAGGATTCCCTGCCCCACCAACTTGTCCTGCTCCATTAGAACCTTGGTTAAAAGGTAGAAAATACGTTTTGTTTTTAGCTAACTTCGTTGTCATATAGACTTCATAATGATCTACGGCAAAATAAACAAGAAAACGAGTATTAAACTGAAACACTAATTCTCGTGGATCTCTATCACGTTCAAACTGTAATTTAGCATGTTCCACACTTTGTCCTGTATATTGATTTTTAAGTTCTAGTGCAACAAGTGGAATGCCATTAACAACTAATACCATATCGATTGTATTATGATTTTTGTCACTATACGCAAATTGGCGAACGCAGTGGAAGCGATTTGCCTCATATAATTTTAAATTGTCATAACTTAAAGAAGACACAGGACGGAAATACATCACATGTAAGCTCACGCCACGATCACGGATTCCCTTTCTAAGAACATGAAGTAAACCATGTGTTGTTACTTCTTCATTAAAACGTTTAATAAGTTTAGATTCTGCATCTTCACGATAAATTGTCACATATCGTTTCCACTGCTTTGGTTGTGTTTCCTTTATAAATTCAATAAGTATAGTAGGGTCTAAACCAACTTTTGGGTCATAGTTCGTATCTTGAAAACGAACTGATTGCCAACCACCAGTTGATGTTAAAACTGTTTCTATGTCTTGTTCGAAACGTTTTTCCTTATTCTCTGCCATCTTGATAACCTCCTTTACACTTCCCTTTTACCTGTCACATATTCATAGATTAATGACTTTTTATAGTTTTCTAGTTCTTCTATAACTTTTGTTTTGTCTTCAATTAACTTATCAATACGGGCAGTTTGATTATCAAGGTATGAAATAATCTGTTCTTGCTCATCAATACTAGGTAATATAACAGGTAACCTCTTTAACAGCGGTTGACTTAGTGAAGCTCTAGTAACTAAATTCATTTCTTTAGCAAAGAAATCTCTTATAAATAACGCATCAAAGTAATACCTTGCATATTCTGTAAGAAGTTTAGTCTTAACAAATGGTCTAAAACGTATTAAAAAACCTGCAAAAGTAACTGCTGGAATAGTAGATAAACAAACAGACGCCATTCCAACCTCTTCAATAACTTCCGAAGTACGTGTAAATAAAACATCGCCTTCTTGAATCGAATAATCCTTTTGCTCTTTCTCAGTTGACATTACCAATCCTTGAACATTTTTTGGAAGGATTCTATTTTTATAAACATCACTATAACTTATAAATGGAAAACCAGTGCCAAAGTAATCTCCCGACTTACTAATCCCATTCTGTAGTTGGCCTAAATATCCTAAAGGAATAATTTCAAAATTAGAGTTAATATTACCGATAACTTCAATTCCACTATCATTCATTTCTATATTCGAATCTAATCCTTTTGTTACAACTTCAGTTATGATTGATTGTTTATATTTTTTCAGTTCTGTTATGGATTGTTGATTTTGCTGAACTAATTCATTAAGAATTTTTGTAGTATCATCAAGTTTTTTAGTTAAAAAGTCTCTTTCTGATTTAGGAACTTTAAGATATGGGACATTTAGCAAGTTTTTTGCAGTTAAGTTACTTCTAACTCCCGAACCCAAAACATTAAAAACTTCTTGATACCACATATTTGTAAAATAATAATAACCATACTCAGATTCCGCATCATTTATAAGTCTTATATAAACTGGAGAAACTATCCCAGTATAATTAGAATATCCAACTCTGCTAGTACTAACATTTTCTAAATCTATTAACTTAAAAATTAATTCATTTTTATAAACTATTTGGTAAGTCTCAAACTTTTCAGGTTGTAATCCTTCACCATCATCCTTACTTCTTTTAATTACTCCATTTAAAGTTAGTGCTAGGCGATCAAATTTATTTTCTTGGTCTCCGATAATTTCCTTCAAATTTTGATACAATCTTTTAACAGATATTACTTCCCAATTTTCTGGTATTTTTCCTATCCATTCAACACCACTATCTTTTATTTCTTTATTCATCAGTACTCACATCCTTCCCTGATAACGCTTGGAAGTTTTCTACAATCGATTCTTCTAACTTTTTGATTCGCTCCGCAATTACTTCAGAAGGTTCTGGTGCAGTATATTTATAAAATAATCTCGTAAATGGTATTTCATAACCGATTTTATCTTTTTTTCTATCCATCCATGCATCGGCATTAAACGGTACTACTTCACGTTTAAAATATTCATCGATATTTTCCTTTAGTGGAATATCCTCTGTATCACGTAATTTTGCATCTGCTTTTAGCTGTTTATTTTTCTTTAATACTATATTACCATCTTCATCACGTTCTGGACTTTCCACTGTCACACGTGTATACCCAAAATCTTCATTATCAAATATTTTTGATTCCACTGTTTGTTCTTCTAATTCATATTCTTTATTCTCAAATTCTCCATATGCTTTTACAATAATATCACGATTTTCAGCTGTAATATCTACACGTTTTTCCCCGATATTTTTACGACGTTTTTCATACATATTAGATGCATCTATTAATTGGATTTTCCCTTGTCGCTCTTCAGATTTATCTTTCGTTAAAATCCATATATATGTAGAGATATCTGTATTATAAAATAAATCATTTGGTAATTGTACAATTGCTTCTAACCAATCGTTCTCTATAATATGTTGGCGAATTAGACTTGGTCCTGAGCCAGGGTTACCCGAGAACAATGCTGATCCATTTTGAATAATTGCCATTCTACCTGTTTCTTTTAGTTTAGAAAGTCCATTTAATTGAAAGAGTAGCTGTCCGTCACTAATAATGGGTAAACCTGCACCAAAACGGCCATTTTCACCAAGTTCACTTTCAGCTTTTACCGCATTTTGATCCTTCTTCCAATCAATTCCAAATGGGGGATTAGAAATGCAATAATCAAAAGTGTATCCTTCAAACTTATCATTAGATAATGTACTACCTAAAGCCATATTATCGGGATTTCCTCCACGAATCATTGTATCTGCTTTTGCAATAGCAAATGTTTCTGAATTCAACTCTTGTCCAAATGTAGCAACTTCAGCGCTCTCATTCATTTCGTGGATTCGTTCTATCATGGCTGACAACATCTGTGAAGTACCCATTGTTTGGTCATATACTGTTTTATGTACATCTTTCCCTGTAAGTGTGTCATAATCTTCTACAAGTAATAAATCTGTCATTAAGTAAATAACATCACGACTTGTGAAATGTGCTCCAGCTTCCTCGTTATAACTCTCTGAAAATTTACGAACTAACTCTTCGAATACATATCCCATATCTGTACTTGTTACCTTGTCTGGTCCAAGGTATGATTCTTTCTTTTGAAATTCTTGAATTACATAGAATAACGCATCATTATCTGCCATTGTGCCTATTTCAATATCAAATTTAAAGTTTGCTAAAATATCTTGCATGTTCTCAGAAAATCCATTTAAATATGTACGGAAGTTTGTTTCAATATTCGCTGGATCAGCAAGTAATGTATCAAATGTATAATTGCTCGTATTATAAAAAGCATAACCTGAAGCTTTTTCAAGCATTCGATTACGCATTGTATCATTCATGTCTTTCGTTTGTTCAGCCACCTTTAACACATCTTCACGAGTTTTCATTAATGTGTCATGCAGTCGCTTAATTACTGTCATTGGTAATATTACTTTTCCATATTCGTGTGGCTTATATAGTCCTCTTAAAATATCTGCTACGTTCCAGATTAAATTTGCTTGTTGTTGTACATTTATAGAAGTTTGTGTATTTCTGTTAAATTCGTTCATATCTATATCCCTATCCTTTCTTCACTAGAAATTGAAATCTATGATAATTACTAAATTTTATAATGCTCCTTTTAACTCCATTCCCTAGAAGTTAATCTTTCTCTTTGCATTTCGTAAGATGTAATTACTGAGTTTTTAGTATGAAAGTTTGTTTCTCTTCCTGACTAATATCGAGAAGAACTTCTCTCAACAGCTCAAAAAACATATTATATATTTGAGCAACAGAAAACGATTGCAGCCATTTTTAAAACTGTATCAGTTTTTTCTGAATTAAATGGGTAGCTGACGTTGTTCGTCTTCTCTTTTTCTTAAATAGCGATACAGCGTAGCTTTACTAATTTTAGTCATATCTTCTATTTCACTAACACTATATTGCTCTGTGTCGTATAAATTCATTGCACGTTCAATATCTTTCGAATTAACTCTCGGTCTACCGCCTTTTCTACCTCTTGCTCTTGCACTTTTTAGTCCTTCTCTTGTTCGTTCCACAATAAGATCTCGTTCGAATTGGCTGAAAGCTTGAAAAACGGTCATCATCAACTTACCTTGCGCAGTAGACATATCAAAATTCTCTTTATTACTTATTAGTTTAATATCATGCTCTTCAAAATAATTAACTAAATCAATTAAATCCTTCGTACTTCTACCTAATCTAGAAAAACTTTCTACTACTACGATATCACCAGGTCTTAATTTATCTTTCAAACGTTCCAATTCTGGTCGTTCTGATTTCGTACCAGTCATTTTTTCAGTCAATATTTCATTACAGTTATATTCTTTTAATAGATCAAGTTGACGAGATAAATCTTGCTTCTGCGTACTTACTCTTGCATATCCATAAATATATTGACTCACTTTTCTCACCTCGTATCATTATTGTATCATAAAAGGGTATTTAAGACCCATAGATTTTGACAATAGTTTTGAAACGCATTTTACATACTTTTACATGTTATTTTAGTATTTCATAAACCGTCTCATAAACAATCGTTTTTGAAACACTATGTTATTTCCCTTGATTGTTGTATCTTGATACAATTATATAAAACATACTAGATTCTGCAATATAGAGGACACATAATCCAGGGGGGAGAGAATGGATAATAACAATGCATACGTAGGTGACGGAAATATTCATCTTTACACTTATGAAAATGACATGGTTATAAAAGTTCATGAAATTATGCAAGAGCATACACAAGAATTTAATAACAAGGACTATATTAAAAAGTCTATAGAGTTATTTCACTTATTAACTTATTTAGATATTAATGAGGACTTTGAGAATGTCCTTAACATTGTTCCAAATGAACCCGGTGATTTTTTAGTTACCGTAAAGGATAAAAACATTCTGTTTGAGGTAGTAACAGTGTTTGGCGACAAAGAGGCAAAATTAATTACGG
>Ga0079226_10004652_pt1 | contig 10477 bp, 10 predicted proteins | sample Poulit2014_FD_76345 | JGI IMG/M metagenome (GOLD analysis project Ga0079226, IMG submission 76345) | Agricultural soil microbial communities from Georgia to study Nitrogen management - Poultry litter 2014 | ecosystem: Environmental > Terrestrial > Soil > Agricultural land | place: USA: Georgia...
CAGAATATGTGAACGAATCACCATATGATCAGGCGTGGATGATTGTTGTCGAACCTTCTGATGATGCAGAACTAGATGATTTGCTAACAGCTGCACAATATGAGGCGCACATATCTGAATAAAAAATAAGCAGATTGAAAGCTGTCTATCTCACAACGGGATAGGACAGCTTTTATCATTCGTATACAAAAATGATTATGTCATAAACTTAAATTATAACTCTAAGTTTGTGTAATATATGATTAATTATTTTTGAAGTGTGTCTCTTGTTTTCTGCCCAAATGGATGTCGAAACTAGCCGACATTTTCTAGGTTGTTTTAAAAACAAATCAAGGCTGTCGTTCATTCAAAAAGGTAAGAAATTAACAGAACGGGAGTGTCTTTGCAATGAACAAAAAGGTGATCATTGTAGAAGGTCAAACGGATAAAAGTCAATTAGCGAAAATAATTACAGAAGAAATCGATATTATTTGTACGTATGGGACATTTTCAATCGAAAAATTTGACGAATTATTGGAAGCGTATGATCTCGATTATCGGAATGTATATATTTTTGTCGATGCGGATGAGCCGGGAATTGAATTGAGGAAGCAACTGACCGCGGAATTACCGCATGCTGAACAAATGTATATTAGTAGCGATCAATATCAGGAAGTGGCGAAAACACCTGAACACATTTTAGCTACTGAATTGTTAAAAAAACATATAGAAATTGATGTACGATGGTTGAATGAAGTGAGGTAGAATGTTGAAGTGATAGAAACGACCGCAAAACAATTAGAAAAAAAAGAAACATATTTACTTTTTATTTATACACCTTTTTGTGGAACTTGTAATGTGGCAAGGCAATTTCTAGAACATATTGAAGATACGTTACAGGAACAAATATTTTATGAAATGAATGCGATGTATGAGGAAGATTTTATGCAAACGTATAAGGTAAAGAGTGTCCCTACTTTATTTATATATCGTGATGGCGAAGTGAAAGAAAAAATATACACATTTTACTCTGTTCAAAATATTTACAGTTATTTATTAGAGTATGCTCCAGAATTATTTACGGAATAAACGGCGAATAAACAATGAATGAACGTAAATAATACCTCTTATTACGAAGAGACACTGGAGCCAAGGGCTAAGTAAGATACGTTAAACAAAGCTAATTTTATATAACTATCAATTAATAATGAATGTTAATAAAGCCTTGTTAAATGAGAATGATTCATAATAAGAGCGCAATCTTTTAATTAACGGAAATTATTCATATATATTGATAAATATAGATTTATATAACCAAATAAGTTGATAATTATTTTCGAATCCGCTAAGATTGTATTGAGAATGAGTTAGAAGTTTTGAGTAAATGCTTATAGTAAATTTTAAACATATGGAGGGTTTATAGATGGCAGAATACACACTCGAAATAAAGGATCTTCACGTTTCTATTGAAGGAAACGAAATTTTAAAAGGAATAAATCTTACAATAAATAGTGGTGAATTCCACGCAGTAATGGGACCGAACGGTACTGGGAAGTCAACACTTGCTGCAGCGATCATGGGTCACCCGAAGTTCGATATAACACAAGGTAGTGTTACATTAAACGGAGAAGATGTACTAGAAATGGAAGTTGATGAGCGTGCACGTGCTGGTCTATTTTTAGGTATGCAGTATCCGAGTGAAGTAGGTGGAGTGACAACATCTGATTTTTTACGTAGTGCTATTAATGCTCGTCGTGATGAAGGTGACGAAATTTCATTAATGACATTTATTAAGGAAATGGATGGCGCTTTAGACGACTTAGAAATTGATAAAAATATGGCGCAACGTTATTTAAACGAAGGTTTCTCAGGTGGAGAGAAAAAACGTAATGAAATTTTACAGTTAATGATGTTAAAACCAGGAATCGCTATTTTAGATGAAATTGACTCTGGTTTAGATATCGATGCATTACGTATCGTTTCTGATGCAGTAAACCAAGTGAGAGAGGAAACTGGATTAGGAACGTTAATTATTACTCACTACCAACGTCTCTTAAACTATATTAAACCAGACTTTGTCCACGTTATTATGGCAGGACGTATCGTTAAATCAGGCGGACCTGAATTAGCTGAGCGTTTAGAAGCTGAAGGATATGAGTGGGTTAAAGAAGAATTAGGTATCGAAGACGTAACAGTTGGTAAAAATTAAGGGATCAGGAGGAATTGTTCGATGACTACAGTTATGAAAGTACCATATGAACAACAATATGTAGAAGAATTTTCAAATAGTAAACACGAACCAGCCTGGATGATCTCTTTACGAAAAGAAGGTCTCGAATTAGCCGGTTCGCTACCATTACCAGAACCAGATAAGACAAATATTAATCGTTGGAACTTCATTGAAGGAGAACATCAAGTTTCAGCGGATACTATTTCAAATATAAAAGAACTTCCGGAAGAGTTAAATGATTTTGTCGACCAGGACAATGTTTCGGAAAACCTTATTATTTTACGTAATCAAGTTCCTGCATATCAAACGATTAGTCAGGATTTAATTGATAAGGGTGTTATTTTCACTGATATTTTCACAGCGTTAAGTGAGCACGAAGAACTTGTGAAAAAATATTATATGACAGATGCAGTGCAAATTAATGAACACAATTTAACGGCGCTTCATGCTGCTTTAATGAACGGTGGTGTCTTCGTTTACGTACCAGAAAACGTACAAATCGAAAAGCCGTTACAAGCAATTTTCTGGCAAGAAGATAAATCAGCTGCATTATACAACCATGTTATTGTTGTAGCAGAGAAGAATAGTTCTGTCACATACGTAGAAAACTATGTATCACATAACGAAACAGAAAAAGCAACAGCAAATATCGTCTCTGAAGTGTTTGCTCATGATAATGCAAACGTATCGTATGGAGCAGTTGACCACTTTGCTGAAGGTATGATTACGTATGTTAACCGACGCGGAGTTGCTTATAATGATGCAACAATCAACTGGGCGCTCGGACAAATGAACGATGGAAATACAATTGCTGAAAACGTTACTCAACTAGAAGGTCGTAATGCCGTTACGTATCCGCGTACAGTGACAGTCGGTCGCGGTAGACAAATTCAAAACTTTACAACGACAACGCATCACTACGGAACGAACACGGAGGGACAAATTTTACAACGTGGCGTTTTGCTCGAAAAAACAACAGCGATTTTCAATGCGATTGGAAAAATTGAACACGGTGCAGGTGGAGCAAATGCTGAACAAGAATCACGTGTGTTAATGTTAAGTGGAGATGCTCGCGGAGACGCAAACCCAATTCTTTTAATCGATGAAGATGATGTCACGGCAGGACACGCAGCTTCAGTCGGACGAATTGATGAAATGCAAGTGTACTATTTACAAAGTAGAGGACTCGCAAAAGAAGAAGCAGAACAGCTTATTATTCATGGATTCTTAGCCCCTGTTGTTGAGGAGTTACCGATTGAGACGATTCGTAATCAAATGACACAGCTTATTGAAGGGAAAATCACATAATGGATGTGCAAGCAATACGTGAACAGTTTCCAATACTCGATCAAAAAATTAATGGAAAGCCCCTCGTTTATTTAGACTCATCGGCGACATCACAGAAGCCAATCCAAGTAATCGAAGCTGTTAATCAATATTATCGAGAAAATAATTCAAACGTTCACCGTGGTGTTCATACGCTCGGTTCACGTGCTACTGACCAATATGAAGGGGCACGTGAAAAAGTGAAACAGTTTATTAACGCGAACGACACAGCGGAGATTATTTTTAACCGTGGTACGACAACGGGTTTAAATATCGTAGCTCAAAGTTATGGACTGCATAATGTCTCGAGTGGGGATGAAATTGTTATCACTCCGATGGAACACCATAGTAATATTATTCCATGGCAACAAGTAGCAAAAGTTACGGGAGCTACACTGAAATATATCCCTTTACAGGAAGATGGAACAGTTACACTTGATGATGTTCGCAAGACAGTTACAGAACGAACGAAAATTGTTGCGATTGCACATGTTTCTAATGTTTTAGGAACGATAAATCCGATTAAAGAAATTGCGGAAATTGCTCACAAGAACGGCGCAGTGATCGTCGTTGATGGAGCACAAGCAGCGCCACATGTAAAAGTGGATGTCCAAGCATTGAATTGTGATTTTTACACATTTTCAGGTCATAAGATGTTAGCTCCAACAGGCATTGGAGTTTTATATGGAAAAAAAGAATTACTTGAACAAATGGAACCGATCGAATTTGGTGGCGAAATGATTGATTTTGTTGGTAGACATGAATCAACGTGGAAAGAACTACCTTGGAAATTCGAAGGTGGTACGCCGATTATCGCAGGAGCAATTGGTCTAGGTGCAGCGATTGATTATTTATCGGACATTGGGATGGACCAAGTTTTAGCACATGAAGAGAAATTAGCTGCTTATGCGTTAGAACGGTTACGGGAAATCGATTCATTGACGATTTTTGGACCGGAGAAACGTGCAGCATTAGTAACGTTTAATCTCGGCGATGTACACCCACATGATGTATCAACCGTTTTAGACACTGAAGGTATTGCTATTCGTGCAGGTCACCATTGTGCTCAAGTATTAATGCAAGAACTAGACGTATCTTCAACAGCACGAGCAAGTATGTATATATATAATACAGAAGAAGATATTGATCGTTTAGTCGAAGGACTACTTAAAACAAAGGAGTATTTCGATGTCACATTATGATTTAGACACACTGTACCGTCAAGTAATACTAGACCATTATAAACATCCGCGTAATCGCGGCGAATTTGAAGATGAGACGATAAGGGTCGAATTAAACAACCCATCATGTGGTGACCGGATCTTTTTACAAATTAAATTGGACGGCGACGTCATTGAAGATGTCAAGTTCACAGGTGAAGGATGTTCAATTAGTATCGCGTCTGCCTCAATGATGACTCAATCTATCAAAGGTAAAACAATGTCCGAAGCACTAAACATGTCGAAAGAATTCTCTCAGATGATGTTAGGAGAGGAAATAGACATTGACGTATTCGGTTTAGATGATATTATAGCATTACAGGGAGTTTCGAATTTCCCTGCAAGAATTGACTGCGCGACTCTAGCGTGGAAAGCAGTAGATAGAGTTCATAAGGAGCAGCAATAGAATTATGCAGCCAAAACTATATAATCAACTTTTTAGTAAGTTAAAGAAGATGATTGTATAAAAACTACAAGGAGGTTTTAACCGTGGCTAAAGAAATGCCGGATATTGGTGAATATAAATACGGTTTTAAAGAGCGTGACGTATCCGTTTTTCGTACTGAACGTGGTCTGACAAAAGAAGTAGTTGAAGAAATTTCACGTATTAAAGAAGAGCCTGAGTGGATGTTAGAAGAACGTCTAAAGGCGTTAGATATATTTTATAGCAAGCCTATGCCTCAGTGGGGTGGTGACTTATCAGAATTAAATTTTGATGAGATTATCTATTACGTTAAACCATCTGAAAAGCAAGGCCGTTCATGGGATGAAGTACCAGAGGAAATTAAACGTACCTTTGATCGTTTAGGAATCCCAGAAGCAGAACAGAAATATTTAGCAGGAGTTTCTGCACAGTACGAATCTGAAGTTGTTTATCAAAGTTTAGAAGAAGACCTAAAAGAAATGGGTATTATTTTCACAGATACAGATACAGCTTTAAAAGAGCATGAGGAATATTTTAAAGAGTATTTCGGTAAAGTTGTTCCAGCTTCAGATAATAAGTTCTCTGCACTAAACACAGCTGTATGGTCAGGTGGTTCATTCATTTATGTGCCACCAGGTGTAGAAGCAAAAGCACCTCTGCAAGCTTACTTCCGTATAAACATTGAGAATATGGGGCAGTTTGAAAGAACTTTAATCATCGTTGACGAAAATGCTTCAGTCCATTACGTTGAAGGATGTACTGCACCGATTTACTCGACAGATTCATTACACAGTGCAGTTGTAGAGATATTCGTTAAAAAAGGAGCAACATGCCGTTATACGACGATTCAAAACTGGTCAACGAACGTTTACAACCTAGTTACGAAACGTGCAACAGTTGAAGATAATGGAACGATGGAATGGATTGACGGTAATATGGGATCGAAGCTTACAATGAAATATCCATCGATTCTATTACGCGGTGAAGGATCTAAAGGTGTAACGATTTCAGTTGCATTAGCTGGAAAAGGACAACACCAAGATGCCGGAGCGAAAATGTACCACCTAGCTCCTAATACATCTTCATCGATTGTCTCGAAATCAATTTCAAAAGACGGTGGAAAAGTAACGTACCGCGGAATCGTTCACTTCGGTAAACGGGCTGACGGTGCACGTGCGAATATCGAGTGTGATACGTTAATTTTAGATAACGAATCAACATCAGATACAATTCCATATAATGAAATTTATAACGACAATATTTCATTAGAACACGAAGCGAGAGTTTCGAAAGTATCTGAAGAACAGTTATTCTATCTAATGAGCCGAGGTCTCGAAGAACAAGAAGCAGCTGACATGATCGTTATGGGCTTCATCGAGCCATTCACACGCGAATTACCAATGGAGTATGCAGTAGAAATGAACAGATTAATTTCCATGGAAATGGAAGGATCGTTAGGTTAAACATCACTATCCCTTATCGCGAGTCATCTTGTGGTAAGGGATTATTTTTTATCGCTGATTTTCTGCTAAACGTTTGTTAAGTCATCCCGATTTTTCTCAGTTATAATTTGACGATTAGAATATATCGCTATTGTAGATACTAGAAATTATTAATATATAAATTTTTCCTTTTAAGTTTTAACCCTTGACATTGTATTTGAATAGTTAGATAATTTTTTATATACATATAAAAGAATAGGTGGGATTTACATGGAAACAGAATCAAAAGTAGAATACAACTGGACTGAAATTGTCGCAGATTTGAACAGCCTTTTAAAGATCAGATCAATCCCAATTGGAATGAAAATGTACACTAAAAAAGAAGAAATGGAAGCGGTGCCACGAATTCGTCGCCCGAAAAAACGTCATCTATTAGATCAAATTGTTGCGCAATCTATGCGGCTCGGTTTTACGCTCGGGGTAACTGCGAGTGATTTAGCTATGAAACAATGTGGTGCAATTGTTGGACTAATGTCACAAGACGAAGATTGGTATGCCGGTGAGGCAATGGCTGGAGTATGGTTCGATAGCAAAGAGGATGCGGCTTTACACCAAGAAAGTCTCGATATTGTACCACACGGAAAATATGAAGCGTTAGCTGTTTCACCTCTAGAAGCAAATCGAATAGAAGAACCGGATATTTGTCTATTTTACGGTACACCTGGACAAATGATGATTTTTATTAATGGATTACAATGGGAAGGTTTTAAAAAATTCGAGTGGAGCGTTGTTGGTGAGAGTTCCTGTGCTGATTCCTGGGGTCGTGCTTTATCTACACGCGAGCCAAGTTTGTCCATTCCTTGTTATGCAGAACGACGTTATGGCGGGGTGTTGGATGAAGAGATGTTGATGGCAATTACACCAAAAGATCTCGTAAAAGGAATTGAAGGGATGAAAAAGTTATCTCGCAATGGTCTCCGTTATCCAATCCCATCTTACGGTATCCAAGCGGACCCAAGGGAAACGCTAGAACCGATTTATCCAGAGTGGGTACAAAAAGATTAACCATTGTAGAAGTAGGAAAGAAATCTAAAATATAATGATACTAGTGAAAGCGATTGCTTGAACGATTAAAAACTTAATAATAATTAACTAGAAATACCCTTATAAACTGTGTCAAAATGACATTTATAAGGGTGTTTTAATAATGTTTTGGAATAATTTCTTATACACATATAAAACAGAGTAACCTAGAAACCCACCGATTGTATTTGTTATAACATCTGTAATATCAACGATACGTGGATAATCTGTTTGGAATAAAATTGTAAAATATTGTGTCGTTTCAATCGTTAAACTAAATAGACATGTCGCGAGGACAATTGCAAGTAATCTTTTCTTCGTTAATAAAGATAATAAAATTCCAAAAGGGATCATCATGATTACATTCAATAATGCTTCCCGTTTTGCGAATGCATAACCATATATGATATCGCGAAACGGAATGAAGTTAATAGATTGTAGAAGAGCGCTGTTTGTGAAATGAAACTGAGTAGGTAAAGGGATAATGGTAAGGGTGAAGACAAATGATAGATAGACAAACATAATAATATGCATAACTAGTTTGTCTCTTGTGTTCTTGTCCCATATCGGGAAAAAATAAATGAAATAAACAAAGATAAAAAATGCATAATGTACAATATAAGTCACCTTATTCTCCTTACGCTTTATATTGCTAACATGTATATGTAGACAATGCCACAATATGCACTGTTTCAAAACAAACGTTACAGTTCATATTGGACGAAAACAATATTTAAGCATGTTATAATTAGTAATGGTCATAAAATTTGGAGGGGGGTCGGATGATGCAAGACTTTTTTAAAAAAATTACTGAATTTGTTCAATCTGATGATCAGATTGTCAGAAACTTTATTGCGTTTCACTCTTATGAGTTTCCTTTCATACCTTCTGAAATTGTAAATACTAAACTTAAAAGTGCCATTAGTGCTGATTTACATGATAGAAGTTCAATATTAATTTATTGTAATATTGAAAATGTGAACGAAGAATCATTACCTTATTTACTTCAGTTATTAAATATGACTCCAAAGATAAAATGGCATCTAATATTACCTTTTGTGCGCAATTTACCTTTTTCAGTTATTGAAAAACATGAAAATGAGCTAAAAAAGTATGTTGAAAAGGGATTTTTTCAATTTTGTCGGCGATGTAGCACGGATAATAAAGATAGATTATGGCGCTTATTTAATCAAATTGTTGATCGTTTAGAAGAGCGTTATGATTACAATTTATTTGCCTATAGTAAAAAACTTCAAGATAAATTAATCGAAAAAGATTTTTATAATCAAACCCACGTAACTAAAATTTTAGAAAGAGAAATAAATAACGAATGGTTTTCAATGACTGGGATATTTGCCGTGCGGGCAGTTGGTAAATTAAAGTTAGAACAGTTCATTGTTCCGTTGTCTTCTCATCTCGATGGGGACGATGACCTTTTGCTTGAAGAAATAGGAAGAGCGTTTCCACGGTTTCAATCTGATGAAGTAACTCGCGCAGTTGGACCTTATACGAAATCGAAGAATGGTTATTTTACAGCGATAGATATTTTAAAGCAAACGAAAACTACGCTGGCGAAGAATGTGTTACTTGAAAGTTATTCTTTGTTAGGGCCGGAAGGAAAAGAATCAGTATTAGATGGATTAACAGCGCATTTTACTGAAGAAGCATTTCCTCTAATAGAAGACTTTATCGCTAACGACTATAATGGTGGTGCGCACGATATGGAGGAAATGTTTTATGGATTCCATAAAGTGATGAATCGTACACATGACCTAATGGATGAGTGGAAAACTGTATTTTATGAACGGAAACAATATTTTCGGGAAAAAGATTTTTCAGATACCTTACCCAAAAAGATTATATCCCAGAATAGTGTAAAGACAGGTAGAAATGACCTTTGTCCGTGTGGAAGTGGAAAAAAGTATAAAAGATGTTGTGGTACATAAAATCGTGGAATAAAATGACTGGCAGACGTTTATATCTATTTTAAATAATATTTTACAGGATAGGAAACCGTCTCGTCTAACGCTGAAATCAATCTTATTTAATGAAAGGAAGTAACCGACTTGATCAATCTTTTACAATCACACACAAGTGTTCGAAAATATACGAATGAGGAAATACCGAAAGATGTCTTGCACCAATTAATTTTAGCCGGACAACACGCGTCAAGTTCACATTTTGTACAAGCGTATTCCGTTATCCATGTGACAGATGAGGCAAAAAAAGAGCGCTTAAAGGAACTGTCAAATAATCATGTACAAATCGATACAGCTCCAGTTACGCTTATTTTCTGTGCCGACATGTTGCGTTTGGAAAAAACAGCTGAAATTCACGAAACGTCATTTGAAGGAAGTACGGCAGAAAATTTAGTTGTGTCTGTCATCGATACGGCATTATTTGCACAAAATGTAGCTATCGCAGCGGAATCAAAAGGGTACGGAATTTGTTATATTGGTGGAATTCGAAACAATATTGAACAAGTAAGTGATTTATTAGAACTACCACATTACGTAACGCCATTATTTGCAATGACGATAGGAGTACCAGAGCGTCGTAATGAAGTGAAACCGCGCCTTCCCGTCGAAGCTGTTTTACATGAAAATACATACGATGAACAAAAGTATGAATCATTATTAAGCGAATACGATGATATCATGAATGAATATTATAACCAACGCTCATCGAATCGAAAAGACGCAACGTGGACGAATGACATGGCACGTTTATTAAGACGTCCACGTCGAGAACATATGAAACAGCTTTTGGAAGA
>Ga0079226_10004654_pt1 | contig 10474 bp, 7 predicted proteins | sample Poulit2014_FD_76345 | JGI IMG/M metagenome (GOLD analysis project Ga0079226, IMG submission 76345) | Agricultural soil microbial communities from Georgia to study Nitrogen management - Poultry litter 2014 | ecosystem: Environmental > Terrestrial > Soil > Agricultural land | place: USA: Georgia...
GTCCATTGTAGAGGCGCGGGCAGTTGAAGGGCGCATAGCTTGCGGGGCTGGGACGGATCATATTGTTTCGCATGCCGATACCACAATAGAAGATGTGCTGGGAGCGTATGAGGAACAGTTTGAGTTCGTTGAAAAAGAAGGTGGACAGATTATTTTAATGGCAAGCCGTGCTCTTGCATCCTGCGCAAAGGATCCGGAAGATTATGGGTATGTCTATGGGAAATTGCTCGAACAAGTGAAGGATCCAGTCATTATCCATTGGCTAGGTGACATGTTCGACCCGGCCCTACAAGGATACTGGGGATATAAGGATATTGATAAGGCGATGGAAGTTTGTCTGGATATCATCAGCAGACATGAAGAAAAAGTTGATGGTATCAAGATTTCCCTATTGGATAAAGAACGGGAAATACAAATGAGACGACTTCTTCCCGAAAACGTTCATATGTATACAGGAGATGATTTTAATTATCCCGAATTGATTAAGGGGGATGAACAAGGATATAGCCATGCGCTTCTAGGGATTTTTGATGCAATTGCGCCTGCAGCATCTGCAGCATTACATGCTTTGGATAATGGGGACATGGTTACATATCATTCTGTTCTGAAAAAAACGATTCCATTGGCACGCCATATTTTTGAAGTACCGACATATGCGTATAAGACTGGTGTCGTCTTTTTAGCTTATCTAAATGATCATCAGCCTCATTTTAGAATGGTCGGGGGAACGGAGGGTTCTCGATCCATCATCCATCTTTCCAAACTATTTGTCCTTGCTGATGAGGCGGGATTATTAATGAATCCCGAACTGGCGATCCATCGAATGAAAAATGTATTGACGCACGCTGGCATTGAATCTTGACAGTATCTTTAATTTGGAGATAAGGTGATGAAAATTGGAAAACAAGCAATTATCATTGGGAAAACTCAGTTTGAACCAAATTACAACGGAAAACTGGAGTTTGGCGGAAGCTGTTGCAGGGTGTGAAAAAGCTGACATTACCTGGATTTCAGTTTGGCGTCATAAAATCCAGGAAAAGGGTTTGAAAGAAAGTAAAAAAGTGATTGATGATGCGGGTTTGAAAGTGTCCAGCTTATGCCGTGGAGGCATGTTTCCCGGAAATACTGCTACTCAACGAAAAAACAATCTGGAGGACAACTTTCGAGCTGTCGAAGAGGCTGCTGAATTAGGTACTGATGTGTTGGTACTTGTTTGCGGAGGGCCGGTTGATAAACATATCGATGATGCGAGGAAATGGGTGGAGGAAGGAATCGAACAACTCGTCCCTTTTGCGGAATCACATGGTGTCAAATTGGGTATTGAGCCTCTTCATCCGATGTATGCTGCGGATCGTTCTGTCATTGTGACATTGGATGGAGCGAACCGTTTGTCAGAAAAATTTGCCCCACATCAAGCGGGTGTCATTGTCGATGTATTCCACGTGTGGTGGGACCCTGCCCTTTACCGGCAAATTGAACTTGCAAAAGGGCGTATTCTCGGATTCCATGTGTCGGATTGGATTGTTCCGGTTCCAGATATTTTTAAGGGGCGCGGTATGATGGGAGATGGGTTCATTGATATTCGTCGCATTAGACAATCTGTTGAGAAGGCAGGTTATGATGGTCCTATCGAGGTGGAAATCATCAATCAGGAAATATGGGATCAGCCGGGCGATCAAACCCTTGGGATGATAAAAGAGCGATTTTTGGAACATGTTTGATTTGTAGTACGTTGATGTTCTTTGTTGTATATGATTTTCAAAGGGGGTATATCATTCGGAATGAAAAGAATGAGGATTGCTTCTTTCCGGCCCCTTCAAATGTGGATTTTCAGTCGAAAGTGAAGGTGAGATAATGTTGAATGGTCTTTTTATTATGAGTGATATGTTTACAGATTTGGTATATCCCAAAGAATTAAGAAATGAAATTGGAAATCTGGCAAATATTTATGCGAAACCCCTAACGCGGAAAGAGGTTCAGCTAGATACATCTATCCTGCAAAAGGCGGAGATCGTTTTTTCTGGTTGGGGAGGACCGAAGATGGATAAGGCATTTCTTGAGGCCGCTCCCCATTTGAAGGCAATGTTTTATGCAGCTGGGACCATCAAGCATATTGTTACAGAGGACAGCTGGAATCGAAATATAACCATTACAACATCCGCTGATGCCAATGCTGTACCTGTAGCGGAATATACATTGTCACAAGTTTTGTTCACATTAAAAGGCGGATGGCAATTTGTTCGGGATGTACAAAGACGAAAAGAATATCCGCAGAAGCCTTTCCACCACCTTCCCGGGGCGTTCAACAGTACAGTCGGTATCATTTCCTTGAGTACAGTCGGCCGTAAAGTAGCTAAGTTGCTCAAACCGTTTAATATCCGTGTGCTGGCATATGACCCATACGCCGATAAAAAGGATGAATATGAATTGGGTGTCGAGCTGACATCATTGTCTTCTTTATTCCGTCAATCAGATGTCGTCTCATTGCATGCACCATTACTTCCGGCTACGAAAGGCATGATTACGGGGGACCATCTGTCATCAATGAAAGAACATGCTTCATTCATCAACACGGCTAGAGGTGCCATTGTCAATGAAAATGAAATGCTTGCGGTCTTGAAAGAGCGATCGGATATCACGGCGATATTAGATGTGACTGAGCCAGAACCTCCAGCTAAAGATTCGCTTATATATACGCTTCCTAATGTTGTCTTGACTCCCCATATTGCAGGTAGCGAAGGGAAAGAATGTGGTAGATTGGGGACATATATGTTGGAGGAATTCAAACGGTATATAAAAGGTGAAGATTTACGGTGGCGTGTGACAAAAGAGCAATTTGATTCAAGAGCTTAATGAATGAGATTGGAGGATAATGATGATTAAATTAGGACTATGTTCCGTTACATTCAGAGAACGTTCAGTCGAGGAAGTGATTGATGTGGCGCAAAAGGCCGGACTTCAAGGGATTGAATGGGGAGCTGATGTTCATGTGCCACCAGGCAACCTGAGGCGCGCCATGAAGGTGTATGACAAGACTGTGGCAGCAGGGTTGGAAGTGTCCTCTTACGGATCCTATTATCGGCTCGGACATCCTGATTTGGGTGAGAGCTTTGAAGATGTTGTGAAAACGGCGGCAGAACTAAAGGCGCCAGGTATCCGTGTGTGGGCAGGCAACCAGGGATCCAGTGAGGCAGATGCCGCCTACAGGGAACATGTCGTTGCCGATCTGCGTAGGATTGCTGATTTAGCACAGCAAAAAGAAATGGCCATACATCTTGAGTACCATGGGGGCACACTGACAGATACAGAAAAAAGTGCCGAACGGCTTTTGGAAGATACCCATCACCAAAATGTATATGCATATTGGCAGCCTGCGGTATCTGAAACAGTTGCGAGCCGGTTAAATAGTATTGAAACAATCCGGCCGTGGCTTTCATATGTCCATGTTTTTCATTGGCAGGGAAGAGAGAGAAGGCCATTTATTGAAGGGGTAAATGAATGGAAAAAATATATCAATGCCCTGCTGTCATCTGAAGGCGAGCGTTTTTTGCTGATGGAATTTGTGAAAGATGATGATGTGAAACAATTTCTCGAAGATGCAGAGGCATTGAAGCATCTTGTTGAAGTCATTTGAAACATATGGATTTGACAGTATCTAGACATACAATAATGTCCGACTATTTTTTGCGAGGAGGTTTTGAAAATGAGTGGGAACAGGCAAAAGTACGCCAATTGGCCGGAAGACTTTGGGGATCCGGAATGGTTTCTCCATGATCGTTTTGGCTTATTTATTCATTTTGGACTTTATTCTTCAGCAGCACGTCATGAATGGGTCATGACCTATGAGAAAATACATCCTGATACTTACAAAAAGTATTTTGACCATTTCAATCCGGATTTATTGGATGCCAAAGAGTGGGCATATTTGGCAAAAGTGGCGGGTATGAAATATGTCATCATCACAACTAAACATCATGAAGGTTTTGCGTTATGGGATACAGCTCAATCTGACTATAAAGTAACGAACACGCCGATACAAAAAGATATATTGGCGGAAACTGTTGGTGCGTTTCGTGAAGCAGGTCTGAAAATAGGATTCTATCACTCTCTAATTGATTGGAATCATCCAGATTTCCCGCTTGATGGCCTACATCCACTTAGGGATGATACGGAAGCCAGAAGTAAAAATGCTGTCCGGAATATGGATCGTTATGTGGGGTTTATGCATGCGCAGGTGCGGGAGTTATTGACTCAATACGGAAAAATAGATTATATGTGGTTCGACTTTTCCTACCCACACCGTGATTGGAAATGGTCAAAAGGAAAGGGCAAATATGCGTGGCAATCGGAAAAATTGGAACAGATGGTGCGGCAACTGCAACCCGATATATTGTTAAATGACCGTATGGACTTGAATAGGGGTGTCTTCACACCGGAACAATATCAGCCGATTCAACCACCTGAACGTGATGGATTACCGGTGCTCTGGGAAGCGTGTCAAACGATGAATGGTTCGTGGGGCTATCATAGGGACAATCAGGATTGGAAACCTTCGGAAATGCTTGTGAAAATGTTGATTGACACCGTCTCCAAGAATGGAAACTTTTTACTGAACATTGGTCCAAATGCACGCGGCGAATTTGATGGACGCTCAATCGATCGCTTGGAAGAAATAGGTGCTTGGATGCGACTTCATTCCCGTTCGATATACGGAGCGACACATAGCCATTATAAAACACCGGTCGATTGCAGGTATACACAAAAAGATAATCGATTGTATCTACATATTTTTTCATGGCCATTTAAGCATATTCACTTGGACACATTAGCGGGACACGTCACATATGCACACTTTTTGCATGATGCATCAGAGGTTACGTTCAAAGAGTATAGTCCGGATAATATGACCACCAATACTGAAACCCCGATTGGAAAAAATACTGTTGTATTGGAATTGCCAGTGCAGAAGCCGGACGTCATTGTTCCAGTTATAGAACTGTTTTTGGGTGAATAGAAACTTGAACGGTGTGACGTGGTAAATAGAGTGTCATTATTTAAACAAAATATTTTATAAAAAAAGGAAAGGGGTAATCATAATATGACAACGTATGGGCCTAATCCGGTCAAAGAAATACAAAACAATCCGATTGGAACAAAGGGAGATTTACAGTTATTGATGGAGCAAATGGCAGAACCTCTTGGTCAATACTTCAGTCAAGATAAGGCTTATCTATGTCTAGGCAATACTGATGCCCATTATAGTCGGCAAGTAGCTGGATATGAGGCATTTTCTCGTCCGTTATGGGGTATATCGCCACTGATTGCCGGTGGAGGATCGACAAGTATATGGCATGAATATATTGAGGGATTGAAAAATGGAACCAATCGAGATCATCCGGAATTTTGGGGATATCCACGCGATTATGATCAACGGACGGTGGAAACAGCTGCAATTGGACTTACACTGGCATTATGCCGTGAGGAAATAAATGCATCATTCAATGAGGAAGAAAAAAATAATGTGTATCAGTGGATCAGTGTTGTCAATGGTAAAAAGACACCTGATAATAACTGGAATCTTTTTAAGGTATTGGTTAATTTAGGTTTAAAACAAATAGGGATGCCATTTGATCATGAAGCCAATGAGCAGGCGTTTGAACGAATTGAAACATATTACTTGGGAGATGGCTGGTACTCTGACGGTCAAACCGACCAAAAAGATTACTATGTTTCTTTTGCGATTCACTTCTACTGCCTCATTTATGCCAAATTGATGGAAACTGAGGATTCGGAAAGGTCGGCATTATACAAAGACAGAGCGATTCAGTTTGCCCAAGATTTCATCTATTGGTTTTCGGCAGATGGCTCCTCGATTCCTTTCGGGCGCAGTATGACGTACCGTTTTGCGCAAACGGCTTTCTGGAGTGCGCTGGCGTTTGCGGATGTAGAAGCCCTGCCATGGGGTGTCATAAAGGGACTGGTATTAAGGCATTTACGTTGGTGGATGAGGCGTCCCATATTTACACATGATGGTCTTCTGACGATTGGTTATGGATATCCTAATCTCATTATGACCGAAAGTTATAATGCGCCGGGTTCGCCTTATTGGGGAATGAAGTCATTTTTAGTTCTAGCCCTGGGGGAAGAACATCCTTTCTGGAAACAAGAAGAGCAGCCATTGCCGAAATTGGATACCGTAAAAACATTGAAACATGCGCAAATGATCATGTGCCGAGACGAATCAAGCGACCATGTTTACGGGCTGACATCAGGGCAATATGCAGGATTTGAACCAGCCCATACAGCTGCCAAGTATTCTAAATTTGCCTATTCCAACTTGTTCGGATTCAGTGTGTCGAGAGAGCCATACGGTTTGAACAATGGTGCTTTTGATTCGATGCTCGCATTGGCGGAAAGGGATAATTATTATCGTGTCCGCAGACGTTGTGAAGAAACGGAAGTCACAGATGAATATGTCTATTCACTTTGGAAGCCTTGGAATGATGTGACAGTCGAAACATGGTTGATACCTTTGGATGGGTGGCATGTCCGTGTTCATCATATACAGAACGATCGGGAATTGAATGCTGCCGAGGGTGGTTTCGCAACCCCTGTCACAGATCCATATATGGGATTGATGAAGCCGAATCAACCTTATGCTGAGACAAATTTTGGTTCCAGTGGTATCGTTGATTTGTTCGGGGACCGAGAACTTAAAATGATACGAACAGCTCCAAATACAAACATGATTCATTCGAATGTCTCGGAAATTCCGACACTCACGAATGATTTGGATATCGGCGAACATTGGTTGGCAGCAGCGGTATATGCCCACACAGACAAGGAGCTTTTCAATGAACATTGGAACACACCACCGCAGGTGTTTCAAGACGATGAAACGGTCAAGATCATTCATCAGGAAATAAAGATTGATATAACGAAAGTACCTATTGTGTAAATAGGGAAATCAATAGAGGCCATATGAGTATGGACCTTGATGCTTTGTACAAACCTTAGGTCGTGAGTTTCTAAGTTTATTAAAATTTAGGGTCAATTTATGTGAGCCATTTTTATTTTCTCCACAATCATATTGGTAGTTCGAAACGATTGTGTTGTGAAAATGGAAATGACTCTTTTCTTTTTACACAATAATATGGGTCCTGATCGGGCTTTAATTCTTCTTTAATATGAATCTTATTTACGATTCATATATGAGGTCGGGTTCTTTTGGTATTCAACCCGAATCCGAACTCGATCCCGTACCCAGTTGGTTTTAAATGTTTCTAAATCGTTTTGTCCCATCCTCAAAAGAAAACATTAACTGACATATATAAAATACAATTTCCGGAATTGGGAATCAGTTCGTAATTTTATAAGAAAGCGCTTCAGATAAAAGGTATTATAAAAGTATTCGTAGAGTTGATGCAATTCAAAAGGTTAAGGGGGTATAACATGAAAGCGCTTAAGTAGACACGCTTCATTTATACCAATTATGAACCGAGTTTTATCGCAAGGATTCCGAATAGGTAGAAAACAGCAACTTATTAATATCCTAAAAAATGGAGGGTTTAACGTGAAAAGGAAACTGATTTTAGTGTCAGTCGTGCTTATTTTCGTATTGGTGGGATGTAATAAAGAAGATACGGTAGCAACCGAGAATCTTGATGACTTTAATGAAACTGGCATGCCCATTGTTGATGAACCGATTGAGTTGGATTTTTTTGCAAGACAAGCTGCCGTTTCGAATGATAATTGGAATGATGTACTCGTGTTTAATGAGTATGAAGATATGACCAACATGAATATCAATTGGCAAATGGTCACCGATAATGTCATCACGGAAAAGTTGAATCTGGCATTGGGAAGTGGTAGCCTTCCGGATGCATTTCATACGACATTCATGTCGAATAGCGACATGATGAAATATGGTGAGCAAGGGGTATTTATTCCTCTTAACGATTTAATTGAGGAATATGCACCGAATTTCAGGAAAATACTTGATGAAAATCCAATTATCGAAAAACAGATTACATTCCCTGACGGTAATATCTATGGTTTTCCAAAAATTACGGATGAAGAATTCATTGCTTATCGTACAAAAGCAAAACCATGGATCAATAAAAAATGGTTGGATAATTTAGGATTAGATATGCCAAAGACAACGGAAGAGTTTTATGAATATCTGAAGGCCGTCAAAGAAGGGGATCCGACCGGTGAAGGCGATACTGATATTGTGCCTTACGGTGGCAGGGAAATCGATGCATTGATCACCTATTTAAAAGGATCGTTTGGTGTTGCTAATAAAGGGACGTCCAATGCGTATATTGACTTGGATCCTGAAACGGATGAACTCCGGTTTTATCCTATATCGGATGCCTATAAGGAGTTACTTGAGTACTTGCACAAGTTGTATGATGAAGGGTTGATTGCGCAAAACATATTCTCAATAGAAGATGAACAATACCGTGCAAATACAAAAAAGGGGATGTATGGCAGCACCGTGTTTTTTGCTCTGACAGTCTCTGTTGGCGGAGAAAAGGTGGAAGAATTTGTTGGTATGCCTACTTTGGAAGGCCCATATGGTGATAAAGAATGGGTCAATGTAACGCCGCAAGTCGATAATAAAAGTGCTTTTGTCATTACGAATGAAAATGAACATCCGGAAGCTACTGTTAGGTGGGTCGATCATTTTTATGGTGAAGAAGGGATGAGATTATTCTTTATGGGTGTCGAAGGGGAAACATATGAAATTAATGATGATGGTGAACCGGAATATATGGATTACATTTTAAATAGTGAAGAGGGAAATACGATAGCTCAGGAACAATCGAAGTATCTGACATTTCAAGGTGGTGGCTTTCCTTCTGTTACAACCGAAGAATACTTCCAGGGAACCGCGGAAAGTTCGGATGAAGCTATTGCTGCGGCGGAAAAGCTTAAACCTGATTTAATTGAGGAACCGTGGCCTCCATTTATACACACAGAGGAGGAAATGGATAAACTGAATTCGTTTGGTTCTGATATTGCTAAGTATGTTGACGAAATGGAGGATAAGTTCATTTCTGGTAAAACATCACTCGATGAGTGGGATGATTATGTCAATACCATCAAAAAGATGAACCTGGATGAGTATATGGACATTAAAGAAGCAGCATTGGAACGTTATGAAAAAAATTAATTTGACTGAAAACATATGGAATGGGATACAGTCGGTGTTTGCATTTAAGATTTTCCTTCATTATTAACCAACTGAAAAGTGTGTCTGCACCAAAAGGGAGGTATATGTATGTATATTAAACGGATGCTTGTTGTATCGGTGCTATTATTTGGTCTTGCTGCATGCAGTGATAAAAGCGATTCGAAGGCAGACAGTGAAAATCTTGATAATCTAAATGAAACAGGTATGCCCATTGTTGACGAACCTATCGAGTTGGAACTGGGATTAATATGTGGAGACGATTAAAGGAATGCATTTGGATGAATATAAAGGTATTGTAGAAAATGCCCTGGAAAGATTGAAGGAACAACAATAATCGTCAAAAAGTCCACTTGCTCACAATTAAGCCTGCGATGAAAAGATTGCGGGCTTGTTTGTTTGCATTGAAGTGGGGATCACTGGTTTATTGATTATTTCTTTACCTACTATCTTGATCTACGAAGTGGTTAACTGTAATGATTATCATAAGGACCCTCCATTTTCTAATTCTATTTTACTTTGTTCAATATAAAATTATTTAGGCTTTCAATATATCCAAAAGTTGCTATCACCCTACTATTCGCCGGTGCAGAAGCCAAGCATGCATCGGCTGATAAACAATTCCTTATAGACATATGACAAATTTCGTGATATCATAATAGAAATCTATTAGTAAACTTTTACCCTTTTTCAGAATAAACACTCTTCTGATTTCTTTAATGCAGTTCTGTAAGTGGATACATATACCTTGAGCAGCTATCTGCCTGCCTCTTGATATATTAAAAAATCCATGTTCCGGGACATCCTTTTGGACGGATTACCGCAAAATTCTTTTGTTCAGACTTTTTTTAAAAACCCCATAGACAAAATACGTAAGTCGTGATAACATGTAATAAATATATTAGTAAATATTTATTAACTTTTTTACAATAAAGGAAAACGCTTTTATGTATTCATAGGTACTGTTTATGATGGGGTGAAAACGTGAAATATGCATTGGGTATTGATGTTGGTGGGACCAAGGTCGCCTCTGCCGTTTTGGATCAAGAAGGTAGACTCATAGAACGTGTGGAACTTCCCAGCAATCCGGTTGATAAGGAAAAAGTATTTGAACAGGTTGTTCGTTCAATTGATGGCGTGATGGAGCAATCCGCAATTTCATTTTCAGATTTAGATGGAATGGGTGTCGGTGTACCGGGTAAAGTCAATCGCGACGAAGGCATAGCTGTTTTTCAAAACAATTTGCCCTGGCGTGATTTTCCGGTAGTTGAACGATTA
>Ga0079226_10004655_pt1 | contig 10473 bp, 9 predicted proteins | sample Poulit2014_FD_76345 | JGI IMG/M metagenome (GOLD analysis project Ga0079226, IMG submission 76345) | Agricultural soil microbial communities from Georgia to study Nitrogen management - Poultry litter 2014 | ecosystem: Environmental > Terrestrial > Soil > Agricultural land | place: USA: Georgia...
CAACACGATGTTCCGTTAAGACGTTCGAAACTACATGTTGTGTGGATATACCTGCTTTGGGATTGATGAAATTCATTCTAGTTCACTAGATTTTCAATTTTTGTGGAAATCCAATTTAGTGAAGCCTTCAAGTGTCCGATAATTCCTTCTGTTCGGTACACTTCATTTTCTAGGCGCATTAATTCATTATTTAAAGCATCTAAGTTAGTATCAATATTTTTTACATATGTTTGCATACCATCATGAATTAGCTCCGACTTAAATAAGTTTTGATGTTCTCCAAAAAGCTCACCTTTCCAATATTCATGTACTTGTAATGATTCCATCGTCAAATTACGTTTGAGCTCATTAGCATCACTTTTTAATGTCTTAAATTCATTTTTTAATGCTTCTAATTGTCTGATGCGCTCTTCAAGGCCACTTAAGTCATCATAACATACATTGAGTTCTGATTGCTTGGTAGAATATTCTTGTTCTAATTCGTTTTCACTGCCCATCGATATCCTCTCCCCTCACGTCGCATTACCATGGCCATTTAAGTTGTATAGAAGGTACAGCTACTGAAAGTTTAAAACCGGCCCCTAAACGAATATCTATATCTAGCTCATTCGCCCGAACATTAAAATAATCATTCGAGTAAACTGTTTCACTAGAAAAGTCCGCGCCAGCACCAACCTGCGGACCGACATTCACTCCACCATTAATTCCAAGAAGTGATTTTTTCTCAGGCTTCTTTCCATCTTTCATTTCTCCTCCTGGACTATCCACTTCAAAGATTGATAGACCAGTTTCAAATCCAGCTGTTGCTCCTTGGGCTTTTGCACCAAGTCCAATGTTTACATCGCCATCCTGATCTTCAGGTAATTTAAATCGAGCATGAGCATCTGCGCTAAGTGCTTCAACATGTCCAGTTACATATCCATTAAAGTTATCTGTACCAACCATTGCAGTTCCTTCTGCTTCAGCTACAGCTACTTTTCCATCCAGATCAAATCCATCTTTACCTACGTACATATTTCCTTCAGCACCTAAAATTTGACCGGAAGCATCTAAATTTCCATATCCCCACAATGTTTCTCCTTGTACGTCCCCACTAAGTACAGCTGCAGATCCTGATCCCTCCATCGTTAAAGGATTTGAATGACTGAATAAGCTTCCTGATTTAGTAAATTCTCCTTCTGCCCCGACTGCATAACCAGAGGCAGTAATATAATTCGTATCACTTGTACCAGCGACCCATTGTCCTTCAGCTACAGATGCATGTCCGGCATGGTAAGAGAATGGATCATCTTCTTGCATGTCTTTAAATGCATGATTTGCTTCTGCTGAATACCATTCCTGATTCGGAATTTCATTTAACTTACTATAGTTAATCCCACCAGCATCTCGATAGGTTTCAGACAACGCAAATATTTGCGATTGCAAATCACTTACTCGATTTGCTACCGTTTCAAGTCCAGCTTTTAAGTTACTATCCGTATCCTCTAGGCCTGATTTTGTTTTCGCTAGTTGATCATAAATATTTGAATATGCTTCCGTTACTTTTCCTGAGGATAAACTTGTCGTACTAATAAATTCCTCAGCACGATACATGAGCTGTCCCGCTTGTTCATCAATATCCGAGAATTGTTCATTCGAGCGTTGCATTTGATTACGAACATTATCTAATGTTCCTGAACCAACAATTCCGTGTCCAAAGGATTCATACTCAGAGAATTCCGTTTTTACTTTTTCCGCTGCTTGTAAAAGTTCATCAGCAACATTAATCATCTTTTGGGTTAAATTAATATGAGATACATTTATATATTGTTTTAATGCATCTCCAGCTTTTCCTCGCAGATGAATGGTTTTATTTAGTACTAATGAGGTTTTATATTGTTCATAAAATGACTCAGATACTTTATCCTTATATGTGGATAATTGATCTACTATTTGGGATAATTCCTTATTTACTAGTCTCGGCATATTTATCAATCCTTATTGATTTCATTTGAAAGGTTTTGATCTTTCGTTACCCATTTTTCTTTCAGTGAATTCATTTCTGCAACATCTTTATTTGCAAGTGCAATGTACTCATCTACATTATTTTGATACATTTGAACAATCTCGAGAAGCTTATCGACTGCATCTAAAATAGACTGTTCTTTAGCACTTAGCACATCTTCTGTCTTTACCGTAGATATCTCTTCTATACTTCCTTTAAATTCTTCTACTTCTGCTAGAAATAAATCAGGATCAATTAAAATTTCATGAGACGGCATCTTTATTTTCCCCCTTGTAATAATGTACGAATCCTTCACGTAATCTATAATCCCTCATATGTAAAAATTGAAGAACGTCCTTAGCCGTCAATTCTTCTAAATGGGATAGACATTCGAAATAATGAATATGGTTTATAAATAATCGACCGACATGTTCCATAAATTGCTCTGGGTGGTTTCTGAATTCTTTTCCCAATTGTTGATAGATTCCCATTTTAGCCATTTGAATCTGTTCTTCAGTTATCACCGACATAAATGCGTCTTTTTGTTTCTGTCCTTTTCGCTCAAAACTAATACTAGCATCAAACGGATCTACTTCTACTTTGTATGCTCCTCTATTAGATAATTCACCAATGAGATGTAATACAACATATTCTTTAGCTAAATCTGTAAGTACTGGATTTCTCTCAAACCTTATACTTCCACACCAATAGTTGCCTTTGCTTTGTTTTACATATTCTTGGTCTTTAAGAAAATGAAAATTTGACACGTGAAATACATCATTAATCTTTCTGCTTTGAACCGCGGGTATAATCAATTGTGTGAGCTGATTTTTGTCAGCTTGTCCATGACAAAATACGAAGGTATTGCTCGGTCGGATTAAATAATCTCTCACTTTTTGCACAGTTGACATATTGACCTCTAGTAACCCTTGAGATAATTCCTCTAACTCAAAGGTTTTGTTCGTGTGTGTAAACTCCTGTAATTTCATCTGACCACGAAACGCTAAATCTTTATAGACGTTCTTGTAGTTTTCAATGGTTCTTTGCTTTACTCCGAATAACTCATCTTCATGTAGATCTTCTTCATACAATTCGTTAAACAGATGTTGAATATCCGTTACGTAATGTTCTTTCGTCGTTTTCCAAATAAAACTTGTAGCACTCATAGAAACAATTGCGTCCATAGGGGTGCGATGTCTTTCTTTCATACGGTGTTTGATATAATTGCTAAACACCTTTACCGCCCCAGACCCAATTTTTACGTATGTTTCATCTACTTGGAGTTCTTTAGGAACAAATCCTGCTCCTAATGTAACAGAGACATTCAGCTCATCTCCTAGATCAACTTCATTTAAACAAAATGTTACATCATGTCGTTGAAACTGTTCCAAAAAACTTCCTCCTCACTTGTTCAAATGGGTGAACATTATATTATAGATATATGGTTCATTAGTCTCACTGCCGTCATAAAGCGTTTTATGGATTCTAACAAACTCTTTAAGCGATTTCAATTCAATTTTACATATTTTTACAAGATTGGTTATTTCTATCTAAGTTCATTAGGGAGTGCTTATGAAAAGATGCCTAGAAATAAGCATTTCCAGTACTTTATCCATATGCTTTTATTCCTATAAAACAAATCCCCTAATTCTGACTTCGTTGGTGAAACTCTGAACAACAAAAAACAGTTTCTGCACGAAAATCAATAAACAGAAACTGTTCTTATTTACTTTCATATAGCTAGCGAACAATTCAATGAACCTACTTATTGGAACATTATTTCGCTATCCTTTTATGAAAATCATGGTAGCCTTTAAACAAATTACGGATGTAAGAGGATATTGCACTCAAAATCGTCAACTTTTGGATGCTCATTGACTTAGGAATGCCATACTTTTTTAGCAATTTCTACCACGTGCTTTAGTTTATTCCATTGATCTGCTAATGTAATTTTATTTCCTTCTTCTGTACTTGCAAATCCACATTGTGGACTCAAGGCCAATTGTTCTAATGGTAAATATTCACTTGCTTCTTTAATTCTGTTTTCAATGACAGATGGATCTTCTAATAGAGCCGTTTTAGATGTAATTAAACCTAAAACAACTTCTGTATTTGTATTTTTAATATGTGCTAATGGTTCAAAACTACCAGCACGTTCTGTATCATATTCTAAAAAGTAAGCGTCATATCCGAGCTCATCAAATCGACGGGCTACATAATCATAATCTCCTGATCCATGAATAAACGTAGAACGGAAATTCCCTTTACATAAATGCGTTCCTACGATTAAATCTTCTGGTTTGTTTTTAAAAATATATTGTGTTGTTTCTACCACAAGATCATACACCTTATCAATCGATAGTCCATAACACTTCTCTTCAATTTCTTGCACAAACTCGTCATCCGTAAGAGCAGCTAAAATCGTATCATCAAACTGAATATAACGACAACCCGCATCATAGAATGCTTGTAACGCATCTTTATAAGATTCACCAAGGTCTTTAAAAAAACTTTCAGCCGTTGGATACAGTTCCTTTTCTGTTTCCGAAATCTCACGATACATGGAAACAAATGGTGCAGGAATTGTCATTTTAGCAACTTGCGAACCATCGCCATGTTTATCTACTAATTCTTTTAAAAACGTAAAATGTTCGACAAATTCATGTCCTTGCCATCCTATTTTTCCTTCTATTTCAACAGTTTCAGCTTTCGTCTCATCACCATCAAAAATGAAGCCCCTTTCTTTTTCAATTTTCTTAAATCCTTTTAACCCAAAATAATAATCAAAATGCCACCATGAACGACGAAACTCACCATCTGTAATTGCTTTTAATCCCGACTCAATTTGTTTTTGAACAATTTTTTCAATTTCTTGATCTTCTATCTTTTTGAGTTGCTCAGCAGTTATTTCACTTTCTGTCCACTGTTTACGTGCTTCTTTAATTTCCTCCGTTCTTAATAAACTACCTACATGGTCCGCTTTTAATGGAAGTTTTGTTGACATGTTTGTTTCCCCCTTTTTAATCAAAAAAATAACCCCCTTCCAAAATAAGAAGAGAGTTCCGCTATTCTCACCTTATTTATTAGACATTTAGTCTATTGGATGTGGCACAGTACTCAAAAAAGTCCGCTGCCGAGATTTCATAGGGCCAAGTCCCTCCATCTCTCTTAATAAGAAGGTTATTTAATTTGTAGTATGCATACTATCCTATTATATTTAGGTTGTCAAATAAATCTAGGTGCGTATTTTATAACACTTGTAAAATAACAGCCATGGATAGCATTTTTTTATGAATTCATGCATTTCATCATTCGTATTTTTATGCTCCTTCTTTCATATCTCGTCTACTGTAACCCCAATATCCTATGACCATTAAAACAATACTAACCGTTGTCATTAAAATAAAAATTGAACCTTTAAAATCTTCCATTGGCATTTGTGGAATCCAACTTTGTACAGCCGTTTTTAAAAACCAGTCTGGAAGGTCTATTAAATCACTAAAATAATTTAATAAAAATGAGAATGCAAGGTAAATATAGACAAATTTACCTAATTTAGGTGCCCAACCGAGTGCTAAAGCCGCTAAAGCAGTAAAGAATAAAACAGATGGTAAAAAATTAAATCCTGCCAAAATAAAATCAAGTGTCCCCATCGTTCCATTTTCCCCCATTGCAATAACAGCAGTGCCACCAAGACTCCATGAAGCCAGTAAAATTCCAACTAAACCGCCTAATACTGCTATAATTATATTTGTCCAATATAATTGACTTCGTGTTATTTTCGTTGCATACAGCTGACTCAAATGTAAACGACTTTCCTCTGAAAATAATTTATTAACGATAGAAATTGGTAAAATAGAAACCAAGCCAATCATTACCATCATAATCGTACCAGTAAATGATTCTTCAATAGTAAATCCTGCATGAGAAAACATTTGTTTCATCATTTCATTACTTTCTAGGAATGTCTGCATATCGCCATAAATTGAACCATAGGCCGCTCCCATGACTACAAATGCGATTAACCAACTAATGATAACACTTTTGTTAATCTTGATAAATAAACCACGAACAGACAGCAGAGATTTCTTGGCATGTTCTCTACCTACTCTTTCAGGTAAGTACCCGGCCCCCATATCACGAGCCCCCTCAAGAGCAAATGCAATAACAACTATAATTATACTAAAAGCAAGCGCAAAGATAAGTAGAATCCAATTATTTTCTGTAAAAGGATACGTTAAATATGTCCATCCCAGAGGATTAATCATTGATAAATCAACATTAGAAACATCTGTCCCAGCGCGAATAATATATAATATCCCTACAATTCCTAAAGCTGACCCTGTAGCCGCTGAAGAAGTAGGCATGATTTGTGCCATTACGAGAGCTATCCCAGCACCAATTATTCCCGCCATTCCAATTGACGCGCCAAATAACAAGGAACCATAAATAGAAATTGTATGGACTCCAAAGCTCGTCATCACTCCGGCAATAAATAACGCTAAGATACAATTGATAAAAACTACTTCTACAATCGCTGCAAAGGAATTTGCCTGACGACCTATTTGAAATGAACGAACGAGCTCTGTAAGACCAAGATCCTCTTCTTTTCGAGTATGACCTATCACGTGTAAAATAGAAATAATCATTGCAAATAAACTACAAAACAATAACATTTCATGTGCATACATTGCTCCTACCGTATAATCTGTTGCTACTTCTACTGGCGTTGGGCCCACCATTGATATCATAGCCGGATTTTGCAAGGTTTCAAACATTCCAATGGCTCCTTGCCCTTTAGCTATTTCTTTAAAGGCTGGAACAAAGCCAGCTGAAAATATACCCAGACCTAAAACCCAGGCAATTATTTTTTTCCAATCACGTTTTAAATACTGTAAAAATAATATCTCCCAACGAGCAAATTTTTCATTCAGCATATTTCGATCCTCCCTCTCAATGCTTAACCTTCATAGTGACGCATGAATAAATCCTCGAGTGTTGGTGGTACACATTCAAATTTTATGACTTCTAGTTTACTAGCTTCTATTAAAATCCTATTGAGATATTGATTATCTACGGAGAAAGTTGCTTGATTATCATTTTGAACAAAGTCATGCACCCCATCTACATCGGTTAATTTTTCTACGTCTTTTTTTGTCGCTAAAGTGACAGTAGATCGAGTCAAGTGTCGTAATTCTTCAAGCGTCCCAGTTTCAACAATTTCGCCTTGTCTTATAATGACAACCTTATCTGCTAATCGTTCTACCTCACTTAGAATATGGGATGATAACAATATTGACTTGCCTGCTGCTTTAATTTTTTCAACTTCTTCCTGAAAAACTTGCTCCATTAAAGGGTCAAGTCCTGAAGTTGGTTCATCAAAAATATATAAATCTGAATCCACAGATAATGCGGCAATCAATCCTACTTTTTGCCGGTTGCCCTTTGAATAACCTTTGGCTTTTTTCTTCGGATCTAATTCAAAGCGTTTAATGAGATAATCCCGTTTCTTCTTGTCTCCGCTCCCATGTAATTTAATAAACAGGTCAATTATTTCTCCACCCGTTAAATTCCCCCAAAGTGCTACATCCCCTGGTACATAGGAAATCTTTTTATGAATGTTAAGGCTATCCTTCCAAACGTCTAAACCAAATATTTCTGCATTACCAGCATCCCGTTGGATAATCCCTAACAAAATACGAATGGTAGTAGATTTACCGGAACCATTTGGTCCAATAAAACCAACGACCTCTCCTGACTTTATCGAGAATGACACATCGCGCAATGCTTGAAATTTACCAAACTTTTTTTGTAAACCTTGAACTTTTACAATTTCAGTCATAATCGTGACACCTTCTTTTTTAATATTTTTAATTAAGGACAACACTAAATATCTTTCATTCCACTACTCATTGTAAGTATGTTCTTATTTCACCTTTCCTTATAAAAACTGTATTTCAGAATATCCGCGTAAATTTCCCATTCTTTAAGATAAAACTCACCAAATTCACCCACATCTTCAAAAGAAGCCATTTGCTTTAGTCCCTTCTCCCCTATCCCAAACATCGTCCAGGTTAAAATTTCAATCGCTTTTTCTATGTCTATTTCTTTACGGAACTTAGAATAATCAATATCCTCATATAATTTATTCATAGATTGATCATAAAGAGGATCGAGCTTCTGTTGAATAATTACTTTCACTTCGGGTGACTCCTCCTGCTTTGTAGAAACTAGGAAATCAAATACTTGCGGATATCTTTGCTGAACATAGAACTTTTGCAAACCAATCTTTTCAATTCTTTTGAATACATCCGATTCGGACAAGTCAATTTGGTTATTTAAATCCTTGATAATTTGACTACCATAATCAATCAGATATAGGTACAAATCCTTTTTACTGTTGAAATAATTAAACAATGATCCTTTTGAAATATTAGCCCTTTGTACAATTTCGTTCGTCGAAGCCTTTTTAAAACCACTTTGAACAAATTCCTTTATTGCTGCGTTAATAATTTCCTTCTGTTTTTCTCTATTTAAGTTATTGAATTTCGAATAAATCTTCATAACCACCTTTCTTTTTTTCATTGACTGATGTGGTCATTTAAAGCATACTAAAAATGACCATATCAGTCAATGATAAAATAAAACGATTAGAAAATGGAATAAACTTCATAATCCCGGTTATAGATGGTTCGATATTGTATGTAGTTTCGTTGGTGTGTTCTTAACTGTATACAGTACCGAATCGTCTCTGTTTGGGTATTATGACATGCATTCTATGAACAGACTGTCATATATTCGATAATCATTTTTTTTGGATATTTTCCGTTGCATATATAAGCATATGCTTATATAATGATGAAACATATAAAAGATAGGAGATTTAAATATGGTAACGACAACTATTGAAATGAATACTGCATCAGATATTTTCAAGGTATTGGGTCATGAAACACGATTAACGATGTTAAAAATCCTGGACGACCATGATTGTTGTGTGTGCGAATTTGTGGAAATTTTCCAAGCTACTCAACCCTCCATTAGTCAACACATTCGTAAGTTAAAAGATAGAGGATTCATCAAAGAGGAAAGAAGAGGACAATGGATTTTCTATTCTATAAATAAAGAGCATGTACATTATCACTTTATCATCCAATTGCTACATCTATTGCCTGATCAAAATAAAAAGTTAAAACAATTAGAAAACAGTGGTACACGAATTAAGTGTGAATGATTGGAGGAATACATTTGTCATCATCAATTATACTTGCATCACTCATTTTTCTACTCACACTCGTTTTAGTAATTTGGCAACCGAAAGGCCTCTCAATTGGCTGGTCTGCATGTGGTGGAGCAATCATCGCTTTACTCATAGGTGTCGTAGACTTTAGTGATGTAATCGAAGTTACTAGCATTGTTTGGAATGCTACGTTAGCATTTGTTGCCATTATTTTGATTTCACTTATATTAGATGAAATCGGCTTATTTGAATGGGCGTCATTACATATGGCACGAATCGCTAAAGGGAATGGAATAAAAATGTTTATTTATGTCAGTATTTTAGGTGCAATCGTTGCAGCCCTTTTTGCAAATGATGGTGCGGCATTAATTCTTACTCCGATTGTCCTTGCGATGGTTCGAAATTTGAACTTTACAGACAAAATGATTTTTCCATTTATTATCGCAAGTGGATTCATTGCAGATACAACATCCCTTCCCTTCGTTGTCAGTAACTTAGTGAACATCGTATCGGCTGATTTCTTCAACATTGGATTTATAGAATATGCATCTACAATGATCTTACCTAATCTATTTTCATTGATTGCAACAATCTTCGTGTTATTACTTTATTTTAGAAAGAATATCCCGAAAACATATGATGCTTCAGGCTTGAAGAAACCACATGAAGCGATTCGAGATATGAAATTATTCCGTATGTCATGGTTCGTATTAGCGATATTATTAGTTGGCTATTTTACAAGCGAGTTCATTCAGTTACCTGTTTCGATTGTCGCAGGAATTGTTGCCATTTTATTTTTATTCATCGCTAGAAATAGTAGTGCTGTCAATACGAAAGCTGTCATAACTGGTGCACCATGGGCGATTGTCTTTTTCTCCATTGGAATGTACGTTGTTGTATTTGGTTTAAGGAATGCAGGTCTAACAGATGTATTAGCTCGCATCATTGAAGCAAGTGCTGACCTAGGTTTATTCGTTGCCACCATTTCGATGGGCTTTATTGCGGCAATTCTTTCATCTATTATGAACAATATGCCCACTGTTATGATTGATGCAATAGCTATCGCAGATACAGATACATCTGGTGTGATACGTGAAGCACTTATTTATGCGAATGTCATCGGCTCTGATTTAGGTCCGAAAATTACACCAATTGGTTCCCTTGCAACGCTATTATGGCTTCATGTACTTTCTCAAAAAGGAATAAAGATTTCGTGGGGTACTTATTTTAAAACAGGAATTATTTTAAC
>Ga0079226_10004656_pt1 | contig 10473 bp, 9 predicted proteins | sample Poulit2014_FD_76345 | JGI IMG/M metagenome (GOLD analysis project Ga0079226, IMG submission 76345) | Agricultural soil microbial communities from Georgia to study Nitrogen management - Poultry litter 2014 | ecosystem: Environmental > Terrestrial > Soil > Agricultural land | place: USA: Georgia...
ATCACCACGGGGGTCAAGGTTCACCACGGGGGTCAAGGCTCACCGCGGGGGTCACGGCTCACCGCGGGGTGTGCGTCGCGGCGACCGCTAACGCGCACGCGCCCGGGCGGATGTGACCGTGCCCGCGTGAACGTGAAGCGTGACGTCGGCATGGGCGGCCTCGTCGGCACGGTGGGTGACGTGCACGACCGTCTTGCCTGCCAGCGCCGTGTCGAGTGTGGTGCGCACCGTTGCGGCGGTGGCCTCGTCGAGGTGGGCGGTGGGTTCGTCGAGTAGTACCACCCCCGCCTCGGGCGCGGCCAGTAGCGCCCGTGCGAGGGAGAGCCGCTGGGCCTGGCCTCCGGAGAGCCCTGCGCCCCCGTCGGTCAGCCGGGTGTCCAGGGCCAATTCCGGCAGGGCCACATCGTGCAACACTCGACGTAACGCGGCGTCCTCGGCGTGCGGATCGGCCATGCGCAGATTCTCCGCCACCGTGGTGGACACCAGCTGCGGATCCTGCGGCGCCCACGCCACCCTGTGCGGCAACCGCAATCGACCGTCCGCGACCGGCAACACCCCCACCATCGTGGCGAGCAGTGTGGACTTGCCGGATCCTGACGGTCCGACGACGACGCACCGTTCGCCGGGCCGGATCCGCACGTCGACACCACACAGCACCGGTCGTGTGGCGCCGGGCCAGCGGATCTCGTCCGCCGTGACGGACAGCGCTCCGTGCTGGCCGTGCCCGGTTGGGACAGCACTTACGTCATCCGAATAGTCCGGAGTGGACATGAGGTCGCCGAGGCGTGTCCGTGCGGCACGCAGTGAATCCCAGTGTTGCGCAACCGGAGGTAACAACACCAAGGTGTCCACCAAGGCCAGTGGCAACAGCGCCACCACCGGCGCGAGCGCGGGAGCCAACTGTCCCGCAGCGACCGCACGGGCAGCCAACCAGGTGCTGACCAATGCCGCACCACCCATGCCCAAGGTGAGCAACGCGGTGGCCGCCCCCGCACCGAACGCCTGCCGCCGGGCCAGCCGCGCCAACCGCGCGTCGACGCGAGCCAACGCGGCACGGCGCCGCCGGTGGGTGCCGAACGCGAGCAACTCCGCAGCACCGTCGAGCAGCGCGAAAACGCGGGCGGTGACGTCGCGTCTGCCGGCGGCGAGCGTGGCCGTGGCACGCCGCTCCACACGCAACGCCAGTAGCGGCGCCGATGCCCCTACGAGCAGGACCGCGGCCAACAGGACGATCCCGGCTCCGGGCAGCACGAGCGTCTGCACCAGCACAGCTGCCACGGCGACCGCGGTCACCACGAGCGGCGGGGTGACGGTACGCGGCAACAGGTCACGCACCGTGTCGACATCGTCGACGAGCCTCCGCTGCCCCTCGCTGCCCGACACCGCCCGGGCGCGGGCAGGCCCGAGACGCACCAACGCCTGCCAGAGGTCGACCCGCAACCTCCCCGCGGTACGGAATGCGCCGTCGTGGGTGACCAGCCGTTCGAGATACCGCAAGGCCGCACGTCCCAGGCCGAAGGTGCGCACCCCGACAACAGCGACGGTCAACGTCAGAATCGGTGGTTCGAAGGAGGCTTTCGCGATCAACCAGGCGGAGGTCGCGGTCAAGGCGACCCCGGCCACCAGAGCGGCGGCCCCCGCACACGCGCCGGCCAGGAACCGATGGTGCAACAGTGTCCGGAGCCGCAGCCTACGCATGCGGGTGGGGGCAGCCTGCGACACGTGCCCCTCCTCCGGGGCGCTCCCGACGTACGGGCCCGACATCGAATCCGGCGCGGTACCCACAGTATGCGCGGACACGACGACCGCGGCACCCGCCTCGGCCGCGCGTGCCAGCGCGCTGCGCACCAGGCCGGCGGCGGCCTCGTCCAGGTGTGCCGTGGGTTCGTCGGCCAGCAGCAGCCAACCACCCGCGCGCAGTTTCAGCAGTGCGCGGGCGACCGCGACGCGTTGCCGTTGTCCCGCGGACAGCGTGTCGACGGGTTGGTCGATGACATCGGGCAGCCCGAGTTCGGCCAGCGCTGCACGGGGCTCGCCCTCGACGGCCACGGCATCGAGCTCCTCGCGGACCGTACCGCCCGCGAACGTGGGTGTTTGCGGTACCCACGCGACCGCCGCCCGCCAAGTCGACAAGTCGATTTGTTCCAGCGGCGTGCCGTTGATCGTCACGTCTCCGCTCCAGGGATAGACGAAACCCAGCAGTGTCGCCAGGGTCGTCGTCTTGCCCGCCCCACTGGGATCGGCCAGCCGCACGAGCTCCCCCGGTCGCACGGTGAACGAGACCCCCTGCGGTGCGTAACCACCCCTGCGCGCCACCGACAGCTGCCGCACCCGCACCGGCCCGGCAGCCGGTACCCGGCTGCCCGCTTCCCGGGGAGCTTCCGCCAACAGGCGTTCGCTGCGGCGCAGCGCCTCCAGACCGTCCTCGCTGGCATGAAAGGCCGCGCCGAGGGTGCGTAACGGCTGGTAGCACTCCGGAGCCAGGATCAGCACACCGAGCCCGATGGCCAACGCCATGTTTCCCGAAGCGAGCCGTATTCCGATCACCACTGCCACCAGCGCCACCGACAGCATCGCAGCCAACTCGAGCACGAACGCCGATGAGAACGCGACTCGCAACGTGGCCAGGTTGGTCCGCCGGTGCCGTTCGGACGCGGTGCGCACCGTCTCGGTCTGTTGCCGGGCGCGGCCGAAGGCGGTCAACACCGGCAACGCACGCACCAGTTCCAGCAGGTGCGCCGACATGCGGTGCACAGCGTCGGTCGCAGCGCCCACCCTGTCGTTGGTGTACTTGCCGATGAGGATCGCGAACAGCGGCAGCAACGGCACGGTCAACCCGATCACCACGGCGGAGGGCCAGTCGGCGACCAGCACCGCCGCGCCCACGGCGGGCGGCACCACAGCAGTCGTCACGAGCGCGGGGAGGTACTCCGTGAAGTATCCGTCCAACGAGTCCAGTCCCCGTGTGACCAGAGTGGTCAGTCTCGCGGCGCCTTTCCGTTCCACCCATTCCGGGCCGTGCCGTAGTGAATGGTCCAGGACGCGCGAGCGGATTTCCTCTTTCGTGTTCGCGGCCGCCCGCGCCGAAACCACCTGGATCGCCCAGTCGACGCCGCCCCGTGCCACGACGACCGTCGCCAGCCACGCCAGCAACACGAGGCCGTCCGTCGTGCGTTCCGTGACGATTCCTGCCAGCACCTCCGCCAACAGGAACGCCTGCGCCACCAACGCCGCCGCGCGAGCCAGTGACAACACCCCGACCAGCACGAGCGATCTTCCCGCTGTGGCCGAGAGTTCGTGCAATGGCCCCAATGGACGTTTGTCGTCCTGATCGGAGTTTGTCGCGTTATCGGACGGGGAGCTGTCGCTTTCCCGAGTCAACGTAGCCGTCATCACGTGGACTCCACTGTAGACTTTGATGGCACTGCGACGCGCTTCCGGAACACCCAGTACGTCCATGTCTGGTAGACCAACACGGCGGGAGCACCGAAGGCGGCCAGCCAACTCATCACTTTGAGAGTGTAGGTACCCGACGCCGCTCCCGACACGGTCAAACCATGCAGAGGATCCAATGTGGAATTCAGGACATTGGGGTACAAAGCACCGAACAACGTGACCGCGGTCGCCAGTATGACGCCCGCGAACGCGGCGAACGCCTGTCCGTCCCTACCACAGGCCAATCGCCACCACGCGATCAGACCGCATGCCAATGTCGTCAACAGCGGCAGCACCGTCCACAGTTCACCATGCTGGGACTGGACGATCGCAAGGAACGCCATCAACGGCAACAGGCTCACCGGAACGGCCCACAGGGCGACCCGCCGGGCACGTTCCCGGACATCGCCGGACGTCTTCAACGTCAGGAAGTTCGCACCGTGCGCGAACGAGAATGCGGCAATGGCGACACCGCCCAGCACCGTCGCCGGCCGCACCGCGGCAAGTGCGGCCCCGACCCGATCGCCGGTGGCGTCCAGCGGCAACCCGAGTACTGTCGTCGCCAGCACGATCCCCACCACCAGCGGCGGCAACCACGAACCCGCCATGATGACCAGGTCCCACGCGCGTCGCCAACGCGGCGAATCGACCTTGCCGCGGTACTCGAACGCGACACCGCGCCCGATCAACGCCAGCAACAGCACCAACAGCGGCAGGTATGCCCCCGAGAGCAGGCCCGCATACCAACCGGGGAACGCCGCGAACATGACGCCGACGGCAACGATCAGCCACACCTCGTTGCCGTCCCAGACCGGGCCGATCGTGTTCACCAGTACGCGCCGCTCGGTGTTGTCCCGGCCGAGCACCGGCAACAACATACCGACGCCGAAGTCGAACCCGTCCAGGAACAGATACCCGGTCCAGAACAGGGCGACAACGCAGAACCACACGGTTTCCAGCGTCATCCCGATTCGCCTCTCAGTATTCTTCGCAGTATCTCGTCGAGTACCTCACCGCGCGTCGCCGGCGACATGTCAGCCGACACACCTCGCTCAGTACGCAAGCGACAACTCGTCGGAGTCGGACCCGTCATCCGGTGGATCGGCGGGCACGGCCCCCTCCACCCCCGCACGAATCGACTTCCGCAGCAGATACACCTCAATGACCGCCAGCACCGCGTAGATCGACGTCAGTGAGATCAACGAGGTCAGTACCTCGCCCGACGAGAGGTCGGACACGGCCTGCGCGGTGAACATCCGCATCGTCGAGTCGCCGTTCGGATTCGGCACCACCACGAACGGTTGTCTGCCCATCTCGGTGAACACCCAGCCGGCGATGTTCGCCAGGAACGGTGTCGCGATGCTTGCCAACGTCAGGCGGGGGAACCACCGCCCACCCGGTATCCGCTTGCGCCGCGTGAGCCACAGCGCGAGCACGCCGGTAGTCGCGGACACCGCCCCGAAGCCGATCATGATGCGAAATCCCCAGTAGGTGATCGGCAGGTTCGGGACGTAGTCGATGGGTTCTCCCGCGAACTGACCGAACTCCTCGGTGTCCGGGTAGTGCGTGCCGTACTGCTGCTGGTACTGGTCCAACAGCTCCTGGATCCCCTGTACCTCCGTGTCGAAGTCGCCGTGCGCCAGGAAGGACAACAACGTCGGCACAGTGATCGACTTGACCTCTTCGCAGTCGGCGTCGCCGACGTCACCGACAGCGAACACCGAGAAACCGGCCGGAGCCTCGGTCTCACACAGCGCCTCGGCCGCCGACATCTTCATCGGCTGTTGCTCGAACATCAGCTTGGCCTGCGAGTCACCGGTCAGCACCAGACCCGCGAACGCGATGATGCCCACCCAGGCCCCGAGCCGCAACGATCCACGCCAGACATCGTGGTGTTCCTCGTCCGGGTGGTCCCGACCACGCCACAGTTGCCACCCGGCGATACCGACCACGAACGCCGCGGCCACCGCGAACGCCCCCGCGACGGTGTGCGGCACGGCCGCCAGCGCCGTGCTGTTGGTCAACACGTCCCAGATGGAGGTCATGCGTGGTTTGCCGTCGACCATCTCCGCGCCGACCGGGTGCTGCATCCACGAGTTCGCGGCGACAATGAAATAGGCGGAGGCGACGGTAGCCAGCGAGAACGCCCACACGCAGGCAAGATGCACGCGTTTCGACAACCGCTGCCAGCCGAATATCCACAACCCGAGGAACGTGGACTCCACGAAGAAGGCGATCAGTCCTTCCATCGCCAGCGGCGCGCCGAACACGTCGCCGACGAACCGGGAGTAGGAGTTCCAGGTCATGCCGAACTGGAACTCCTGCACGATACCGGTGACGACCCCCATCGCGAAGTTGATCAGTAGGAGTTTCCCCCAGAACTTCGTCATCCTGTAATAGCGGTCGTTGCCCGTGCGTACCCATGCCGTCTGCATGCAGGCCACCAGGACGGACAGTCCGATCGTCAACGGCACCATCAGGAAGTGGTAGATGGTGGTGATCGCGAACTGCCATCTCGCTAACTCCAGAACTTCCACGCCACCACTCTCCTGCCTGGGAGGGGGCACGCGGCAGGTGCGAGCGTCCCGAGGTCGCCGGGACGATCGTCCCGGGCAGGCACGTCAGTGGTTTCGGCGGGGCGAAATTCCTGCTACGGAATCCCGGAAATATTGTTTCCCGCCGTACGTACGGAAAATTCGTTAATTCGATTCTATGGGCAAATTCTGAAATCCCCTTTATCGTGTCAGATGAAGGGGGTGAACAGTCGACGATGACTGCGGCACTACTCGCGATGGGCGGAGCGTTCCTGGCGGTCGCACTGGCAGAGCTGCCGGACAAGACGACGGTGACCACGCTCGTGCTCACCACGCGTTTCTCGGCCAAGGCGGTGTTCGCGGGAGCCGCTGTCGCGTTCGCGCTGCAAACCGTCGTCGCGGTCGCGTTCGGCGGACTACTCACATTGCTGCCGGGATGGCTCGTTTCGACCGTCGTGGCAGCGATGTTCGCGGTCGGGGCGATCATCCTGTTCCGGCGGAGCGCCGCACCGGCCGAGGAGTCCGGTGCGGATGCCATGCGTGCCGGTCCCGCACAGGCCCGACCGTATCGTGCGGCACTCAGCTCGTTCGGTGTGTTGTTCGCCGCCGAGTGGGCCGATGCCTCACAGTTGGCCACGGCGAGTCTGGCGGCTCGCTTCAACCAGCCGCTCCTGGTCGGTGTGGGAGCCTTCGCGGCACTCCTGGCGATCACCGCGCTCGTCGTCGTCGCGGGGCGGAAACTGCGTGACCGTATCCATCCGCGGCCGCTACAGCGATGCGCGGGCTTCGTGTTCGCGGGATTCGCCGTTCTCGAGCTCGCCCGAATGTGGGGCTGAGGACCGCCCGTCGTGTCTCACGGGGCGGTCGCGGACGGCCGCAGCGCGCGCACCAGGGTGTCGGCGGTCTCGGCCACCAACGGGCCCACCTGCTCCGCATCGACCGGTTCCAGCGAGAGCACGCCGACACTCGCCCGCAATCCCGACATGCCCCGCAACGGCGCGGCGACCCCGGCCACCCCCGGCTGCAGTTCGCCGGAACCGACGACCCACTGTTGCCGTCCCGCCCGCATAGTGATCGCGTTGCCCGCCGCGCCTCGCGAGACCGCGTGCCGGGTACCCACCCGGTAGGCGACGTGGAAACTCGTCCAGGACGGTTCCACGACGGCGATCGCCTGCGCCTGTTCTCCCTCAGCCACCGACAGATGGGCCGTGGCACCCGCTCGTTCCGCGAGTTCACGCAGCACCGGCTGCGCCGCCTCCCGCAACTGCGGCAGTACCTGCGCCGACAACCGCAACAACGCGACCCCGAGACGCACCTTGCTGCCGTCCCGGAACACCAGCCCACGTTCGTCCAACGGGCCCAACAACCGGTACACGGCCGCACGGCTGGCACCGATCCGTGCCGCGAGCTCGGAGATCGTTGCCGCCTCACCGCCCGCATCGGCCACGGCCTGCAGCAACGCCAGACCACGGTCCAACGTCAGCGAACTCTCGCCGCTGGTCATCGTGACTCACCCACCACGACGACTCGTCCGACCGCAGGCCCGGGACACGTCACAGCAGGCCGAGTTCGGTCAGGTCGCTGAACGGCTCGTCCCGGGTCGGCGTGGCACAGCTCGCGAACAGTCCACGCAGTGCACGCGCGGACTCCTCGGACATCGTCCGTACCTCCCCCGCGAGTTCGGCACCGTCGGTGCAACCCAACGCCCCGGCGATGTCTCCTCCCTGCAACGCACGGCCCGCCGCGACGAGCAGGTTGACGAACCCGTGGTGGGCGACACCGTTGTCGTCGGTGTGCCGCACCGCGCGGTGCAGACTGTTGGTGGCTTTGAACGATGATCCGGGAAGCTCGTTCACCGCCGCGATGAAGTCGGCGACCTCGGTCACGCTCGGGAAGTTCTCCACCGACGGACCACCGCACCGGATCTTGGGCCTGCTGCCGTGTTCGACGACCTTGCGGACCCCGTCCAGCCAGCCGTTTCCTCGACGCGGCTCGACCACCCGCACCACGTCCTCCGGGACGAACTCGGAGACGCGCTCGAGCCACACCTCGTCGACATCGGAGGGTGCGGGCATCTCGACCATGTCCAAGCGCAGCAGTTCCTCACGAGATTCCACGATCGAGATCGCCTTCGGAACGCCGCCCATGCCGGTGTCGATGATCAACGACAGCGGCAGCGGCTCGGCGGGACGGATCTTGATGAGCTCGGTGATCAGTTCGGGAAGTCGCGACGCCTGGCACAGGAACGCGCCCAGCAACTCGGCGCGCTCGCCGGCTCGTACGTCGAGGTACGCACGGAGCGCGTCGGCCATCTCCGCTTCCCGAGGGACGAACAGCGCGGAGTCATCGATGAGGCCGGAGATCAGGGCAGGGGTTTCAGGGGCACCGGAAGACGATGGATCCACAGCACTTGACACACCTAACACGCTAATACCGTACGCTGGTCGAATACAAACGTCCGCTCAACGGACATCGGGGACTGGTTCATCCCACGAACACGTACACCAGCGCGACCGCTCCCACCGTCAGCACCACCGCAGTACACAACACCAACGGCACACCATCGGGCAACCGGACCTGCTGTTCCCCGCTCGAACGCAGCCGCGACCACGCGGCACTGACCCGACGCACCGCCAGAGCGCGCAGCAACAACGCCAGGGTCAGTCCCACCGCGCCGACGGCGATCGCGACATGGCCGAACGTGCCGAACAGCATCCGCACGCCCACCAACGAGGCCACCAACAGGGCGAGCACCGTACGCCGCCACGCCAGCGCCGTGCGCTCGAGCTGCAATCCCGTACCCAGTGGCGACTCACTCACCAGAACAACCCGATCAACAACAGCGCGGCAACGAGCACGATCCCGCCAGTCACCAACGGCGCCACGCCCGGCGCCGGCAGTGCGGTACCGGTACGCAGTGCCCGCTCACTCCGGGCCCAACCCAGCCACGCCTGCCCACCGGCCAACAGCCCCGTCACGATCAACACGATCGACCCGGTCAACAGCAGCCAGGTCGGCATCGACAACTCCAACGCGTTCAACGCCACTCCCGCTGCGAAGAACGCGAGCGCGGTCCGGATCCACGCCAGGAACGTCCGTTCGTTCGCCAGCGAGAACCGCGGATCCGGCTCCTCGCCGCTGTCGTACACCCGGCGGGGAAACCGCTGCTGCCACACACCCATACCCGGCACGCTACCGCCGCGACGACGGACACACGCGACAGTGTGCGTGTCCGACACCGCGGACCGGTAGCGTTCCGACTGTGGCGAGAGCTGGCTTCCGCGGGTGGGTGAATCCACCGCGCCCCACGACGGTCGACGTGATCACCGAATCCGCACGGCGACGTGCCGTCGTCATCGAACTGGTCATCGTCTTCACGATCACACTGGGGTTGTCCGGACTCCGCAGCCTCGTCTCACTGTTGGACGCACTGTTACGCCCGGAACCGCTCGGTGAGCAATCCGTCGCGTTGAACACCTCGCAGGCCACTGTCGATCTGCTGGACCTGTTCGCCCAGTTGCTCGGTGTCCTGCAGCTACTGGCCTGGGGCGCGCTGGGACTGTATCTGCTGTACCGGGCGGGAATGCGACTCGCAGCGATCGGACTGGACCGCACCACACCGGGCCGGGACCTTCTCGGTGGTGTCGGGTTGGCAGCGCTGATCGGGATCCCCGGTCTCGCGCTGTACTTCGTCAGTTACCAACTCGGCTTCAGCCTCGCCGTTCACCCCGCCGCACTGGGCGATGTCTGGTGGCGTCCGGTGACACTGACATTGTCCGCGTTCGGCAACGCGTTCGCCGAAGAAGTGTTGGTGGTCGGTTATCTGTTGACCCGGCTGCGACAACTCGGCATGCGCGAGAACAGTTCGCTGTTGTTGGCGGCCGTACTCCGCGGTTCGTATCACTTGTATCAGGGTTTCGGCGGATTCGTCGGCAACATCGTGATGGGACTGGTGTTCGGCAGAGTGTGGCAACGCACCAACCGGATCGGACCGCTGATCGTGGCACACACACTGCTCGACGTCGTGGCATTCGTGGGGTATGCGCTGCTGCGGGACACTCTCGACTGGCTGCCGTAGCCGCATCGCCCGGGCCACGCACCAACACGCCCGCACCGGCGCGGTGCCCTCCGCGACGAACTTGAGCAAAGGCTAACCTAAGAATCCGACAATCATTTAGGTAAGCCTCATCGAAATTAGCTTACCCTTTCCTTGAAATGGCTACCCTTATTGACAGAAATCACCCCACCCGCAATGGCAAATTGATTTCTTCGAGAGTATTGTTGAATGTATGAGTACAGCAACGCAACCTCGGTCAAAGTTCTACGAATTGCTGCAACGACAGGTGCACAACGAGTTCAACGCCTCGCAGCAGTACATTGCCATCGCCGTCTGGTTCGACAGCAGGGACCTGCCGCGGCTGGCCAAATTCTTCTACAACCAGTCCGTGGAGGAGCGCAACCACGCACTGGCGATCGTGCAGTACATGCTCGACACGGACCATCA
>Ga0079226_10004657_pt1 | contig 10472 bp, 7 predicted proteins | sample Poulit2014_FD_76345 | JGI IMG/M metagenome (GOLD analysis project Ga0079226, IMG submission 76345) | Agricultural soil microbial communities from Georgia to study Nitrogen management - Poultry litter 2014 | ecosystem: Environmental > Terrestrial > Soil > Agricultural land | place: USA: Georgia...
CATGGAAGGGGTGGCAGACTATTGGTTGCGGCAAATTCTTACTCAAGTGGGCGGCTATGATTGGTGTGTGACGGAGTTTGTACGGGTGAGCGGGCGTTTGTTGCCGCCTTCCGTGTTTTACCGCTGGTGCCCAGAGTTAAAGCAACAAGCCAAAACCGTATCGGGCACGCCTGTGCATGTGCAATTGTTGGGTTCTGATGCTTCGTGCATGGCAGACAACGCCGCGCGGGCAGTGGAGCTAGGCGCCCCAGCAATAGATTTAAACTTTGGTTGCCCCGCTAAAACGGTGAACCGGCATAGCGGTGGAGCGGTGATCCTCGATGAGCCAGAATTGTTGCATGCCATAGTAGCGGCGGTGCGGAAAGCCGTGCCGGCGCATATTCCTGTGTCGGCAAAAATGCGGCTTGGCAATGCTGATAAAGGTAAAGCCTTGGACAATGCCTTGGCGGCGGCTGAGGCTAACGCGAGTTGGCTAACCGTGCATGCGCGCACTAAAACCGAGGGTTACCGGCCGCCGGCGTATTGGTCGTTACTGGCACCACTGGCAGAACGTATTGATATACCGCTTATTGCCAATGGTGAAGTGTGGGCGCCTAGTGATGCCACCCGATGCGCAGCAGAAAGTAACACCCCTCATTTAATGGTGGGGCGCGGCGCAGTAACCAACCCGTTTTTGGCACAAGAAATACGTGGCGCCAACGCCACACACTGGGAGGCTGTGTTTCCACTGTTGCTGCAGTATTGTGAAACTTTGCTTGGCACAGGTTTACCTCGCCAAGAAGCAGGGCGCATTAAACAATGGCTGAATTATTTGCGCCGTCAATGGCCCGTGGCTGAAAATATTTATCATGAGCTGAAGCGTGAACGTGAATCGGCCACGATGTTGGCATGGCTGCACGCGTTTAAAGAAACTGCGGTGCAAGCATGACGAGCGTTTTGTGCTTTTGTTGTGAGTAAGAGTGCCTTGGTAGGGGGTAAAATAATTAATATTGATAGCGCCAGAAAAAAGGCGATGAGCGCTACTTCTGTTACAATGCGCTGCATTAAGCACTGAGGTGCTTTCAACGGTGAAAATTTCCCATTAGTAAAAGTTATCTATTACACTTTCGGCACGTGAAAAATGAACCCTGTTAGAACGCCTCGTAGGGCTACCTGGTGAGTAAGGCGTGGGTGCTTCATGTTACGCGCTACATGTTATCAATAAGGTAAAACGATTATGGCCACAGCTCCTGCCACCGCTGGGAATTCCCCACGGCGTGTTTTGATCGCCAGCCTGTCTGGCACCACGATCGAGTTCTTCGATTTCTATATTTATGCCAACGCCGCAGTGCTGGTGTTTCCTGCGTTGTTTTTCCCACAAAGTGAAGGCGTTACAGCAATATTGCAATCGCTAGCAACGTTTGCATTGGCGTTTTTCGCGCGCCCCTTCGGCGCAGCCTTGTTTGGCCACTTCGGCGATAAAGTAGGGCGTAAAAACACCTTGGTGGCAGCTTTACTCACCATGGGAATTTCCACCGTTGTGATTGGCTTGCTGCCCACTTACGCGCAAATTGGCATCTGGGCGCCGTTAATGCTGGCCTTATGCCGTTTGGGGCAAGGTTTAGGGTTAGGCGGAGAGTGGGGTGGCGCCGTGTTGTTGGCCACCGAGAACGCACCGCCAGGTAAACGTGCTTGGTACGGCATGTTCCCACAGCTTGGCGCACCGCTTGGGTTTGTGTTAGCAGGTGGTTCTTTTTTACTGTTGGCACACTTCCTTAACGACGACCAGTTCTTTGCTTGGGGCTGGCGCATTCCATTCTTAGCCAGCGCAGTGCTAGTGATTATTGGTTTATATGTGCGTTTAAAAATTGAAGAAACCCCCGTGTTCCAAGAAACTTTAGACAAACAGCAACAAGAACGCGTGCCCATGGTGGCGGTTACCAAACAATATCCACGTATGCTGGTGCTAGGCACCTTAATGGCCACAGCCACTTTTGTGCTGTTTTACCTTACCACTGTATTTAGCCTCACATGGGGCACCACCGAGCTTGGTTTTAGCCGCGAAAGCTTTTTAGGTATGCAGTTATTAGGTGTACTGATGTTTGCGCTGTTTATACCCATTAGTGCCTTGTTTGCGGATAAACACGGACGGCGCGTTACCATGGTGGGCATTTCGCTGGCCATTGCAGTGTTTGGTTTTGCCCTCGAGCCACTGCTTAACGGTGGTGTCTATACCAGCATGTTGTTTTTGGCTATTGGCTTCGCCTTGATGGGGTATACCTATGGCCCGCTGGGCACGGCACTAGCTGAATTATTCCCCGCTAATATGCGCTACACCGGCGCTTCACTAACATTTAATTTTGCTGGTATTTTAGGGGCTTCTTTAGCGCCATATTTAGCCATGTGGTTGGCCACTGAATACGGATTAGCGGCTGTGGGCGGCTATTTAAGCTTCGCAGGAATAATGAGCGCCTTGGCCATGTGGGGCATAGCTGAAACAAAAGACGGGCGCTTTTAAGTGCCCCTCACTGGCTTTGAAGATAAGAAAAATAAGAGCTGTGATATGAACGAAAATTGTTTTAATGTAAAGGATGAGTGTGCAAAAAACACACGAATATTGTGGCATGGAGTGCGCATGAAGAAAACGTTGCAACAAGGGGTAACGCTGATTGAGCTGATGGTAGCTGTTGTTGTGCTCGCCATTATCGTGAGTATGGCGCTGCCTTCCTATCAGCAGCTAGTGGCTAAATCAGGTGTTCGCAGCACTGGGCAGTCGCTGTTGGCAGCCCTGAACGAAGCTCGTGTGCAGGCCATTAGCCAGCAACGCGCCATAACACTACAAACCAGTAACGCCACCGATAATAAAAAATGTTCTGGAAAAACAGGTTGGGATAACGGCTGGCACATTGAAGGCAGTTTGAACGACGAGCATCGCTGGCAGTTAAGCAATTGCCGCGTAGCGTTAACTTCCACGGATGCTGTGAGCAGTGTTACTTTTTTGAAAAACGGCTTTGTAATAGATGAAACGTCAGGCGATGCACATGACGATATAAGGTTTTGCATTGAAGATGATAGGGTAGAGCGTTTTTTTCAAGTGATAACGCTGCGGCCCAACGGTTTGGTTTCATTGCGCGAAAGCACGGAGTGCTCGGTGGAAGAAGAGGGTGAAAATGCGTAGCCAACTAGAGCTAAAACATACACAAACAGGGGCCGGCTTGATCGAGGTGCTGGTAGCGCTGCTCATTATGGGTATTGGTGTGCTAGGTTTTATGGCCATGCAACTACAGGCGCTGCGCAGCAGTGATGAGTCGTTTTATAGAACCCAAGCCACCGTTATTGCAGCAGAAGTGGCTGCGCACATGACACTGAATAGCCGTAAACCGGTGTTTATTAATACTGCTGAAAGTGAAGACACAAAAAAAAAGGGCTCTGACATAAGAGCGGAGGTGTTTAAAATATATATAAAAGAATGGGAGGTTTTGGAAAACGCTCCTAGCTCAAAAGACCATATAAATCCTGAAAATACGTGCTCAAAAGGTTACGAGGATTGCCAAGTTGGATTAGCAGAATGGGATTTAAACAACAGTAAGTGGAATGCACAAACCTTGTTGCCTAACGGCAAAGTTCAGGTGAACGAGCAAGGTAACGATGGCTTTGCCATTGTTGTGGCTTGGAACGACACAGAAATAAACGAATGTGATTTATCTAAAAGTGACAAGAGCGATTGCATTAAGCTCGAGGTGGTGCCATGAACACTAAAAACAACAAAGGGTTCAGCTTAATAGAGCTAATGATAGCTGTTGCTTTAGGCACCTTAGTGGTAATGGCAGTGGTAACGCTCTTCATAACAAACCAAAGAACCTATAACCTGCAAAAAAACACCAGAATAATACAACAGCAAGGTGTGTTCGTGTTAGAGCACATGGTGCAAGACATCCGTAAAGCAGGTTATCGGCATATTAGTGCCGTGAATGATGTTGGTATTATAGCCAACGAAGTTAACAGCATTAGTGGCAGCAAGGATGATGTAGGAGAAAATAAGTCAGATCGCCTTACTGTTGCCTTTGATGTGGTGGTTGAGGGTGCAAGCGATCGGAATAACCACACAGCGCCAAGAGACTGTGAAGGTAAGAAAATCACCAGTACCACAAAAGTAGTGCAAACTTACTGGCTCAACGAAGAAGAATTAAGGTGTAAAAGTAGCTATTCATCATCAGAAAATGGGCTGCTTCTGCTTGAAGGAGTGGAGAATTTTCAAGTGTTATACGGCATCGACGCCATTAAAGACGGCTTGGCTACGGTGTCTCATTATGTTACCGCCGATAAGCTCACAGCAGATAATGTAGGCGCGGTGGTAGCCATTCGTATTGGTTACATTGTGGCCAATAATAGTGGTGATGGCATGACTAGCACAGAGCAAACGTTTTACCTCTTAGATAAAGACATTAAGTTGGGCGGTTCAGATAAAAAAGTAAGGCGCCAGTTTATGCGTACTATTCCGTTGCGTAATTTTGATGAGAATAAGATATGAGATACAGCAAACCCCATAAACAAACAGGTGCAGCGCTATTTGTCGCACTGATAGTATTGGTTATTATCGCGTTTCTTGGCATCAATGCGCTTCAATCTAGCAGCTCAGATGCGCGGGTAGTAACGTCTGTGCAAGCTGCCAACATCAGTTTTAACGCAGCAGAAAGCGCCATTAATAAAGTTATTCATACCATGGAACAAAAAGAAGAAGATAGCGATGAATACGGCTATATCATCAAAGATATCATGCTGGCGCCAGAACAAGTGCTAACGTACTGCATTAAAAACAAAGGGAACCTGCTTGAAAGTACGGGCGCATGTGGCCAAACAGATTGGTTCGATGAACGTAAGGTAGTAAAAGCCGAAAGCAAAATAAAAATGAGCGATAGTTTTAGCCCTTCGCCTGGCTGGTCTTTAAATGGTGATGTGCTATTTGGAATGCGCAACACCATTGTAGTGGGATACGGCGAAGTGCCTGCGGTAAATGTTAAAAAAGTGAATGTTCAAAATTTAGGTGTTTTTGGGCCAATGCCAGCGGGCGATCTGAAATTAAGGGATTAGTCTAAACAGCGCATGCGCTTTTAGGAGATTAAGATGAAAAAATACAGTGTAAATAAAATAATAAGCAAAGCATTAATGCTGGCTGTTTTTTTGCTGCCAAGTATGGCTTCTGCTGAAGATATTGAGATTTATTTTCAGCAACAAAAACCAAAGGTTAATTTAATGTTTGTGTTGGATAGCTCTTATTCAATGGGGCGCTGCCAAGGGGGCAGCCTTATTTGTGGTCGCAGTAAAACACGCATGGATATATTAAAAGACTCCATGGAGCATGTAATTAAAAACCTCCAAGCTCAAGAAGATCAAAATATAAATGTAGGCCTTGCTTCTTTGACAGGCTCGCGCAGCGACTATTTAGAAAGAGAAGATGGCTTAACAGTGGGAGGGGGGTCGTGGATCAATACAGGGGCGGCTGGTGGTTATATTCTTTACCCTGTAAGAAATGTAAACGCAGCCATCGAAAATAAGCAGGACAAGGTGAATGGTAAAGTTGAGGTAGCAACAGCGGATAATTATATTGCTTCGCAAAGCTACAGTAGTGGATATAGTAAGCGTGGGAGCGAAGCAGACTTCTTTATACCCTATAACGATGATAATAAAAGCAGTAACAATGAGCTTAGCGCGATGGTTTTTAAAGGGGTAAATATACCTCATGGAGCCACTATTAAGAGTGCTAAAATAATTTTGGAGAGAAAATCACAAATTTCTCGTCCTGGAAGTATTGGCGATAGAAACTTAAATTTAAATCTTTATTATTCTATTCAAGCAAACTCAAAGCCATTTAATTTTATAGCAGTAGATCAAGATATTAAAAGTAGAGAATGGAAGCCAAGCGAACCTTTTCAAACTGGACAAAAATATAAAGTTGCAGGCACAACAAGAGTTGGCCCTACGAACCCCCATGTATTAAATGTAAATAACTTGGTCAAAGCTGCTATTAATGACACAGATTGGTGCGGCGGCTCAGATTTAACCATAGGCATGCATTTAGTGGATCCTAGTAAGAATGATTACTGGAAAATCCAAACCAGAACGAGTGATACTGACCGATTACCCACTCTAGAAGTAGAGTGGGAATTTGACCCAGAAAAAGCGAGTAAAGATAAAGAGCATAGAACTTGTGCAAACCTGAATCGAGAAATACTTGACAGCAAAAGCAATGCTGTTGTTGAGGGTGAAAATATTACCTATGGAAAAGATGCACTTTTAAGCGCTAACCAAACAACGTTATTGCGTTTCTCTTCTTTCGGGTTCAAAGATGATGATAGAATCAATGAGGTGATACTTCGATTACCCGTTATAAAATCTGGAAAAAGCGATGATCTAAATAATTACGATGATAAAACTTTTACCGTAGACACAAAAATTAAAAACCCAGCCTTTTTCGATGTTGAAAAAAATACAAGCTCTTTATGGAATGATGCCGATGGTGATGCTGTTGAGGTCAGAGCAACTTTCGTAAAAGATAGTTCGCATGCTAAAAGAGGGCATTTTAGATGGCTAGAGCTAGATGTTACTGATTTGATACGTAATAATTTTTGTGATCAAGGTGTGCATTGCTCATCAAATAGTTACGATGTGTTGCTGCAAAACTGGAGGGGCGAAAATCTTTCAACATTAAAGATAAATTATGTGGGGGAGGATGATGTTAATGAACCTGATGAGATGCCCATTCCATACCCAGAGATTAAATTTAATATAAATACTCAAGATACCTCTATGTTTGCAGAAAATCATGGCGATAAAATGATCGATGTAACCCATGGTTTATCGAGAACTCTGTTCAGCGCGGAAAAGCCAGTTCATAAGGCCTATGTTGAAGTGGCACGCTATATGCTGGGTGGCAATGTGTATTTTGGCAACGGCAAACATGACTTAAACGGCTGTGGCCTGATAAGGCAAAGAGCTTTAAGCCATCCTGATTCCTATGCAGAAGGGGGGTTGGAGCCTCTTAAAAAAAAGTGTTGGCTGGGGCTAGGGGACAGGGTGAACAATCTAGATACACCTTATATGTCACCGCTTAGCGAAGGCTTCGATGATGAAGGTTTAGAAACTTGTGAAAAGAATGCGATTATATTGGTTACGGATGGCCGCTTTAAAACCACAGCGGGTGATAAAACTCCAACGCTATTAAGCGAACAGCCCTTTAATATAGAGATAGGTAAAGATGCGAAAAATGACTTCAGCTGTGGTACAGATGGATTCTTCAAAACGTTAGGCGATATCTTTACGCCTTTAAATAACTTTGGTAGCTCCCTCTCTGAAAGGGCGCCATACCAGTGCTCTGCTTTACTTGCAGATTTCCTCAATAAAAGAAAAGTGAAGAAAGACGGCAGTGAAGTAGCTAGGCCAATCACCACCCATATGATTGGTTTTATGTTAGATGCAAATGAAAATAGACAGGAAACAAGTCCTTATGCAGCACGTACTTTAGAAGCTATGCGGTCAGTGACTAATGCTGGCGGCGGATTAACAAAATTAGCTAACTCCCCTGAGGAATTAACACAAGCGATGACAGCTATTGTCAATTCTGTAGCATTTGATAATGCAAGCATGGCTTCACCCGGTATTGCTGTAGATGCAGATACACGGTTAGAGCATCTTAATGAGTTGTTTTACGGCTTGTTTAAACCGCGTGCCACCACTGTTTGGCCGGGGAATTTAAAGAAATATCAATTGGGTGGCACAGTGGCTAACCCTGATGTGCATGATGCATTAGGAAGGGCCGCTATAGATGAAACAACAGGGCTGTTTAAGCCAGCTGCCCGTAGCTTTTGGAACCAGCGGGAAGACGATTCATACATCATGGATGGTAATGATGTGGAAGCAGGGGGTGCAGTAAGGCATTTGCAAGAGAAGCAAGCCCAAGGGCAGCGAAGAAACTTATTTGTCACGAAGAGCTCATCACCGAATAAATTAGTGTTGGTGAGTGATGAAGTGGGGCTGACACGCCAAGAGCTTGGTATTGAAGAAGATGGGTTAAGTGAAGAGCAAATCAACGATAAAATTCAGCGGATTAAAGCGTGGTTAAACAGCTCTTGGGGGGACCTCTTGCATAGCGAGCCAAGAATGGTGAGTTATGGCGCTAGCAAACAAAAAGAAAATGTTATTTATGTTAGTGGCAATAACGGTTTTTTACACGCTGTGCATGCAAAAACGGGTGAAGAATTGTTTGCCTTTAGCCCTAAAGAAGAGTTAAAGAAAGCATCTAGAAGGCTTAATTCTGATGAGTTCTTTGATCCGCTTATTGGGCAGGTAAAAGAGGCGGATGATATCGGCTCTTTAAATAGCTTGCGAGACAGGAAGGATTTTAGTTACTACGGCTTAGATAGCACTTGGACTATCTGGCAATCTCGTGATGCAAACGGAAAGTTAGAGCATGTGTACGGCTATGCTGGGCAAAGAAGGGGCGGAAACAATTATTACGCGCTAGATTTAAGCCAGCCGGGCTTGAATGGAGAGCCAGCTCCAGAGATGTTGTGGCAATTATCTTCAGGCACTACAGGGTTTGATAGGCTAGGCCAAACTTGGTCTGAACCGCAGCTCGGCAAGGTCCGTATGGATGGCAAAGATGTTCCCGTAGTGGTGTTTGCCGGTGGGTATGATCGCCATTATGACAAAGGCGTTACCTACGGAAGTACAGATAAGGGTAATGCGCTCTACATTGTTAATGCGGAAAATGGGGAGTTGATTTGGAGTGCTTCGAGTTCAGGTGTGAACACCGATAAGCATACGGTACACAAAGACATGCAATACAGCATCCCAGCCACTCCTGCTGTGGTAGATGTTAATGGCGATGGATATTTCGACTACATTTACGTCGGTGATATGCAAGGCCAAGTGTTCAGAGCGGATGTAAATAATTCCTACGCCTCAACCGTTGATAGCACGGCTAAAGGGTTGGTTGAAAGAGTTAACCTGCTAGCCAAGTTAGGCAAAACGCCACAAAAAGATAACCGCCGTTTTTACTCAACGCCAGCGGTGGCCATTGGCACTGATGGAAATCAATCTGTGGTAACGGTTGTGGTGGGCTCTGGTAACCGTGCTAACCCTCTATCGGATACCACCGAAACTAAAGAGGCTGTGTATGCGTTATTTGACCGCTGGGCCATCAATCGCAGTGCAGTGCCAAGCCCAATCGGTGTGGTTGCGCAAGGTGCTGATGGCGAAATTGAGGCGGTGAACTTAATTGATGCGCTTGCAGATAATGTAGGCCAGGCAAAGGTGGATACTGTTGGCAAAGGTGGCTGGAAGCTTGAGCTAGATAGTAGCGCAGGAGTTTGGGAAAAATCGCTGTCACAAGCTGTGATTGCAGATCACACTGTTTTCTTCACTACTTTCACATCGGAAGAGAATCCATTATCTGATGCGTGTAATCGCGTGATAGGTAAAGGGCGTTTATATGCTGTGGATCTCACTTCGGGTGGCATTCCAGAAGAGGGTGTGCCAGGAGCAGGGAGTAAAGATCAAAGATTTGTGGAGCTAAACACAGTGGGGATTCCTCCACGGCCGCAAATTTTGCTTAATACGCTTGAGGCTTCGAATAATAACTTAGAAAATGCATGTAATAGAACCCTTTCAGGGATTGTAGGTACCCATGCATTTAATATTGAAAGCGGCAACCTCTGTGGCTTGCAGCGCACGGGCTGGTTTGAAGCCTCTGAAGAAAAAGCTGATGAGTTGCTAGGTATTAAACAAACCAGTGGTGAAGGGGGCGCAGAATGACAGTAAGAACAAGTTGTAATGCAGTGGGGCCCTCTCGTGTACGCGGGGTAACCCTCATCGAGCTGATGATCGCAGTGGCGATCATCGGCATCCTAGCGGCTATTGCTTACCCTTCTTATCAAGAGTATGTGAAGAAGAGCCATCGTGCTGAAATAAAAGGCGAGATGATGAACTTGGCGCAGGCGCTTGAAAGGCATCGTTCGAAAACGTTTAGTTATATGAATCCCTTTGGGGGGGGAGGCTCAAGTTTTACAGATTCCGAAGGGTCCAAAGCCAACGCTCAGGCACCTGAAGAGTTTCGTACCAAACATTACGATCTTAGGTTCATAGTAGAACCCAATGCATTCGAAATTACAGCCACACCTAAAAGCTCATTAATGAATGGCGACAAAACCTTTGTGCTAGATCACAAAGGCAACACCTGTAGCGCAACAGGTTCTGTGTGCAAACCTGCGAACAACACTTCTTGGGACGATTAGCTCCCACAAAAAAGCGGCCAATGAACTGGCCGCTTTTTCATATCTACACCACACGCTCACGCGCTGTGGCACGCCACATTAATCTTCTAGTGCATAAGAACCATCTTCACGGTGCACTTCTTTGCCTGTAATAGGCGGGTTAAAAGAGCATGCAAGAATCATATCTTCTGTGCCGCCGCGTAGGTAGTGCTCATCGTTTTC
>Ga0079226_10004658_pt1 | contig 10470 bp, 8 predicted proteins | sample Poulit2014_FD_76345 | JGI IMG/M metagenome (GOLD analysis project Ga0079226, IMG submission 76345) | Agricultural soil microbial communities from Georgia to study Nitrogen management - Poultry litter 2014 | ecosystem: Environmental > Terrestrial > Soil > Agricultural land | place: USA: Georgia...
ATGGCCTCACGGTATCGGCGCGGATCTGTCCCCGGAACCCTGCCGTTCGATATACAGGGAGGATGACCGAGCAGACACCAGCCCCCACCCTGCCGACCGGCACCACCCCGCTGGAGGACTACGCCCTGCTGTCCGATCTGAGCACCGGCCCCCTGGTCTCGCGGCGCGGGTCGATCGACTGGCTGTGCCTGCCGCGCTTCGACTCACCCGCGATGTTCAGCAACCTGTTGGGCGACCCGGACCGCAGCCGGTGGCTGCTGCGGCCGCGGGACGGTGAGGTCGAGAGTCGCTCGTACGAGGAGAACACCTTCGTGCTGCGCACCGAGTGGCGCACCCCGACCGGGCGGGCGGTGGTGACCGAGTTCATGCCGGTCACCGACAACCGGGCCGACCTGGTGCGGCGGGTGGAGTGCACCGAGGGTGAGGTCGTGGTTGAGCAGGACTTCGTCGCCCGCTTCGACTACGGCGACACGGTGCCGTGGGCGCGGCGGGTCCGGACCGGGGCCGACGAGGAGGTGCTGCTGCTGATCGGCGGGCCGGATGCGGTGGCCCTGTCGGGGCCTTCGCTCGTCGCGGGTGACCAGTGCCACCGGGGTGAGCATCCGCTGCGCGCGGGGGAGTCGCAGGCGTGGACGCTCACCTGGCATCCGTCGTACGACGCGGTGCCGGAGCCGCCGGAGCCGGATGACGCCCTGGAGCGCACCCGGCAGATGTGGCGTGACTGGTCGGCGCAGGTCACCCCGGACGGCCCGTACGCCGAGCTGGTGCACCGTTCGCTGCTGGTGTTGCGCGGCCTCACCCATGGACGTACCGGTGGGGTGGTGGCCGCCCCGACGACCTCGTTGCCCGAGTCGTTCGGTGGGGTGCGCAACTGGGACTATCGCTACTGCTGGCTGCGCGACTCCGCGCTCACCCTGGAGGCGATGCTGGAGCACGGCCTCACCGAGGGGGCGCACCACTGGCGTGACTGGCTGCTGCGGGCGGTGGCCGGGGACCCGACCGACCTGCAGATCATGTACGGCATCGGCGGCGAACGACACCTGCCGGAGCGGGAGCTGGACCACTACCGCGGCTACGCCGACTCCCGCCCGGTGCGGGTCGGCAACGGGGCGGTCACGCAGTTCCAGGCCGACGTGGTCGGTGAGGTGATGATCGCGCTGGCGAAGCTGCGTGCGGCCGGAGTGGCCGACGACTCGTTCTCGTGGCCGTTGCAGGTGCAGCTGTTGCGGTACTGCGAGGAACGCATCGACCTGAAGGACCAGGGCCTGTGGGAGATGCGGGGCGAGCCGGCCTACTTCACCCATTCCCGGGTGATGACCTGGGCGGCGTTCAACCTGGGCATCGAGGCGGCCGAGACGTACGGGCTCGACGGGCCGGTCGAGCGGTGGCGTGAGTTGCGGGAGCAGTTGGAGAACGAGATCGAGGAGCACGGGTTCAACCGCGAGATCAACTCCTACGTGCAGACCTACGGGGACACCGAGGTGGACGCCTCGCTGCTGCAGCTGCCGCACACCGGATACCTGGCCTCCGATGACCCGCGGATGCTCGGCACGGTGGCCCGCATCGAGGCCGACCTGGTCGACGAGCACGGCTATCCCGCCCGCTACCGCACCCAGGCCGGCAAGGACGGGTTGCCGGGCGACGAGTACCCGTTCATGGTGTGTGCCTTCTGGCTGGTCGAGCAGTACGCCCGCAGCGGCCGCCGGGACGATGCGGTGCGTCTGATGGACAAGCTGGCCGAGTCGGCCAACGAGCTGGGCCTGTACGCCGAGGAGTACGACGCCGCGGCCGGGCATCACGTCGGCAACTTCCCGCAGGCGTTCAGCCACCTCGGGCTGGTCCGGGCCGCCGACGCGCTCGCCAGGACCGCGGAGTGAGGATCACACGATCCGTTCGACGACCTGGTCGACCTGGGTCAGGGAGTTCCACAGTGCGTGGTGCGCACCCGGCACCACGTGCTGGTGGACCGGTCGGCCCTGCCGACGCAGTTGGATGACCAGTCGGTGCATCGCCGACATCGGGGCGAGCGTGCTGCGCTCCCCGGAGATGATCATGATCGGAGTGTTGCGCGGCAGGCTGCGGACGGTCTGCGGGATCTGGCCGCGGCTGATCGCCCACACCAGCAGGCCCAGTTCGATGGCCCGGGGCATCGGTGGGCGCGAGACCGTCGGGTAGGCCCACGCGACATCGTTGTTCTCCACCGCGTAGCGACGGTTGTGGCGGGCGTCGCGCAGGTTGCGCCAACCCAGCTCGACCAAGCTCTGGCGACGCACCGCGACCGGCTCCACCAGGGTCAGCCCGCGCAGCCGCGCACCTCGGGCGGTCAGGTCGGAGGCGAGGGCGCTGCCGGTGGAGGCGCCCAGCGAGTAGCCGAGCACGCTGGGCCGGGCGTCCAGCACGCCGGGGTTGGCCTCCACCACGACGGTGCCGAGCATCCGCGCCAGCCAGTCGAAGCCGCCCCGCCGCAACCGGGCGCGCACCGCGGTGGGCAGTGCCCCGCCACGCCGGGTCCAGCCGGGGGTGTCGATGGCGACCACGGGACGCCGGAGCCGGTCGGCGAGCAGCCAGAACCGTTGCTCCTCGGAGATGTCGAGGTGTGCCATGATGCCGAGGGTGACGATGAGCGGGGACGGGTCGTGCGGGCCGTGCGGGGTGACGGTCAGGGTGCCGAGTCGCAGCCCTTCCAGTACGACCTCGTGCCGCCGGACGGTGACCTGTGGACCGTCCGGCATCGAGGCCTGCATCGACCCGGTGGCAATCATTCGGCCGCCTGCAGTTCACATCGCCGCAGGTACGACAGCCACTGGGTCTCGGCGTCGGGGTCGGTGAAGAACCGCTGCCGGTCCCGGACGAACACCACGGCCGGCTTGCCATTGTTGTTGTGCCACATCAGCTGTGCGCCGTCGGGGACGGGCTCCCGGGTCCGGACGATGCCGCCGAAGCAGTCCTCGAACCGATCGGCCAGCCGGACGATCGCGTTGAGCTGGTCGATCCACTTGCGGTAGGCGTTGCCGGAGAATGCGAGGAACTCCTTGGCGGCCTTCGGCTCGCCGTGGGCGAGCAGCAGGGCACGGAACCATTCGAAGTCGGTCCACGCGTCGGTGCGGGCCGTCGGCACCGACAGCAGCTCCTCCAGGATGCCGGCCGCCTCGGCGATCGGGGCGGTCCACTCGATCGGTGCCTCGGCGGTCCGGACGAAGTCCAGGATGGCGTCGGCCGGGATCTCGTTGACGTCGAGGGAGTCGGCGCCGAACCACAGGGAGGCCGCCGCCAGGTAGATCTGGTTGACCGGGTCGGTGAACGGCGTGGTGATCGCCACGAAGTGGGTGTCGGGGTCGCGGTCGTGCAGCAGCCCCATCACGCCCAGCCCGGAGTGGGTCGGGGTGGCGACGTTCGGGTCGGTCAACCAGCTGCGGCCGAGATCGAAGTCGACCATCACGATGTCCCAGTACTCGGCGGCGTTCACGTGGTCCATCAGGTCGCCGTGCCGCCACACCCAGTCGACCTCCAGCTCGCCGCTGTCGATCATCGGGGCACAGGCCCGCCGCAGGGTGTCGTAGCGCAGCATCTCGTTGTCCACCAGCAGCATCCGGCGGGTGCGGGTGGCTGCGCCGGGGACCGGTTGCGTGCCGCGGAACTGGTGGCTGGCGGTCATGAGGTACCTCCTTGGGCATGGCGCCACGTGGCGACGATCAACTTGCGTGGTCCGGCGGACTGCTGCACCAGGTCGCCACCCAGGTGGCGCAGCCGTTCCCGCAGCAGTTGCAGGCTGCTGCCGGGGGCGCACCAGAACTCCTCGGGGACCATGGGCGCGGAGTCCCCGACGGTCACCTTCACCGTGCCATCCTCGAGGGTGTCGACGCGCACCAGGATCGGCGGGGGCGGGGTGGTGTCGGTGGTCCGGGCGGCGCGCTGGGCAGCGGTGGCGTTGGGGATCAGGTTCGCCAGCACCAGCAGGGCGAGATGCTTGTTGGTGGTGTCGAGCCCACCGGCATCCTCCTCGTACCGGGTCCGGACCTGGTTGCGGGTGCTCAGCGCCTGGACCGACTCGCGCATCGATGCCCGGCCGGACCGCGAGATCCACTCCCGCTCATCGATCATCTCGCTGGTGCCGCTCAACATCAGTGGCAGCACCAGTCCCAGTTCGCGCAACTCGGGGGAGACGGCGGGCCGGTGGTCGCGGATCAGCCGGCTGGTGCTCTTGATCGAGCCGGTGAGCTGGCCGTGCAGGGCGTCGTGGAACCGCTGCCGGGCGGCCGTGCACTCGTCAGCGACCGCGTCGGCCGAGGCACGCAGGATGGCGTCACTCTGGCGGGTGCGGACGGTGATCGCGATCGGCAGGCACATGATCGCCGCCATCAGGGGCAGCGGCACCCCCGGCCACGGCGCCGGCAGGCAGATCGCGATGACGATCAGGCTGATCACCGGGCCGGCAACCCGCCGGGCCACGCGGCCGAACCGCCACAGCCCGGTGGTGTTGCGCGGGTTGTAGTAGGGAGTGTCATTGGTCGGGCCGGAGATGGCGGAGTTGAGGTAGAGCAGGGCCAACGCCATCGCCAGGGGGCGAGCCCAGAACGGATCGCCGGCCGGCAGCAGCCAAGCGGCGGCGGCGACCTGCACCGGGACCGCGACGACCCCGACCGCCCCGGTGCCGTTCATCAGGAAACGGCCCGACGAGTTGTCCACGGTCTGGGACGCCCAGCGGATCAGCGGGTTACGGATCGGTTGGCCCCGGTCCCGGGCCAGTTTGGTGGCGATCTCGAACGGGCTCTGGATCGCCCCGGGCAGCAGGCACAGCCACGCGTACCAAGGGGCGTGCGCGAGGGCCCAGGTGACGACCAGGCCGAGCCACAGCAGCCATCGCAGCACATAGGCGACGTGGCCGTCGTGGTCGGAGATGCGAGTCAGCGTGACCCGCAGCGCCCAGTCCGAGGCCGGCGCATCCGGGCACAGCCGGTCCCACAACCGGGTCGGCCCGGTGGCGCCCGGGTCGGACACGGCCAGCACTGGTCCGGTGGCGGATCCGTTGATGTCGGTCATCAGGGTCGAGCCTAAGCGGCGAACGGACCCCGTGGAGGAAAAACATGGCGGGCTACGCTGAGGCGCTGTCACCCACGAGGAGAGCCATGGAGATGTCCGTCGTTGACCGCGCCCACGCCGCACGGGCCGCCGCGGTCCGGATGACCACCGCCAGCCGCGGTGCGAAGGATGCCGCGCTGCACGCGATGGCCGATGCACTGGCCGCCGCCGAGGCCACCGTGCTGTCGGCGAATGCCGAGGACGTCGCTGCCGCGGAGGCCGCCGCGACCAGCGCTGCGATCGTGGATCGGCTCCGATTGTCGCCGGACCGGATCGCCGGGATGGTGCAGGGTCTGCGCGACTTGGCCGCCCTGCCAGATCCGGTGGGGGACGTGGTGCGCGGCTGGACCAACCCGAACGGGGTGCGGGTGCAGCAGGTCCGGGTGCCGTTCGGCGTGGTCGGCATCATCTACGAGGCGCGGCCCAACGTGACCGCCGATGCGGCCGGGATCTGCCTGAAGTCCGGCAACGCGGTGCTGCTGCGGGGGTCGTCGTCGGCGGCCCGCTCCAATGCGGCGGTGGTCGCGGCGCTGCGGGACGGGCTGGCCGGCAGCGACCTGCCGGCCGACGCCGTACAGCTGGTGCCGGGTCCGCGGGAGGTGACCGGTGAGCTGATGCGCGCCCGCGGGCTGGTCGACGTGCTGATCCCGCGCGGCGGCGCCGGGCTGATCGAGGCGGTGGTGACCGGCTCGCAGGTGCCGGTGATCGAGACCGGGACCGGCAACTGCCACCTGTACGTCGACGCTTCCGCCGATGCCGGCACCGCCACGGAGGTGCTGGTGAACGCGAAGGTGCAGCGACCGTCGGTGTGCAACGCGGTCGAGACGGTGCTGGTGCACCGCGCCCGGGCCGACGAGCTGGTGCCGATGCTCGGTCGGGCCCTGGCCGCACACGGCGTCCGGCTGCACGCCGACCAGCAGGCGGAGCGGTACCTGTCCGACATCGGGGCCGAGGTGGTGTCGGCCGACGAGCAGGACTGGGACACCGAGTACCTGTCGCTGGACCTGGCCGTCGCCGTGGTCGCCGACCTGGATGCGGCCCTGGCGCACATCCGTCGGCACGGCAGTGGGCACAGCGAGACCATCGTGACCGGTTCGCTGGCCGCCGCTGACCGTTTCACCGCGGAGGTGGACGCCGCCGCGGTGCTGGTGAACGCGTCGAGCCGATTCGTCGACGGTGGGCAGTTCGGTTTCGGTGCCGAGATCGGGATCTCGACCCAGAAGCTGCACGCCCGTGGACCGATGGGGCTGCCGGAGATGACGACCACCAAGTACGTGGTGGCGGGATCGGGTCAGGTGCGCTGATAGGCTGACCGCCATGGTGCCGATCACCCTGTTGGAGACTGAACTGCCGATCCCGCCGATCGCGTTCCTGTTCATCGTGTTCGCGATCTTCCTGATCGCGCTGCTCGGCCTGCTGGGCTTCGGCAAGAGCCGCCCGCACAGCTGAGCTGACCTCCCGAAGCCATGACGTCGGCCGTCGGCCTGGCCCGTCGCGAGAACGGGGACCCGCCGCGCCGGTACCGGCTCGGCGTGATGGGTGGCACCTTCGACCCCATCCACCACGGCCACCTGGTCGCAGCCAGCGAGGTCGCCGCGGCCTTCCGGCTGGATGAGGTCGTCTTCGTCCCCACCGGCCATCCCTGGCAGAAGGCGGACCGGCAGGTGTCGGCCGCCGAGGACCGCTACCTGATGACGGTGATCGCCACCGCGTCGAATCCGCAGTTCACCGTCAGTCGGGTCGACATCGACCGGGAGGGCCTCACCTACACCGTCGACACCCTGAAGGACTTGCGTGACGAACGCGGCGACGACGTCGACTTCTACTTCATCACCGGTGCCGACGCACTGGAGCAGATCCTCACCTGGCGAGGCGTGGAGAAATTGTTCCAGCTGGCCCACTTCGTCGGTGTCACCCGTCCCGGCTCGGAGCTGGACTCCTCGTCGGTGGCCCACCTGCCCAAGGACCGGATCACGCTGATGGAGGTGCCGGCCCTGGCGATCTCGTCGACCGACTGCCGTGAACGTGCACGGGCCGGTGACCCGATCTGGTACCTGGTGCCCGACGGCATCGTGCAGTACATCAACAAGCGAGGCTTGTACGATCAGCGGTGACGCCGGATCCGTCGCACCGACACCGGCCGGGACCGCAACCACCTGAGGAGATCATGGCAGCCACCGAGCGGGCGATCACGCTGACCCGCGCGGCCGCGGAGGCCGCCGTCGACAGGATGGCGACCCAGCCGGTCGCCTACGACGTGTCCGAGCAGCTCGCCATCACCGACGTGTTCCTGGTGCTCACCGCGCAGAACGAGCGGCAGGTCGAGACCGTCGTCGACGCGGTGGAGGAGCGGCTGCGCGCACTCGACGCCAAACCGGCCCGCCGGGAGGGCCAACGGGAGAACCGCTGGGTGCTGCTGGACTACCTCGACGTGGTCGTGCACGTGCAGCACGCCGAGGAACGCTCCTTGTACGCCCTCGAACGGATCTGGGGCGACTGCCCGGAGATCCCGCTCGAGCTCGACGAGCGCCGCTGACAGCCCGCTGACCAGTCGATGCCGGTCGTCGACTCATCGCGACGTGCCCGGTGCGGTGCCGACCAGATGCACTCGGGCGGCAGGAGATGCTGAATCCGACACCAGTGGCGACGATCGGCCGCCCGGGCGTGGCTTGTCGGCGATGGAGTCGGTTTCTGGCGATTCCGCAGTCGTGGCGCACACCGACGTGGGGCAACGCGCCGATTTCACATCCGCGACCGTCGTCGGTTAAGATCGCGGAGTTGCTTCGGCAGGTACGAGGTCGGAGCCACGGGGCTATGGCGCAGTTGGTAGCGCGCTTCCATGGCATGGAAGAGGTCAGGGGTTCGAATCCCCTTAGCTCCACCCTTGTGATGAGTCGGGACATGTGTCCCTGATGAGTCGCCACATGTGTCACGAAGGGCCCGGCCATCGGCCGGGCTCTTTTGTTGTGTTCGGGGTGCTTGTTGTATTCGGGGTGCGGGCCGATGGCGGCCGGGAAGGAGGTGACGGCGCGGTCGGCCGGACGGCTGGTCCTGCCGGCCCCCGGGTACGAGGCTCACGTGGTGCCGCGGATGATCAGCTCCCAGGGGACCTCGATCGCCCGGTTGTCCCTGTCCGGCCTGCCGATCCGCTGGATGAGGCGCTCGATCGCGGGCCGGTAGTCGACGTCGACGCAGCCCACCGTGGTGAGGTGCGGGCTCACCTGCAGGCACTGGTCGATGTTGCCGGCGCCGATGATGCGGACGTCGTCGGGGACCCGCAGGCCCTCCTGGATGGCGGCCCACATCACGTTGATCGCACCACGGTCCGACGGCACCATGATCGCGTCGGGGCGGGTGCGGCGGGGGAGGCGCAGCAGCTCGACCGCCCGCTGCAGCACCCGGACGTCCGTGGCGTACTGGTCCTGGGGGCTGCGGACCAGCGTCACCCGATCTGTGGGCAGTCCGGCCCCGCGGGCCGCGGTCACGAACGCGTCGCCACGCTGGTCGGGCAGCGTCGGGCCGGAACGGGAGATGAAAGCGAGGCGGTCCGATCCGGTCTCGACCAGGTAGCGTGCGGCGTCGCCGATCGCCCGTTCCTCGTGCTGGACCAGTACGTCCACCCCGGGGGCGGGTCGCGGCAGCCCGAACACCAGCGTCGGGAGCCCGGAGGCCCCGAGCCGGCGTGCCCGCTCCTCGCCGAAGGCCGGCCCGTACAGCACCGCCGTGGCATCGGCGATCCCGTCGTTCAGCAGTTCCTCGGCCCGGTCGGTGGTGGCGGCCTCACTGCCGTACCGGACGATGACCACGCCGAGCCCGTGCCGGTCGGCCACCTCTTCGATCTGCGCGATGGCGGTGAGCGCCCAGGGGTTCAGCGGGGTGTAGGCCGCGACCGCGATCAGCCGGGTCCGCCGGCTCTGCAGCACCCGCCCGGCCCGGTGCGGTCGATAGCCGAGCTCGGCCATGGCCGAGCGGACCCGTTCGGCGACGTCGGGCGAGGTGGGGTTGCGGCGGTCGCGTCGCCCGCTCACCACGTGTGAGACGGTCGCCATCGACACCCCGGCCAGCTCCGCGACGTCCCGCTGAGTGGGGCGACGGGTCCCTCCGGCCATGGGTTGCCCTCCCTGTCTCGATGGCGACCGTCATTGTCCCAGACCCTTGACAATGGTCTGTCCAGACCGTCATGGTGATACGCATAACCAGCGTCCGTCAATCACCGCACGTCAAGGGAGACATCCATGGGGACAGCGCATCAGCGGATCGGATTCACCCGCCGCGGAGTGCTCGCAGCTGCAGCCACCGGCGGGCTCGCCGCACTTGCCGGCTGCCAGGTCGACACCGGTGGGACCACGGGTGGTGGCTCCGGGGGCGGTGATGACCCGACCAAGATCACCTTCCCTGATTACGGCACCGAGATCACCAGCGAGAATGCCACGCTGCGCTGGGTGGACTCGGGCGACCTGAAGGCCACCTTCAACGGGCCGGCGATGGATGCCTTCACCGAGAAGTACCCCAACATCAAGACCAAGTACGACGGTGGCGGCTGGGCCCTGGTGAACAAGGTCGTGCCACTCGGCATCCGCAACGGCAACGCACCAGATGTCTTCGCCAAGCCGCAGGGCATGCCGTACGCCACGATGGTGACTGAGGGCTGGATCCGCCCGCTGGACGATCTGATCCCGGACTTCGAGGAGTGGAAGGCTGCCTTCCCTGACACCGCCTTCATCCCGGGGCTGCACACCTTCGACGACAAGACCTACTCCTGGCCCCAGAGCTCCAACCGGCGGTTGACCCACATGTGCATCTGGGACAAGAAGAACCTCGCCGAGGCTGGCTACGACGATCCCGGCGCGCAGATCCAGACCTGGGACGAGCTCCACGCCGCCCTGACCAAGGTGGTCAAGAACGACCATGTCGGGGTGATGGTCGGGTTGGAGGACATGCAGGGCCTGATCAACAGCCTTGCCGCGTCCATCGGTTGGATCGGCGTCGAAGGCATGGACTACCGCACCGGGAAGTTCATCTGGGACGCCCCGGAGATCCTGGAAGCCGCCGAGTTCCTGCAGAAGCTGGTCACCGACAAGCTGATCGTGCCCGGATTCCTCACGCTGAAACAGGCCGACGCGCGAGCCCAGATGGCCGCGGGCGACGCGGCGGTGGTCATCTCCGGGCCGTGGGACATCCCGCGGTGGAAGGAACAGTCCCCGGACTGGGAGTACGTGATGGAGCAGTTGCCCGGCCGGGACGGACTCGACTACATCCTGCCCAAGCAGTTGCACGGTGTGAACGGCAGCTACGTCTTCAAGGAGACCGAGCTGGCCAACGCCGTCGGCCAGATCGTGGCCTACATGGGCTCGCCGGAGGGTCAGAAGCAGATGGTCATCCTCAGCCAGG
>Ga0079226_10004659_pt1 | contig 10470 bp, 6 predicted proteins | sample Poulit2014_FD_76345 | JGI IMG/M metagenome (GOLD analysis project Ga0079226, IMG submission 76345) | Agricultural soil microbial communities from Georgia to study Nitrogen management - Poultry litter 2014 | ecosystem: Environmental > Terrestrial > Soil > Agricultural land | place: USA: Georgia...
CAGCCTTCGAAGCAGGTAACCGCTTTGCTGAAGCTGACTGGTGACTGGCAGAAATTCAAGGGCGAAGGATACGACGAGTCGATCCTGAAGCACCCTGCTGAAAAAGAAGCTTTTGTTGCTTCTGAAAAGGGATCAGTCGTCGTGCCTGAAGCACCAGAGCCAACACCAGAAGCTGCCCTAACACCAGATGCTGCTAAAGCAGAAGAAAATTCTGAAGAGGCAGCTGAGTAGTGATCATGTTGCAAGAAGCGTTAGAACACCTGGTCAAAGGGATCGTTGATTACCCCGAAGACGTGCAGGTTGATCTTCGCAACAACCGGCGTGGGGAAATGCTCAGTGTCCATGTCAATCCCGACGACCTAGGCAGAGTCATCGGACGTAAGGGCCGGACCGCAAATGCGCTTCGATCTGTCGTTGAAGGACTCGCTGGGTATTCGGTGCGCGTCGACGTGGTCGATACTGATCGACGTCGCTGATCATACTTGGTGAGAGACCGTCTAAACCTGGTGTGCCCAGGTTGGGCGGTCTTTTTCTTTGTGCTCTTCTAGTTTAATAGTCAATATAGGCAAATCGTTTGCGAATCACAGGGGATCTTTATGGTGCAACCATCATTAGTGGGGCGTTTAAGGAACTGGTTACACAACTGCGGCAGATCTAAAGGGCCTTCTAGCGGGCCTGTATCATACGAGTCAAGTGCTACCATTGGGCGGTCTTTGTCCGTGGATAATCCCGTACATAATTACTATCAGCAGGTAGCGGAGACCAACCTTTCTGTTTTCAGCCGATTCGCGCTGCAGACACGGTCGTTGGCTATTCGTGACGTCCTCGCTAAAACCGCCACCGGCGGCCAGTACGGTCTTGCAGACCTTTTGGCAATCCTGGAAGCTCAGGATTGGATTGATAGAATGAGTGTTGTCAAAGGTTTTAATCGCAATATTCTGCTTTCATTGGCGGACTTATTGGCTAATAGCGCGAGGAATGATCTTGATACTCACAATGCATTACAAATCTTTGACTTTGTTTACGAATGGGATGGCTCTGAATCGTTCCAAGACCACCACAAGTTACAATACATAGAGTCCCTAGGTGACACAGGTGATTACGACAAATTAAATTGTCTTGCGGAGGAGTTTTCCTTAGAGGCTCTCGCGCCTCTTCAATACGACTTGCTGGCTGTTCAAAAGGCCAGGAAGTTATTGACATCGCCCGAAGCGTGGCTCAGTGTTTTGAATGACGTATATGGAACGCTTGGAATGTCGCAAGTTCAACTATGTGGTGATGAATCAGTGCCATTGTTGGACCGTTTGGCTTCGGACGGGGTTGAGCCTATCCATGGTCCTAAAGTCTCTATCATTATGCCCACGTATTCGCCGGGCCCTGGGATCTGGACCGCCCTTCGAAGTCTTCTAGAGCAAAGTTGGCTGAATATTGAAATCATCGTCGTAGATGATGCGTCTCCTGATAGCTATTCGACGATATTTGATGAAATCAACGATATTGATCCCCGTGTTCAGGTTATTCATCGACTTGAAAACAAAGGTGCATACGTTGCGCGGAACGCCGGGCTTGCGGTGAGTACCGGAGAATTTGTGACTACTCATGATGATGATGACTGGTCGCATCCAGATAAAGTCTCTAGTCAGGTCGGTAGGCTAATAGAGGACGGTAGTCTGATCGCAACTACTTCCGCGCACATCAGGACAAACGAGCAACTTTTCTTTCAACGGGTTAATACTCAGGCCCGTTATATGCAAATGAACTATTCATCCCTGATGTTCAGAAAATCTGTGATTACAGAAATCGGCGATTGGGATACGGTGAATCGTGGCGGCGACTCTGAATTCCTGACTCGTCTTATCGAAAACTACGGTGCAGACCGAGTCGTTGAGATAGCGGGTCTGCCTCTGTCATTCAGCCGTGTATGGTCGGGTTCATTAACGTCTGGCGAAATGTCGCGTGGATATTTCGCATATTCGAGGATTCTATACCGTTGGGCCTTTAGACAATGGCATTGGGACACCGCTAAGGCGGGAGAAAGGGCTATTCGTGATGCCGCAACAGCGCGGCCCTATGCTGTTCCGTCCACATTTGAACCAGGAGATCGAAATGCGGACTTGGGGCTTTTTGACATCATTTACGTAACTGATTTCTTCCGCCAATCGAAATTTGTGGACTTTGTTATCGATGATATTTGTGCGCTTCAGGAAAGAGACCTACGCATAGGTTTTATGCATTTGTCATCCCCACAAACAGCGCGTCCTGCTGGTTTCCCGAAAATCCTTTTTGACCTGCAACGGCAAGGGAAAATAACGCAAGTATCTCATGATGATGTTGCTGAAACTCGCCTTTTGGTTGTTTACGACGCGGCCATCGGCATGTTCGCCGACGAACTTCGATCATCAGTGAAGACCCGCAGAGCCCTGGTCGTAGAACACGGATTGCCGAAGCTAAAAGGTGGCCCGGAACGCAGAGCTACCCTGTTTGCTCAGTGTTTAGAGCATCTCGACACAGCCTTTGCTACCGTGTTTAAGGCTGTTGGTGCAAATATAGAGGATCAGCTACGTCTTAGTTCCGCGGTTCCAGAAGCCCGGATGCTGCCTGATGAGATGATTTGGGCTCCACACAGCAATGCTGAGCCAGGTCAAATAAGTACACCATCCGACGTTCCTGTAGTTGGATTTCATACATTCGGGAATAGGTATCGTTGGCCATCGAATGCAAAGGTCTTCGATGACGTGTACGTTTCTAATGAGTACGCAACTCGGTTTTTGGGCAACTATTCCGTAGCACAAGAAAAGTACGGAGCGGGGGCTTTCGACCAGGCGGAAATTTTCGAAAGTGGAGATATCTCAGAGAGAGATTTCTTGAGGGCTATAGATTTTTGGGTTTACTTTCCACATGAAAGGCTGGACGACCAGATCTGGACGCCTGTGTTGAACGCCATGCAGGCTGGCAAAGTCGTAATACTGCCCGAACGATTGGCGCCACTCTATGGACCGGCAGCTGTCTATACTGAGCCACAAGAGGTAGAAGAGGTCATATTACGTTTGTCTTCGGATACTAATGCTTACGTGTCGCAAGCACGACAAAGCCAGAAATTTATAGCAGATGCTCACGATTCAGTTTCGTTGTTCCGACGTATTGCTAAGACAGCCGATATCGTTTGGACGAACGGAAGCATTTGAGAAAAACACCTGAAATCTCAATGACTTAGTTGTATATGTGTTATCAAGACATAATGAGGCACCGTCGATCCCTAAAAGTCACTTCGATTGACAGATAAACCAACTAGGCTTTGTTAACTGGATGCCAAGCCTGTCACGAGGCGGAACCTGTAGGCTCGCAACATAAACGCTATGCTCATCTAGAGCGACTCAGAGATAGGCTTATCAGTGTGGGCTTATAGATACGGATGAGTCAGTTTATGAAGCTGCTACTCGGCCTTTCATCACTGGTCGAGCCAAGGTCTATCTTAGATTAAAATCCCAGTTACGTACGCTTTACCGATAGGCAGCGGATTTATAGTGGAACTCTCAGTGCATCGGTCTAAGCCACCTCGCTGACTTGAAAAACATCGGATATACCAGTTGAAATCTTAAGTCAGGTGAATCTCAAAGGGATGGTTAGAAGTGTTCGATTGTAATTATATTTCCACTCGAGCATAGTTTTGCTGATTCCTGGCAGACCACATGCTTTACAGCGAAGCAGAGTAGATCTTAAGACGTTCACCTAGTGACCTTGCTTTAGTCATCGACCCCGGATGCGTCGAGTTTTAAGTAGTTGCTGCGTACCTTAGTCAGCGTTCATGGTTGCTATATCTTCACGTAGCTCTTCAAGCTGGGTGAGGATTACGCTGATATCATCGATGGCTCTCAGCTCGCGCGGATGCGCTGTGGAGCTCTCGGGTGATTGAGCGACTTTTCGTAACGATTCAGTGTTGAGACGCGCAATTATCGACAGGTCTTCTATTTTTTGTTCTATCTGTCTAGTAGAGTTCTCATACTCTTTCCGTGAGCGGTCTAAAAGCTTGGTAAGTGAATTTTGTGTTCTCTGCAGACGGTATGCGAGCCACATAAAAAGAAAGGCGAGACAGAACTGGACGGCAATCAATGCCATAAATAGAGCGCTATGTTGTTCGAAAATCAAGAACACTGTGATTTCTAAGGCTGTAAAAACCAAAATACCAACAATAGCTAAGCGTACACTCGCTAATAATTTCATAACTCAATGCCTTTCCGCCTGAAACGTCCGATAAAATTTTTCACTTGAAGGTACATCTGAGCGGAAGCCACGTCAAAATCTTGTGAGCGTGCCCGCCTTATCCCCGCTCGAGAAAATTGACGCCATACTTGGGGGTCGCGATACAAGGTTTTTGCTGACTGGACGAGTTCAAACCCACTTTTATATCGGACGCCAGCTAGGCCTATAGTCTCGTTTAATGATTGTGGCATATCTTGGTACAAAAGTGGCACGCCAAGAGCACTTGCTTCGACGGGGACCATCTCGTATGTGGCATACCTCGGGAAGCTCACCATTAGACGCACGTTCACAAGCCGTGCCATGAGCTGCTCCGCGGGCATGAATGGCCATACCTCATCAATACCTGTTGGGATCTTATACTTGGGTTTGTATTGCTGTATTCCGAAAATTTTCGCTTCAGGAAGTTGTGCTCTAAGTTGATCGATATACGTTTGTACGTTGGGGCCAACGATTCTTGGGTCTGATAGTTTTGCTACGTCGCCAACAAATATTCCACTACTTGATTCGAACTCAGCGAACCTCTGGTGTGAAAATGTCAAGGTTTTCGGGAGTGTTACTATCGCGTCCCTGAAGTTGCGATAGTCGGACTTTGAATCGACATTTTGACTAAAAGTCATCATTGAAACTAAGCCAGCGTAGCGTCTATACCAACCTTGCATGACCTTCTTAATCTCAGTGGTTCTTCGGGGGTAGTCATCTTCTGAAAGATTGACGAGTACGGGCAGACCCCGTGAAGCGTGGTATTCGACGATTCGGTGGACTTTCTCGAAATCGGGTCGCTCGGGATCTCCAACGTAGACCATCAAGAGGTCAGAGGGCTTCGTGTCGAAAACGTCTCCGTCCTCAATGTCTATGAGATCAACACTACAGCCGTGCGAATTTAGCATTTCTTTGGTAAGTAGGACGGATTTTAAAATCCCGCCTTTCTTCCATCTTCTTGTATTGGCTCTGCCAATTACTGTTATTCGCGGTTTGTCATCATATTCCAGTGGGACTTTGACGTCCTCTATAAAGGGGCTTTGTAGGCTTGCGCTTTGAGAAGTAACCTGAGCTGCTTCCGTCGACGGGGCGCTAGACTCTTGAACATCCGCTGTTGATATCTCTTGGAGAGATCCAACAGGTTCAGCAGCCTCTTGCGTTAGGGCGATGAGCATAACATCTCGAGCACGGGCTGCGCGACTCAACATCAATTCTGCGGAGTCTGTTGATTTGTAGTCCATATCCTGGCTACGTAAGGAGTCTGTGTGCAATGCACAAGTTTTTGTGTCCAAAACGTCTACAGGGTTACCGCATCGTGACGAAGCTTGGTCTTGATGTAGTGTCGGCAGCTGAGGCAATTGGTGTTTTGTTTTACGCCACCCCACGACAGCACGTTTTTCGGATCGGTCAATTGCGCTAAGCAGCGTAGCAACATGATATCGGCGATAGTTAAAATCATCACTGGCTGGGATGTAATAGCCGATAAAGTCTTTAAGGAAAACAAATCGCGCCTTATCGCCAATATCTGGACCAGTGAAAAAACGTACGTTCGAGGGAACTGTTGAGAGTTCTAGTGGAACATAGGATTTGTTAGCAAGGTAGACGAAAACTTCGTCGGTTTGGGGCGCTAGCCGTTGAAGCACGCGCATAAGGCTACTTTCACGACCGGGCCTGGATACTATGCCAACGCGCGTTCTTTCTCGGTAGAGTGATGTCGTTTTTTTTAGTTCCCGAATTGGCTCACTAACTATATCCATTTTGGGACTCCAGTTTCAGGGTGCCACATCGCTCGGCCTTTATCGAATTCAATTTGTAGTGTTGCTCGTTCATTTTTCAGACTATTCCGGCTTCATCCTGTGACCGAATTTAGGTAGCGTCTTTTCTGCATACGACCCACAAGTAGTCGATAGGTTTTCGCTAACGTTTATACGTAATGCGAGCCGTCTGGTTGCTTCAGTTTTTGGATTCGTTCAAGAAAAGCCTTGATAGAGAATTCCTGAGTAACAAATTGACGCGCCCGCTGGCTTTGTTCTGTATAGCGTTGTGGTTGGCTCCAATACATGGTGACCAGCTCTTCAACTTCAGATGGCTCGGCATAAATCGCCCCGTCGCCGAACGAAGCTTCGAGGTAATGGGGCAGTATGACGACTTTCCCTGCAGCCATGGCTTCAGCGATAGACATTCCGAACGATTCGGTTAAGGAGTCGTCATGGAAATATACCCAAAAGTCTACATCCTGTAAGAATTCATCTACTGCGATTTCTCCAAAACCGTATACAGTCTTATCTTCAGCCACTTGGCTACCTAGCTTTGAAGTTAACTTATCTACGCCACCGAGAATGTGTGTGTGGTATTTTGTGGAAGAATATATAAGATCGAATTCTTCTTTGGTCGATGGCCATTTGAGCCAGCTGTCTCGTGAATGCCGTCCCACTACTGGGGTGCTTTCGAAACCTGGCCGCGACGGTGCTGCTGATGGGACCAATCCTGGCCAAGTCATGTCAAGTAATCGTCCTGCGGGGACGAGTCCTTGCGTTATCGATTTCGTTACCCCAGACTCAGCAACGATATGAGTTTGCGTTTTGAAAATCCGGTCTATGTTGTCAACACAGTCCTCGAGATCGAATACCATGCCGCTCCCGCCGTTGAGTACTGGCGGATTATTCACTATTAAAGCTGCGACCATGACTGTTAATTGGGTAGTCGTCTTATCCATGAAGGTTGCCACGCTTGGATGTCTGACTATTAGGAGGTCAATTTGGGCTCTGTCCTGAAGACTTATCTGGTCAACGATTCCTTCGAGTTGCATATCGAACAGTTCGTTCGAGATAGCGGCTTGTGCTCGATTTAGTGGCGAATCGGCATGTATGAAACCAACGCGATAACCTGCTTGAGCGCTGGCGCGTATTTCTGCAAGTGTAAGGGAAGTGGTTCCTCCAGGGAAACGAAAGTCGGTCAAGAATACAACATCATAACGTCCGAGATCGGCGTTCCGCAGTCCCGGCTGCATCGTGGTTGGAACTGGGAAATTCCGTTGCATTCCAGGTTTTAACGACTCAACACTATCTGCGATTTTTTTATGCCACTGTGTATACGCTTTAGAGTACAGCACGCGTGAGGGATCAAGGAATCCTCGGCTCAACTCTCCGGACGTAAGAGAGCCTTCACGAGTCCGAGTGAAAGACATAGGTACTTCATTAAGGATGTGCACCGGTACTCCGAAATATATCTTTATACGGGTGCGAAATTCCGAGTCGGCACCCCGGTTTACGGTGTCCCATAGGCCGATCTTGTCGAAAACTGATTTGTGGACCATGAGGGACGAGAAATTCGCTTGCGTCAGAATTGGATTATTATTAATCCGCAAAAACTTCAGTTCGTCGGTGACTCTTGTGTGAGCACTCATGTTCCCAGGGATATCTGGGTTGTTAATCAAGTGGCGTACTTGAGTCTCGATCTTGTTAGTGTGTGACCAGTCATCATCATCATGCACCGTGATGTATTGCCCTTTTGCAGAAGAGACACCAGCATTTCGGGCGCAGTAAGCTCCAAGATTTTCAGTTTGTTTTATTACTCTAATCTTCGGGCTTAGTTTACTCGCCCTGTCAAGATATTGTTCATATTCGGGTCCTGACGCATCGTCAACAACAATGATCTCTATGTTCTGCCAACTTTGACTTAGCAGTGATTCAAGCGCAGTGAAGAGAAGTTGCCCTCCCTGAAAGGTAGGAACAATCACTGAAACGAGGGGTTCCTTTGTTGTAGCAGCCCCTTCTGATCTAAGGCTATCCAGAGGTTTAGCGTGAGTCGAGGCCAGCATATCGATTGGCGCGAAGCCACGTTCAAGGTAAATGTTGTTGAGCTGCCTTAGCCATTCAGTGGACTCGGCACCTTCACGAGCTTGAATCGCGTTTAACGCAAAAAGCTCGGTCTGTATCGGTAGAGATTCAGCGATATTGAATCTTCTGGCGTGAGCTGCTTGTTTTTCATAATCCCCAAGCTCACCGAGCGCTTCAAGGTAGGTTAGTTGATCGACTCTGCTCATCGCCCTGGTACCGAACATTGCTTCGACAAAGGCAAACAAACGTACTGAGTTCTCAAGGTCCAATTCCCTAGCGCGTTGATTAGCCTCAAGTCTAGCGATAGCTAGTAGAGCGTTCCGATCCCAATGCCTAAATTGCTCCTTTTTTGACTCAGGTAGCTTTCCTAGTCTTTGGACAGCTATAAAACGCGAAAGGTCGGAGTAATTAAAGTCTTTCTTGGTAGCCGCTAGAGCGAAAGCATCACGTATTTTTATACTTTTCGACATCAGGGCGAACGTTTCGTAGTGCTTATGATTTTTCCGTATTCGATTGGCGTATTCGAACGCACTACCTATCTTGGGGAGGTCGTTAGAGACTTGTTTGGGCTCTTTGTTATCCGAAGTTCTTTCCGCAACTGCGAGTTTTCCCAAGCGCTGATCCATTTTTTTCATTTGGCGCCAGTTTTGACGATTACCCAGTAAGATAAGAGTCAGAATGCTCAACGCGGTAATAGAGAAACCCGTGCCTAATAACGCGTACCACGGGCCGACGAAACCCGCCACCGTAATGATCAGGCCCAAGAGCCCCAGGGCTGCGATCCGACTCTGCCAAGGATTGAATCCTTTTAACAACTCATTGCCTCGCTAAAATAGTACTCGATTGCGCATCGCTTCAGAACGGATTCTCTGAAAGCCGCCATACGCAACAACGCTTTGCCGCTCCCGATGGCTAGCCTGAATTCAGAAGTCTTCAACAAGACCACGATATCAGTACTTAAGTTGTTTTCTATGTTGTTTGACGCCTTCAAGGGGATTTTCCCCGTGAGGTACTTAAAGTCAGAAGCGACAAGACTCAGCTGGTTGTTTCTATTCATCGTTTAGAATTCAAACTGGATTTTACCTTCGTATGTAATGAAATCTGCTTAGAGGGGATTATCTAGTTTTTGGAAACTCTAGATAACTAAACTAGTCAGCTCCCGATCGTGGATGTATAGAGAGGTGCCATGGGCCGAAATTTAAGCGCTACCGGAGTCCGAGTCGCTCGCATCGGTAAGCCCCACGGTATACGTGGTGATGTAACGGTAGAAGTATTAACTGATTCACCTGAGACCCGCTTCATGCAAGGAAACGTATTTAGTCTTGTTGAAAGGGGGTCACAATCCCAGTTGTTTGAAGAACTGACAGTCGAAAAGGCCCGTTGGAACAAAAGTATCTTGCTTCTGAAGTTTGAGGAATTCTCCGATCGAAATACTGCACAATCTCTACGCAATTCTGAGCTGTATGCTGAGCCCCAAGAGCCGGCTGACGATGAGGATAGCTGGTACGCGGACGATCTGATTGGCCTAACGATTCATCAGGACACTTTGGACGCTCCGCGTTTGGGCGAAGTTTCAGGCCTTATCACTGGCGAAGCGCAGGATCTTTTAGAGGTTCGACTTTCTGATGGTAGTGAGGTTCTGCTGCCGTTCGTGGAGGAGATTGTTCCTGAGATCGACGAAGAACGTGGCGCCATCGTTATCACCCCTCCGCCCGGACTGTTGGAGCTGAACCAAGACTCATGAAAATCGATGTTGTCAGTATCTTTCCCGAGTATTTGGAAGCTCTGAATATTTCTCTTCTTGGGAAGGCTCAAGAGGCCGGCCGACTTGAGATCAATGTGCACGACCTGCGAGCCTATACTTTTGATCGTCACAAGACCGTGGACGATACTCCGTACGGTGGTGGCGCCGGCATGGTGATGAAACCAGAGCCCTGGGCGCTAGCGTTAGAAGAAATTCTCGACGGGTCGCCGGTAGCGAAGCCGTTCCTGATTGTTCCGACACCATCGGGTGAAGTGTTCAGTCAACCGGCCGCTTACGACCTAGCCGAAGCAGAACATGTGGTGTTTGCCTGTGGCCGTTACGAGGGTATTGATGAGCGGATGTTCCATTGGGCTCGAGAGCATTTCGATGTGCGCCTGATGTCGCTGGGGGATTACGTCCTCAACGGGGGAGAAGTAGCCGCGCTGGCCATGATCGAGGCGATTGGTCGTCTTGTCCCCGGCGTAGTTGGCAACCCTGAATCCCTGGTCGAAGAATCTCATAGCGGTGACGGCTTACTGGAATACCCGGTGTACACCAAGCCATCCACCTGGCGTGACTATGAGGTTCCGGAGATCCTGTTGTCCGGAGATCACGCGAAGATCGCTGCGTGGCGTAGGGAACAACAGG
>Ga0079226_10004660_pt1 | contig 10467 bp, 6 predicted proteins | sample Poulit2014_FD_76345 | JGI IMG/M metagenome (GOLD analysis project Ga0079226, IMG submission 76345) | Agricultural soil microbial communities from Georgia to study Nitrogen management - Poultry litter 2014 | ecosystem: Environmental > Terrestrial > Soil > Agricultural land | place: USA: Georgia...
AACTATTGCGCCAAGTATGAGACCTAACAAAATCTTAATAGGTAAAGTAAGTTTCTTTTTCAATGTCATTCCCTCCTTAAAATAATAGCAATAAATATTGGTACCTAACTAGGGTCTGCCCTCCCTTCTTTCGATATTTATGGAGAACCTATATTTATAGGTTTAACCGACTAATAATATTGGACTTCAAAAATAAAATAGTTAAATAGGGACCCTATTACATCCTATGCTAGATTTTAAGTATATATATCACATCAAAACCATAGTAGTAAAATACATATTTTAGGACTTTTATCAATTTTTAAATTCTATATACAATTTTCATATTATTTGAGTAATACTATTTTTCATAGAGAAAGCTTTACTTTGGTCAAACTTATATTTGCTATTATAGCATATAATAAAAATTTATCTCATATTTTATTTGATATTTTATATTTAGTAGTTTTATGCTTTGTTTTGTAGTAAAGCTATTAAAAAAGGCAGATCTTATCTGCCTTTTATACCTTCTAATATCATTTTATTTACTAATTGGGGATTTGCTTTGCCCCTAGTAACCTTCATTACCTGTCCTACTAAAAATCCTAGGGCCCTATCCTTTCCATCTTTATAATCTATAATAGATTGTTCATTTTCATCTAGTACCTTTTGGATAATACTATTTAATTCAGATTCGTCACTAATTTGTATTAATCCTTTTTCTTTTACAATTATATTAGGTTCTTTACCAGTTTCAAACATATCTCGTAATACCTTTTTCCCAGTATTATTGTTGATCTTTCCTTCCTTTACTAATTGAATTAAATCTGCTAACTCCTTAGAAGTAAATTTTAAATCCTCAATTCCTAAATCCTCTTGATTTAATCTACGTAATACATCTCCCATAATCCAATTACTTACTAAATTTGGATCATTAATGTATTTTACCGTTTCTTCAAAGAATAGAGATATATCTTGAGATTGAGTTAATACTTCGGCATCATATTCATCTAAATCATATTCATCTATGAATCTTTTCTTTTTGTCATGAGGTAATTCAGGTAAAGAATCTTCTATTTCTTTAATCCATGATTCTGATATCTCAATAGGTAATATATCTCCATCTACAAGGAATCTATAATCTGATGATTCAGCTTTTTCCCTCATTAATATTGTTTTATTTTCTACTTCATCCCATCTTCTAGTTTCATGTTTTGTATTTCCTCCTTTATCTAAAAGAAAAGTATGTCTTTCTACTTCATATTCTATAGATTTAACTGCCGCTCTAAAGGAATTCAGATTTTTAATCTCGCTAATATTTGTTTTCTCACCAGTATCTTCATTTGCTATATTTATATTTATATCACATCTAAGGGATCCTTCCTCCATTCTAACATCAGATACATTTATATACTCTAATGTAGCCCTTAGTTTCTCTAAAAATAATCTGGCTTCTTCTGCTGAATTTATTTCAGGTTTAGTCACTATTTCAATTAGTGGCACTCCTGCCCTATTATAATCCAATAATGTATCTCCAGATTCTGTATGAATAGACTTACCAGTATCCTCTTCAATGTGTATTCTATCTAGGTGGATTTTCTTTCTACTCTTGTCTGATTCTATTTCTAGGTACCCTCCTTCACATAGAGGTTTATCATCTTGAGATGTTTGATAGCCTTTAACTAAATCAGAATAAAAATAATGTTTTCTATCCATTTTAGTATTCCTTGCTATATTAGAATTAAATGCTATTCCAGATTTTATTCCGTACTCTAGAACTTGTTTATTAAGAATTGGCATGGCTCCTGGTAGACCTAGGCATATGGGACAGCAATGGGTGTTGGTTTCGCCCCCGAATTCATTTGTACAAGAGCAGGAGATTTTAGTATTTGTCTTTAATTCCACATGTATTTCTAAACCTATAATAGTTTTATATCCCATTTATCTTACCATCCCTTCATAGCTCAATGCAGCTTTTATAATCTTAGATTCTTTAAATCTATCTCCGATTATTTGTAAGCCTACAAATTTATTATTAGTAGGTATAGATATACTACATAATCCTGCTAGATTTACTGCCTCATTATATTCTTTATATTTCTTTGAATTGTCAGTTAAATCCCAAGGCAGGTTCATTGATGCAGGAGATAAAATTACATCATACCTGGAAAAGATCTTATTGAAATCATCTATAATTAAAGTCCTGATTTTTTGTGCTTTTTTATAGTATTTTTCACCATTATCTCCGCTTAATAAGTAAGTACCTAAAAGTATTCTTTTCTTTACCTTTTCACTTAAAGATTCTGTCCTTGATTTTATATATAATTCATCTAATGTATTATAATCATCAGCCCTATAACCATATTGGATCCCATCAAATCTCGCCAAATTAGAACTTATATCTCCATATATTATAGTCCTATAAGTTTCCGGTCCATATTTTATACTAGCTAGTGAAACTTCTTCTACTAGGGCACCATTATCTTTGAATAATTTAATAGCTTTTTCTATTTCCTTCCTAACATCAGTGTCCATATCTGCAGCATATATTTCCCTAGGAAGTCCAATTTTCATATTTTCTAAAGAAATATTATTTTCTATAGATTCTATGTCTAAAAATGTATTCATATCTGTAGATGTGCTATCTAATTTGTCCTGACCTGATATTGCATTTGTCATAAGTACTGCATCTTTTACATCCTTACTAAATACTCCTATTGTATCCAGGCTGTCCGATAAGGCTATCAGTCCATATCTTGAAATAAATCCATAGCTAGGTTTAAATCCAACTATATTACAATAACTGGCAGGTACCCTTATAGATCCACCTGTGTCGGATCCTAGTGCAAGAGGAGCCTCATTAGCAGCTACTGCTGCAGCAGATCCACCTGAAGAACCCCCTGCTATCTTCGTATGGTCTAGAGGATTCTTTGTGACACCAAAAAAGGAATTCTCTGTTGAGCTTCCTATGGCAAATTCGTCCATATTTGTTTTTCCAATGATTATTCCATCGCTGTCTTTGATCCTTTGTATAACTGTTGCATCATAAGGTGGTTCAAAATTCTCAAGCATTTTAGAGCCAGCTGTAGTCCTAAAGTCTTCAGTAATTATATTATCCTTAATCGCTATAGGCAAGCCAGCTAATACTCCTAAATCTTCTCCATTTTTTATCTTTTTGTCTATCTTATCCGCATCATTTAAAGCTTTCTCTTTATTAAGAGTAATAAAAGCATTTAACTCATCATCTGATTCTTCTATTTTTTGCAAGTATTCTTCTACTATTTGTCTACTAGAAATTTCTTTATCTAGTAGTTTTTCCCTTAGCTCCCAGGCCTTCAAATCTCTTATACTCAATTCTTTATCCTCCTAATCCATTACTCTTAGTATTTTAAAGTAGCCATATTGTTCTTCTACAGTATTTTTGAGAACTTCTTCCTGTGGTAAACTTTCCCTTACTTCATCATCACCTAAGGGATTCTTCATATTGTTTACATTATAGGTAATATCTACATTGTCTGTCTTGACTTCTTGGATCTTCTCTAATGGTTCCATTAAACCATTTAAATCCCTCATATACTCACTTAATTGTTCTTCTGAAATATTCAATTTACTTAAATCAGCTATTTGTAATAAAATGTTTTTATCTATCATAGTATACTCCTTTACATTTTTTAGATAAACTTATAAATCAGAAATTATAGTATTTAACTCCTCCTGATCAATTATCTCCACACCTAACTCTACTGCCCTATCATATTTTGAACCAGGATTTGCCCCTGTAATTAAATAATCTGTATTTCCACTTACAGATGTAGTAACCTTTCCACCCAAGTTTTCTATCATCTCTCTTATTTCATTTCTACTTAAACCTTCTAATGTTCCAGTAATTACTAGAGTTTTGTCGGTAAAGATAGATTCTACAGTATTTATTTCTTCATAAATAGGTGTAACTCCTTCACTAAGAAGTTTATCTATTGCTTTTAAAATTTCCTCATCATGGAAAAACTCTAAAATATTATTTGCAATAATGGGCCCTATATCCCCGACTCCTATCAGTTCTTCATAATTTGCACTTTTTAGATTATCCAAGGATTTAAAATAATCTGCTAAGTCTCTAGCAGTTTTTATTCCTACATTATTGATACCTAAAGCATATATGAAGGAGCTCAGGGTTACATCCTTGCTACTTTCAATAGCCCCTAAAAGATTATTGCTTTTTCTTTCCTTAAAACCTTCTAGCTTGATTAAATCGTCAAACTTTATTTCATATACTTCAGGCAAGTCCCTAATGTCTAATTCATCCAATAATCTTTCAGCAGTTTTTTCATTAAATCCCTCTATATTCATAGCATCCCTACTAGCAAAATGTACTAGTCTAGCTACCAGTTGGGGTCTACAGGATAAGGAGTTTGGACAGAATATATGAACTCCATCTTGATACAATTCACTATCACATGCAGGACAGTGGACAGGTTTAGGGATTTCATAAGTTTCTTCCTTTGTTTCTAAGGTACCTAATATTTCAGGTATTACATCATTAGAACGTCTGATTAAAACTTTGGAGTTCAATCTTACTCCTTTTCTTTCTATATCATCATAATTATTGAGAGTAGCTCGTCTAACCGTAACTCCACCAATATCTACTGGTTGTAAAATAGCACTTGGGGTTACTTTAGCAGTTCTACCCACATTCCATTGTACAGCTAAAAGCTTTGTGCTGGTTTCCTCTGCTTCAAACTTATAGGCCATAGCCCATCTAGGAAATCTATTTGTATGCCCTAGAACTTCCCTAGTTTCCATATCATTTATCTTTATGACTAATCCATCAGTTAATATATCTAAACCTTCTCTATGGTCTTTTATATATTCTATTTCTTCAATTACATTTTTTATATCATGGAATGATTTTGCATAGGGAAATACAGGCAGTCTATTGTCTTTTAAAAATTGGAGCATTTCTTCATGGCTATTGAAATCTTTGCCCTCCATATAACCTATATTATAGAAATAAGCCCCTAGATTTCTTTTAGCAGTTATTTTAGTATCTAAATTTCTTAAAGCCCCTGCTGCTGCATTTCTGGCATTTTTCAAAGGTTCATCTGCTTTTTTATTATATTCTTCTAATACAGATAAGGGCATTACACCTTCCCCTTGGACTTCCATCGTTCCCAAAAAATCTATTTGCAGGGGTATTGATTTTATAGTTCTAATCTGTTCTAATATTTCTTCTCCTATAATACCATTTCCCCTAGTAGCCCCTTGAACCAAATATCCACCTTCATAAGTCAAATTTATGGTCAAACCATCAAATTTATATTCCATAATATAAGTAGGTTCTGGTAGTTTATTTTCATTAGAATTATTATGCTCTTGAATAAGTCTTTTTACCCTACTGTCCCAATTCTTTAGCTCTTCAAAACTTTGACTTTTATCTAAACTCCATAGTCTGCCAAGATGTGTATGTTTATCAAACTTGTCTAATATAGGTCCTCCTACTCTTTGAGTAGGAGAATATTCAAATATTTTGCCTGTGTCTCCTTCTAATTCAACTAATTCATCATATAATTCATCATATTCCTTATCACTAACTTTTGGCTGATCTAAGGTATAATAATGATAATTTAAATTATTTATAATTTTTATTAGTTCTTTAATTCTGGAAATCTTGTCCATATACTTACCCCCTACACAATTTCTATAGGTGCTACAGCTAGCGACAGTTTTTTTAAACCTTCTTTATCAAAGGCTATAACTATTTCTTTGTCATTTTCTTTATCTTCAATTTGTACTACGGTACCTATACCCCATTTTCTATGCTTGACCTTAGAGCCTAGTTGTATATCTAGGTCTTTCTTGCTTTCCTCTCTTGGCTTTGCACCTAATATATTAGAAGCAGTATTTCCAAATCTACTAGTTCCAGTATATTGTCTTCCAGAACTCATAGTTTTTTCTCTTCCAGACTTTATTAAGGGTTTCCTCTCTATAAAGTCCCCCATTTCATCAATAAATCTAGAGGGCAGGGAATATCCTGCTCTTCCATATAATATCCTAGTCTTAGCATTTGTAATATATAAATGTTCCTCAGCCCTAGTTATGGCTACATAACACAATCGTCTTTCTTCTTCTAAATCTTCCTCATTATCAAAAGACCTAGATATAGGGAATAAACCTTCCTCCATACCTACTAAAAACACTGTATTAAACTCCAGCCCCTTAGCACTATGTACAGTCATCATAGTTATAAGATTATCCTTGTCTATGGTCTTATCCACATCACTTAATAAGGATATAGAGGCAAGGAATTCTTCTAAATCTTCACCTTCATTTTTTTCTTGGAAATTTATTGTCACAGACAAGAACTCCATAATATTGTCTATTCTAGTTCTAGCTTCTACTGTGTCTTCTTTTTCTAAATCCTTTACATATCCAGAGGATTCTATTACCTCTTCAACAAAATCTTTTAATCCTAATCTATCCTTTTTATCCATTAATCCATTTATCATTTCAAGGAAGGATCTTACCTTACTCTTGGCACCAGCCCCTAGACTATCTATATTGTCTACAGATAATATAGATTCATACATGGACTGCCCTCTTTCATTGGCATAGTCCTCAATTCTTTCTATTGTTACATTCCCGATACCTCTTTTTGGTGTATTTATTATTCTTTTTAGGGAAATATTATCTATTGGATTTTGTAGAACTTTCAGATATGCGACAATATCTTTTACTTCTTTTCTATCATAGAAACGCAGCCCTCCAACTATCTTATAAGGTATATCTTCCTTCATAAAGGCATCCTCAAAGGAGCGGGATTGGGCATTAGTTCTGTATAATATAGCTATATCCTTTGGTTTATATCCCTTATATATAAGCTGATGAATTTTATTAGCTACGAAATGAGCTTCTCTATCTGAATCACTTAATTGCTCATAGTGAATCTTTCCTTCGTCAGCCTTATCTGTCCAGAGCCTTTTTTTCTTTCTTTCTGAATTGTTTTTAATTACTTCATTTGCTAAATCAAGTATTTTTTGTGTAGATCTATAATTCTGTTCCAAAAGAATTACCCTTGCACCTGGAAAGTCCTTTTCAAAGTTTAATATGTTCCCAATATCTGCCCCTCTCCATGCATAGATGCTTTGATCGGAATCGCCTACCACACATATATTGCCATGTTTACCAGATAGCATCTTAATCAATTCATACTGGATCTTATTTGTATCTTGGTACTCATCTACAAATATATATTGAAATCTTCTTTGATAAAATTCTAATAAATCTTTATTCTCCCTAAGTAATTCTACCGCTTTTAAGAGTAAATCATCAAAGTCCAAGGCATTATACTGCTTTAGTTTCTTTGTATATAATTGATATAATTCCCCTATCTTCCTTTCACGATAGTCACTATAATTTACCTTAATGTATTCCTCTGGGTCTATTTGTTCATCTTTAAATGAAGAAATTCTAGATAAAACACTAGCCTCTTTATACATACTTTTATCTACATTCAATTCCTGAATACATTCCCTGATAAGTGTTATCTGATCAGCCCTATCATATATAGTAAAGGATCTGTCGTATCCGATTTTGTCTATATTCATTCTCAAAATCCTAACACATATGGAGTGAAATGTACCCATCCACATATGATCTACATCTCTATCTAAAAGCTCAGCAACTCTTTCTTTCATTTCATCTGCTGCTTTATTAGTAAAAGTAATTGCAAGTATATTTCCTGGATAAATATTTTTCTCTTCTATTAAATAGGCTATCTTGTGAGTAACAACTCTAGTTTTCCCACTACCAGCCCCTGCCATAATAAGTAAGGGCCCATCTGTATGAAGTACTGCCTCTTTTTGCCTATCATTTAGCCCTTCTAAATAATTCATTTTACCACCATCCTAAGTCTTGTTCATTTTAATTATATATGAAGAAGGAGAGAATTTCCATTATAAAGCCATAAAAATATAATACCCCGCTAATGGAAGGGTATTATATTATAGTTAAGGTCATATAAAAATTCAATATTGCCATCATTTCTTCCTATACCTTCATAAGAAGCACCATCTGGCATTCTAGTAGTAAATCCTTTTATAATAAAAATTAATATAAGTCCAATTATAAGATATATTTTCTTGCCTCCCTATTTCTTTCTATTAGTAGCTAGCTTATGCTTTTCCATTGCTTACACCTTCTTATATTTATAATTCTATGATTTTACCACCTAACATATCTGCAGTTTCTGGATCACAGGTTGTAAATATTATTTGATAATCCTTGGCAAAATCATTTATCAAATTGACTGCCTGTTTTTTTCTAATAGGATCTAAATCTACCAAACAATCATCCAATACTAGATAGCCTCCACTATCCTTAAATATATGTTTTAGTAGGGAAAATCTTAGGGCCAAGCTTACAGAATCATAGGTACCAGCTGATAAGAGTTCTATAGGCATCTCCCCATTAGGATTTTCTAGTTTTATATTGAACTCCTCATCTATTTCACCTGCTTCATATCTTCCAGCTGTTATTAACTCTAAGAATCTAGTAAATTCATTTACTAAGCTGTCCATGGGATTAGTAGACAGTCTTTCCTTAGTTTCCATAAACACCCTTTGAATTTCTAAGAGCTTTTTCCCTCGATTAATATTTTTTTCAAATGTCTTTTCAGCTTCTAAATATTCTTTTTTTAACTCTTCATAAGTATCCTCCAAAAGTGCATTTTTAGCCTCATAGTAATCTGTATTTGAAAGATCTAATTTCCCCTGGAGAATAGTTGACTGGCCTTTTAATTTCATTAATTTACTTTTAAAGTCATCAACTGTTTCAAATTCTTCTGGTAATGGTTTTAAATCTTCTAGCTTTTTCTCTTTTTCCTTAAGTTTGGTTCTTTCATCTATTACCAAATCAAATAAACTATCATGATCCTTATATTGTGCCTTCCATATCTCTAGCTTAGCTTCCATACTCCTTTTATCTGCTAGAAAACTTATTTCATCTTCATTGATCTTTTGCAACTCTCCTTCAATATCTTCTAAGTCCCTATATACATTAATATTACCTAAAGCTTTTAACTCTTCTTCCAGGTCTTCCCTGGTCTTATTATCTAGGAGTAAATCTACTTCTTTGTTTAAAGACTCCTTTTCACTTTCCTTAGTCCTTATCTTTTCAAGATTTACTTTGCCAGTTGATAAACTATCTATATTTAACCTTTTTAATAATTCTTCCTCTTCTCCTTTTAAGGCCTTGTATTGGTTACTTATTTCATGGAAGTCGATTTCTCCAGTTCTTATTTCTAGTTCAAATTCATCCCCATAAGTAATATTAATTAATCCATTGGCTTCAAACTCTGTAGCTAATTCTAATATTTCACTTTCTTGTAAATCTTTTTTCAAATATACTGATTTATCACTAGGTTTCTTATTTACTACACCTATCATCTTGCCTGCTTTCATAGTAGTTTGAAAGGTCAATAAATCTCTTTCTATCCTAGTCAATTTATCTATATCTTCATTTGTTATAGGAGGTATTTCATTTATGTTTTCTATTATATTATTTATTTTTATTTGAATTTCATCTATTCTTTTTAACTTTTTTTCAGTACTTTCTTTCAAATTTATCTTTTCTAAATTACTTTTTTCTTCATTTAGTCCCTCTTTTTCTTTTTTTAAATCATCTAGTTTTTCATCTAACTGTTCTAATAATTGTTCTGTTTTAGGCCATTCTCTATTAGCTTCCATTAAAGATTCTAGTTCTTGATTTACAGATTGAATTTCTACATCTAATATAGATCTATTATTTGCATCATCTTCAATTTTTTCTAACTTAATTTTTTCTTCATTTATTACTTCTCTTTCATCTTGAATCTTCTTGATATTATCACTAATATCTGCAAATTCTTTCTCTGTTTTATAGGCCCTTTCCATTCTTCTTTTTAAGTTTTCCTTATCATAATAAGACTTAACTATTTTCCCTAATCCTACCTTATAAGGATTGTTTATTCCCCTATTGTTCTCTGGATAGTTTTTATCCCTATCCCACCTCTTATATAAATCATCTATTTCATCTTCTATGTTTTTTTGAATATGATCTACAGACACCCCGTCTAATTCCATGAGAGTCATTCTTAATAAATCATTAATTTCTTTGGTTACTTCATTATTATTAATAATATTATATAAGGCTTCCTTTAAATCCCTTTGTTTTGCAAATACAATATTGCTATAGGTGGATTCTCCAAAGGATAGAATCTTTGATAATTCTTCATTTATATCCTTTTTGTTTTTAATTATATTTCCCTGAGGAGTTACTAGCCTGATATCCTCACTAGTCCCCCACTCCTTGGAAATTTCATAGTCACCCTTGCTAGAATTCAGGACCACACTACCATCTATAAAGTCTCCATTATGTTGTGGCATAAATTTAAAGATAAAGTCCTTGTCTGCATTATTGTTTTTTCTGAGTTTGATATCTTTAAATAAAGTAGAA
>Ga0079226_10004661_pt1 | contig 10467 bp, 9 predicted proteins | sample Poulit2014_FD_76345 | JGI IMG/M metagenome (GOLD analysis project Ga0079226, IMG submission 76345) | Agricultural soil microbial communities from Georgia to study Nitrogen management - Poultry litter 2014 | ecosystem: Environmental > Terrestrial > Soil > Agricultural land | place: USA: Georgia...
ATAGTGAATTAGGTTATAATTACCGCATGAGTAATATTTCAGCAGGTATTGGTCGAGGACAATTAAAGGTACTGGATGAACGTGTAGATAAAAAACGATATATATTTGAGTATTATAAGCGTGGACTTGAAGGCTTAGATGGTATAACATTTATGCCGGAAAATGAATGGGATGCGCCAAATTTTTGGTTATCTTGTATGACGTTACAAGGTGATGTCACATCCACTGAACTTATCGATGCTTTAGAGGCAGAAAACATCGAGTCAAGACCTGTATGGAAACCAATGCATTTGCAGCCATTTTTCGAGGAGTATGATGTAATTGGTGGGGAAGTTGCTGAACAGTTGTTTGTAAATGGAATCTGTTTACCGTCGGATACGAAGATGGCGGAAGAAGACTTAAGTAAAACTATTAAAACAATAAAAACCTTGTTTTAGAATAAAGGGTAGGGACTGTAAAATGTATAGAAAATATATAAAACGTTTATTAGATATAGTATTATCGTTATTTGCCTTGATTTTATTAGGTCCAATATTTATTATTGTTTTTCTTCTGGTAAGAAAAAAACTAGGTAAACCAGCTATATTCAAACAAAAAAGACCAGGCAAAAATGAACAAATTTTCACAATGTATAAATTCAGAACTATGACTAACGAAAAAGATGAAAATGGTGAACTTTTACCTGATTCAAAACGACTTACTAAATTTGGTAATTTTTTAAGACAAACTTCTTTAGATGAATTACCAGAATTAGTAAATATATTTAAGGGTGATATGTCAATAGTTGGACCTAGACCTTTAGTGATCAGATATTTACCCCATTACACTGAGCATGAAAAAAAGAGGCACGATGTTAGACCAGGTTTAACAGGATTGGCCCAAGTGAATGGTCGTAATCTTTTAAGTTGGGATAAAAGGTTAGGTATGGATGTAAAATATGTTAATACACTGAGTTTTACTTTAGATGCTTTAATTATTTTATCAACAATAAAAAATGTGATACAAAGAAATGATATCGTAGTGGGATCTGATCATGTAATTGAAAATTTAGATGTAGAAAGAGGTTCAATTCGTGAGTAAAATCTATAAAATAAATGAACTTAAAATTGAAAATTATAAATTCAAGATAATTACTTTATTAAAACAATCTTTTCTCAAAAGTTATCCAAATTCTATTATTGAAGAAGAACAGTTTGTTGATAGATACAATAAATTAAAGGAATATTTGAATCAAAATGCTATCGTTTATGGGTGTTTTGAATCTGATAATTTGATAGGTTTTGTATGGTTCTTTGAGAAAAATGAAATGGGATTACGTCTTATTCATATTAATCAAATAGTCGTCGATAATGCATATAGAGGCCAGGGGATAGGAACGATGTTATTAAATAAAACGGAGGAATATTGTTACCTGAATAAGATTGATGAAATAGAGCTAATTGTTACAGATTCAAATAAACAAGCAGTTGAGTTTTATAATAACAAGGATTTTTATACAGAACGTTTAATTATGAAAAAGAAATTTGATTATGATAATTGATGAACTTAAAAAGGTAATAAAAGGGTCTGACTTTTGGATAACTCGAAAATATGAAAGATATTACTATCGTTGTTTGAAGTAGGATTTATTTTTAATTGAGAATTAATAGGATAACTAAAGATAGGAGAATTGGAACAGTCATATGTTTGATATATATTTTGAACCTAATTACGGAAAACTGTACGAAAAAGTTGAAGACGGTGAGTCAGTTGTATTTGAACATAGAAGTTCTTTGGGAAAAATTCGACACATGTTTATAAAAAGAAAAATTCCAATTACTATTGATAATGAAATATACTATGATATTGTTACTCCGTATGGATACGGCGGACCACTTGTGGTTGAGGGAAATGATATGGATGCATTAGTGAAAGAATTTGAAAAGGAATTTCATAAATACTGTGAAGAAAATAATATTGTTAGTGAGTTTGTTCGATTTCACCCTATTGATAAAAATCACATTAATTTTAATGCAGTTTATGAAACAACTTATCTTAGAAAAACAGTAGGAACTAATTTATCTTTCGATGATCCATTTTTAGAAGAGTTTTCAAAAAGCACTAGAAAGGCTATTCGCAGAGTATTACAAGAGGATGTAGAATATCAAATAATAGAAAGCCCAACAGACATATCTAGTTTTATGAATGTCTATTATTCAACAATGGACAGAAATGAAGCATCAGATTATTATTATTTTGATAAAGAATACTTTGAATCTTGTATGGAAGATTTTAAAAATCAAATAATTATAGTGAATGTATTATACGAAAATAAAGTTATTGCGAGTTCATTTAACTTTTTAAGTAATGATAGATTACATGTTCATCTTTCAGGAACGCTAACAGAATACATAAAACATTCACCTGCCTATATAATTAAATATGCCACTATGAAGTGGGCTAAAGATCATGGTTTTTCGTTAATACACTATGGCGGTGGCACTAGTAATGATGTTGATGATAATTTATTTAAATTCAAGAAAAAATTTGGTAAGAGTACTGAGTTTGATTTTTATATAGGGAAAAGAATATGGAATCAAGAAATTTATGACTTACTTTGTGAAACGAAGAAAGTAGATAAAGATTCGAAATTTTTTCCTGCTTATAGAAAATCTAATATATAATTAATTTTAGTGTAGTTTAGATATAGACTGTCTATAAAAGTAGGTGGAAACATGAAAGATATATTAATGGTAACTCACTTTACACAAGTTCCGGGTGAGGCTGGAAATGGTCGCTTTAACTATATTGCAAATATGCTAAGTAAGGATCCAAATAAGAAAGTAGAAGTTGTTACATCAAGTTTTTCACACGGAGCAAAAAAACAAAGAAAATTATTAAGTGAAAATTTAAATGATATGAACTATAAACTAACTATGATTAAAGAGCCTGATTATAAAAAAAATGTTTCGCTAAGACGATTTTACAGTCATTTTATAATAGGAAGAAACCTAAAAAAATATTTAAATAAAAGGACAAAGCCTGATGTTATATATTGCTCTGTTCCTTCTCTCGATGTAGCTAAAACAGCAGCAAAATATGCTAAAAAAAATAATATAAAATTTATTATAGATGTACAAGACATTTGGCCTGAAGCTTTTAAACTTATATTTAATTTGCCAATCATAAGTAATCTTATATTTTATCCAATGAAAAGATCTTCGGAATATATATATAAATCCGCAGATGAAATTATTTCTGTTTCTAAAACTTACTGTGATTTGGCGCATAAGTATAATAAAAAATGTAATAGAGTGTATGATGTTTTTCTTGGTACGGAATTAAAAACTTTTGATGATTACAAAAATAAGAATATGATTACAAACAAACCATCAAATGAAGTTTGGATTGCATATGCCGGTACATTAGGCCACAGTTATGATTTAACAGCCGTTATAGAATCCTTAACAATAATGAAAAATAAAGGTTTTAAAAACTTTAAATTTATAATTATGGGTAATGGTCCGTTGAAGCATAAATTTGAAAAACATATAGAAAAAAACCAGATACCAGCGAATTTTACAGGACGTCTTAATTACGATAAAATGGTAGGGTTGCTTTCTGCATGTGATATTGCTGTTAATCCAATAAGTAAAGGGGCGGCTCAGAGTATTATTAATAAGCATGCTGATTATGCAGCAGCTGGATTACCGGTTGTTAATACTCAAGAATCAAAAGAATATAGAGAGTTAGTAGATGAACATAAAATTGGTTTTAATTGTAAAAATAATAATGCAAAGGATTTAGCAGATAAGCTTTTACAGCTATATGAAAACAAAACATTAAGGATCGAGATGGGAAGTAATCATCGTAAGCTCGCTGAAACAAAATTTGATAGAACATATACTTACCCAAGTATAATAGATGTAATAAATAAAAATTTAAATTAGAAGGATAACAAATGTTAAAAAAATTAATTAATTTATTAAAAACAATTTTAGTTATTGTATTTACTAGACGAAAGTTTAATTATAATACCTGGGTGTTTTCTTCTAGTTTTAATACAAAGTTTAATTATAATTCTAAGTATTTATTTGAACATGTTTATAACAATGAACCGTTGATTTCCCCTTTATATGTAATTAATGACGATATATTAAGAAAACAATTAAAAGAAAAATATGGTGAGGAATTCTTTATTGAAACTAAAAGTTTTAAAGGTATAAAAAGAGTTTTAAATGCAGGTGTATGGTTTACATCAGCAGGTCTACCAAGCTATGGTTTAAGATTAAATAAAAAAAGATTAATTATAAATTTATGGCATGGTGTGCCTTTGAAAAAAATAGCATTGTTAGAAGAAAAAGTTTCGAAAGTTAATAAGGTATATTTTAAATATATTTTTTCGAAAAATTACTCCTTTATAATTACAACATCTAATAAATTAATATCAGTGATGCAAAAAAGCTTTGGAGTTGACAAAAATAAAATTAAAGTATTAGGGCAACCGAGAAATGATGTATTATATATTGAAAAGGAAAAAAAACAAGTATTACAAAAATTATATTCTCAGTTACCAAGTTATACAAAGGCAATATTATATGCTCCAACTTATAGAGATAATGGAGAGACGGTATTATTTCCATTTAAGGACTTTGATATGGTTAAGTTAAATGAGTTTTTGAAAAAAAACGATATGATAATATTTATACGTTCCCATCAATCAGATAATAGTAAAGTTATCAATTTTGGAAACAGGGTTAAATTTATTAATGAAGATATAGAAGAAGATATTATGAATATAATAAACATTTTTGATTTACTCATTACAGATTATTCTAGCATCTATATAGATTTTTTACTTATGAATAAACCTATTATGTTTCTTCCATATGATAAAAATCAATACTTAGAAGAACGTGGATTTAATTTTAATTATGATGATGTAACTCCAGGACCTAAACCCAGTAATTTGACTGAGTTTATGGATGAATTATCTTTATTAATAAAAGATAAAAAATATTATTTATCTGATAGAATAAAGACTAACAATTATTTTAATGAAATAAAAGAAAATTCATCGGAAAAAATTGTCGTTTTTGCAAAGAAGGAGATAAAAAAATTAAATAACTAAATAGATTGGTTTCTATAATTATTTAATTTATAAATGTAGCTATAAATTATGAGGTGTATCATGGAAAAGAAAAAAATAGCCTTTTTTATATCGTCTTACTTTGATGGAATAGGAGTTAATACATTAAGGCTAGCTGAACAGTTTTCAAAACAAGGATATCATGTAGATTTATTAATAGTAAAAAATGAAATAGATTTAATTAATAAAAATACTAATATTAATATCATAGATTTCAAGAAAAATAGCGCTTATAAATCAATTTATCAATTAGTAAACTATATTAAAAAGCATGAGCCTGATGTATTGATTTCAGGAGGAGAAGCTCCAAATATAGTTTTAATATTAGTAAAACTATATTTGTTTAATAAAAACTTTAAAACAATAGTTAGTATTAGGACACATCTAACTACACAATATAAGCATACTAAAACACATAATCAAACAGTACTTAAATATTTAGGTAAAGTCTTTTATCGTTTTGCAGACGAAATTGTAGCAGTATCAAAAGGTGTGGCGGAAGATGTGTCTGAATTATTTTTTATTCGAAGAGATAGAATTAAAGTTATATATAATCCAATTGTAAATAATGAAATGCTTAAATTATCTGAAGAAAGAGTAGATCACCCTTGGATAGTAGATAAACAGGTTCCCGTTATTTTAGGTGCCGGAAGATTAGCTAAGCAAAAAAACTTTCCATTATTAATTAATGCATTTTCTATTATAAAAAATGAAATTGATGCTAAATTAATTATTTTAGGTGAAGGAGAGGCTAGAGGAAAATTAGAAAAATTAATAAAAGAAGAACAGTTAAATGAATCTGTTGATCTAGTAGGGTACGAACCAAATCCTTATAAATATATGAAAAATTCAGATGTATTTGTATTAAGTTCTGAATGGGAAGGTTTCGGAAATGTAATAGTAGAGGCTATGGCATGTGGAGCCAAAGTTGTGTCTAGAGACTGTTATAGTGGACCAGCTGAAATATTAAAAAATGGTGAGTATGGAATTTTAATAAAGGAAAATAATCCTCAAGAATTAGCAAAAGGTATCATGATGAGTATAAAAAAAGATAATATTGAAAGAACTAAAAATATAAAAAGAGCAAATAAATATTCAACAAAAAGTACAATGTATAAATATGAGCAATTAATAAACAGAAAAAGTTAAAATAATGATAAAGGAATAGCTCAATATAGAAAACAAATAATAATGCTAGTATAGTCTAATGGACACATCTTAGTTAGGTCATTACAATTAATTATAGGAGCATTTCCCGTCCACACCATGCTTAGGTCGAACGAAGGAGTATTACGTACAAACGGCTAGAGACATGAGAGGGGGTTCTACTATGACTTTTGGAGTTTGACGGTGCGATTATACATAATTAATTCCTAGTTATTTGAAAACATTCTTTTTCTTCTTTAGTCATTTGATTAAGTTATTGTGTGTAATAGGAACTCCCATCATTTTTTACACTTATAGATATAAAAATCTTTGTGCTTTTTAATACATTTTAGCTTATAACATTAGGGGTATGTTACGATTGTCTCTTTAAAAGGCAGTATTTTGGTTAAAGATACAATAACGTACTTTACATATCTATTATCGTTGTTTGCATAAAGGTAATTGTATGATGCGGAAAACTTTGGCACGTGAGTTTTTAGGTGTTTTTACCATACTGTTTTTTCAATGTTTAATCAACTTTAATGATTTATCTTGCTCTTATTCATAAACGTCAAGAAATTGAAAGTTATCTAGTTCCTTTAATGCTTCAATTACAGTAATCTTATTAACTTCTAGTTTTCCGTAATTTTTTTCAAATGATTTATTGTAGAGATCACGGACACATTTTTACTGAGAATAATACAAATGAAAGTGAAAGATAATGATTCTAGAAACTTGATATATTTTTTTAAAAAATTATAAAATTAAGCTACAACTTGTCGCATCTTTTATTGATATTAAAAAGTCTTAAATTAATAAAAAGAAGTTTTACTTAGGAACTTTTGACAATACCTAATTTATAGAGGGAGGTCTAAAATGATAAAATTATCAATAATTATACCCCATTATAACTCTCCTTTGTTATTAGGGCGTCTATTAAAATCAATTCCACAATCAAACAAAATACAAGTATTAGTTATTGATGATAAAAGTGATGAAAAATATGAAGTTGAATATTTAGAAGTTAAAAAAAATCATAATACAAATATAAAATATCTTAACAATAATACGAATAAAAAAGGTGCGGGTGTCTGTAGGAATATAGGTATTCAAGAAGCATTAGGTGAGTGGGTTTTATTTGCTGATTCAGATGATTATTTTACCAGTAACTTTTATGCAAATATTCAAAAATACCTAGAAGCAACAGACGATGTAATATTCTTCCCACCTACTAGTATAGAATTAGATACAGGTAATATATCAAATCGTCATATAGGATATAAAACCTTGTTAGAAAAATATTTAAATAATCCAAATAAAAAAACAGAGAATTTTTTAAGATATAAATTCTCTCCTCCATGGTCTAAATTAATTAAAAAAAGATTGATAAAGCAAAACGACATTTATTTTGATGAAGTTATTGCATCTAATGACGTAATGTTTTCTACTAAAATAGGTTACTGTATGGAGGATTTTATAGTAGCAAATGAAGTTATATATTGTGTTACAAGAAATAAAGGTAGCTTAACAATGATTATAAGTGATGAAGTCTATGACTCAAGATTATATGTGTTTATAAAATATTATCATTATTTAAAAGATAAATTACCTGATAATGAGTTTGAAAATTTACGTTTAAGTGGGAGAAAATATTTAATAATGTCCATGAATCTAGGCATTAAAAAAGTCATAAAAGTGTTTATTGAATTGTCTAAAAATAACATAAGAATAGTAGAACTTAAGAACTTTAATCCATTTTGGTTTTTGACGAGAGTTAGGAATGTTTATAATGAGAATAAGATAAATAAAAAATATTATAATAAAAGTAAATAGTGAAGCCATATTCTTCAAGCATTGTATTTAAAATGTATTTATGTATTTAATATTTTTCACTAGTAGAAAGAAACTTTAATTATATATTAAAGGAGATAATATGTATAAAGACTTAGTATCAGTAGTTATTCCAGTATATAATGTTGAAAACTATTTAACTGATTGTTTAGATTCAGTGTTTAATCAAACTTATAAGGATATTGAGGTAATAGCAATAAATGATGGTAGTACGGATAATAGTTTGCAAATATTAAATCAGTATGCTGCTGTGAAAGATAATTTAATAATAAAGAGTCAAGATAATTTTGGACAATCAGTTGCTAGAAATACGGGAATTACATTAGCTAAAGGAAAATATATATACTTTTTAGACTCAGATGACTATATATTACCAAATACATTTGAAAGTTTGATAACTATAATGAAAGAAAGAAATCTGGACTTGATTAGATTTTCAGCAGAATCATTTTTGGATAATATAGATATGAAAATTAAAGAAAATCAGTATGATTTCAGTGATTATTACCTTAAAGAAAAGGTGTATGGTAATTTGGAGTTTTCAAAAAAAAACTTAATATCCTTTGCTGCATCACCAGTATTATATGTTACAAAAAAAGATGTTATTACAGATAATAGTATTAAATTTAAACCAGGAATAATTCTTGAAGATAATCTATTTACACTTGAAGTCTTTTTAAATACGAAACGAATGATGTATATAGATCAATCTTATTATAAAAGAAGATATCGACCTAACTCCACAATGACAGATAGTTCTGTGACAGCAAGAAAAAAGGCTTTCGATTCTAGGTGTGTTATTGTATATGAATATACGAAAATGAAATCTAAATATAAAAGTAAGCACAAGGTTAAATTAATAAATAGGCGCATTAATTTAATGGTTTCCATGCTTGTAAACAACTATGAGGATATAGATATAGAATATAGGCAGAAAAAAAATAAAAAAATAAAAAAAGTAGCTATGAAATATTATCTTTATCATCTTTCTAAAAATAAAGTTCGTAAAATATTATTGATAATTAAAAACATTATAAAAAAGTGAATAACAAAATCAAAGCAATCTTAGGAATATGTATTAAAGATACTAAAGTGTGTTTTCTTTAATAGTCTTAGTATATAGTATGCATGTTTTTAAAACTAAGTGATTGCAAATCCTATTGGTTCTAAGTCAATATTTTGAACATAAAAAAAGTTGAGTTTTTAAATGTGCTTTGAATCTAATTTATATGAAACTATCTTGGCTTGACATGGGCCCGCTGCGTGCATGAGTTCTATTGCAAGTGGCCAGCTATTTAAAATTATGCTGGCATGCCTATAAAAGAAATCATGCCCGTCACTCCAGTAAAACTGTCCAGTGAACTTTTTGAGTGGCATTAAATAGCGCAAATACTAGCATCTTCTATCTCTTGTGGTGTTTATAATCAATGCTATCGTCAATACTTTTACGGTTGTACCAACCCTCAATGTATTGAAACAACGCTAATTTACCGGATTGATAGTCGATGTATTACATTGATTAACTTCTTCCTTTTTAAACGTTTCATAGATTGATTCAATACATGCAATGTCTAATGCCTGTGTAATTAATTCAGTGCAATTAAAGGAATGACCTACAATTCTCTTAGTATGCAAATCTATTACGAATGCTAGATAGCATCACTCGTGTCGTAACGTGTGAATGTACGTAATATCGCCAACACATTTTTCATTGACTATGTTAGTAGTAAAGTGTCTTTCTAATAGGTTTTCACGTTCAACAATTTTTTCTTTACTTGGTAACCTTCTTTATTCAAGAAATAATGGACTTTAGGGATATTATATCGTTTATTACTGTTGTCATAAAGTTCAGTAATTCATTTGGTCAATCTTTGATTTTCTTAATCAAGATTAGACATCATTTTGTATAACGTTTGATAATATGCATTCCTTGGCATATCAAGGGTATCACACATGGTTTTAATCGAAGATCAATCTTCTAACTCCACCGGAGTGAATTTCTTAATCCATGCATAAATAGTTACTCTAGCAACGCTAGATTCGCTACTTAAATCTCTTACTGAATGACCTGAATTATATAAATCAATAACCATTTTACAAAGGTCGTCATTGTACCGTTTTCTATTATTTTTATTTTACCTTGGACAAATCCTCTTGTAATTAATTGTAGTAACTTACCTAAGATGTGTCCATGAAACTATACTAGCATCAGATATGATGTTTTTATATGTGTGCCAGGCATGGCATTTATCTAGGTGGTGAAAGTCCACTGTGGGGGAACACATCATCCAACCACTAGAGAAGCGCAAGGTGCTTGCCGTGAGGCAAGAGCCAGAGGAAGC
>Ga0079226_10004662_pt1 | contig 10466 bp, 7 predicted proteins | sample Poulit2014_FD_76345 | JGI IMG/M metagenome (GOLD analysis project Ga0079226, IMG submission 76345) | Agricultural soil microbial communities from Georgia to study Nitrogen management - Poultry litter 2014 | ecosystem: Environmental > Terrestrial > Soil > Agricultural land | place: USA: Georgia...
ATATGCAAGCAAATGATGGAAATAGCGGCGGAGGGGATCGAACCCACGACCTTACGGGTATGAACCGTACGCTCTCGCCAGCTGAGCTACGCCGCCAAAATTGAACACAAAAGATATCATACATGAGAAATTCATTTGTGTCAAGAACAAAGAAAAATTTGATAGAGAAAATATAAAAGCTTCGACATATTTCCGGGGAAATAATTCTATCTTCGTGAAAACTTTAGATTAATCATGTCTGTGATCTAAACAACGTAGACATAACGAAGCAGAAACCATTCATTTATGTTGAACGGTGCGTGTCGCTTAGAAAGAAGTCGAACGATTTTTCTATCACGCTTACTTGTTTTGACAAAAAAAGAATAGAGTTTGTGATTTAATATATGCAAGAGGAGGGCTTTATATGATGGATTCAATTCCTAGAATGGAAACAAAGACATTTGAAGTAAAAAATAATTATTTAAGTAAGTTGTGGAGGAAAATCCCCGCTAACTTTAAATCTATTATGCTTGAGAGAGGGTGGCTGTTTTACATTGTAGGATTTCTCTTAGGAAGAGCTATCATATTATCCGTTGTATCACCCTTTGCAGTTGCCTTTTTAGCAACAATGTGGTTTGTGCATAGAGAGAAGTCTGCAAAGGTAATGCTTGCGGTGCTTGCAGGTGCACTTAGCTACAGTATGACACATGGCGTGTTCATATTGTTGGCAATGTTCGTTTTTATATTTTTAGCAGCGATGTTCAAAAATGCAAAAAACGTACAGATAAAAATTCCGTTTATCGTTTTTATATCTACCGCTGCACCGCGTTTATTTCTATATTCTATTTCCGATAAACTTACCTCCTACGAATGGCTGTTACTAGCCGTAGAAGGTGTCTTGGGATGTGTTCTAGTATTAATATTTATGCAAAGTATCCCTTTAATATCACCAAAAAGGTATAAACCTACATTAAAAAATGAAGAAATTGTTTGTATGATTATTTTAATCGCTTCTATATTAACAGGAACGATTGGCTGGGAAATTTATGGGGCATCGTTGGAACAAATTTTTTCACGTTATTTTGTACTGATACTTAGCTTTGTCGGCGGAGCTGCAATAGGTTCTACAGTTGGGGTTGTGGCAGGATTAATTCTATCATTAGCAAATGTAGCAAATTTATATCAAATGAGCCTGCTTGCTTTTTCAGGATTATTGGGTGGCCTTCTAAAAGAAGGAAAAAAGGCTGGTGTCAGTGTTGGTTTATTGGTCGGGACATTTTTAATTGGTATTTACGGGGAAACATCAGCGATCGGTCCTTCATTCATCGAATCTTCCATAGCCATTATTTTTTTCTTTTTAACACCAGCAAGCTGGATTAAGAAACTTTCCAGGTATATTCCTGGAACAGAGGAATACTCAAATGAACAAGAACAGTATTTGCAAAAAGTCCGCAATGTAACTGCTAAACGGGTAGAACAGTTTTCGAATGTATTTGAAGCTTTATCAAAAAGTTTTACGACATCGGAGGAAAATTTACTTGAAGAACAAAATGTGCAGCGGGAAACCGATTACTTCTTAAGTCAGGTAACGGAAAAAACCTGTCAAACCTGTTTTATGAAAGATCGCTGTTGGCAAAAGCAATTTGATAAAACATACGCAATTATGGAAGATTTGAAAAATGATATTGCCGATGGGCATGAACCGAATCGGAAGTTAGTTCACAAGTTTGAAAATCACTGTGTAAAATCAAAAAAGGTTATCGATACGGTAAAGGAGGAAATGTCCTTTTTTGAGGCGAATCAAAAATTAAAAAAACAAGTAAAGGAGAGTAAAAGACTAGTCGCAGATCAACTGCAAGGTGTATCAGAGGTGATGGAGGATTTTTCTAAAGAAATTTTAAAAGAAAGGAAGCACCATGAACAACAAGAGGTACAAATTATAAATGCATTAAAGAAAATGGGAATAGAGCTAGAAAAATTGGATGTTTTCCAACTAGAAAAGGGGAATGTGGATATTGAAATGACCGTATCCTTTTATAATTATCATGGAGAGGCTTCCAAATTAATTGCTCCGGTACTATCTGATATATTAAATGAAATGATTATCGTAAAAGAAGAAGAAATTTCGCCTTTTCCTAATGGGTACTGTTTCCTTGCCTTTGGTTCTGCAAAGGAATTTGTTATTGAAACTGGGGTTGCAAATGCGGCTAAGGGAGGTGGATTAATCTCCGGGGATAGCTACACAACGATAGAGATTGGTGCGGGTAAGTATGCAATGGCAATTAGTGATGGTATGGGGAATGGGGAACGAGCAAATGAAGAAAGTGGTGAGACACTACGGTTATTACAACAAATTTTACAGACAGGTATCCCAGAACAAGTAGCTATCAAATCGATAAATTCGATTTTATCTTTACGAACAACTGATGAAATGTTTGCCACGCTAGATCTTGCTGTAATTAACCTGCACAATGCTTTTGTTAGATTTCTGAAAATTGGTTCGACACCTAGTTTTATTAAACGGGGGGATAAAATATTAAATATAGAAGCCAGTAACTTACCGATGGGGATTATTCAGGAATTTGATGTAGATATAGTGAATGATCAATTAAAGGCAGAGGATCTATTAATTATGATGAGTGATGGAATTTTTGAAGGTCCAAAAAACATTCAAAATATGGATATGTGGATAAAGAGGAAAGTTCGCGAAATGAAAACCGACGATCCTCAAGAAGTAGCTGATTTGCTATTGGAAGAAGTAATACGTACAAGATCAGGTGAAATCGGGGATGATATGACGGTGCTTGTAGCCAAAATTGTTAAAAATACACCAAAGTGGTCCTCCATTCCGTTTTACGGAGAAGAGGCAAAATAAGTTTGTGGCTGATATTCCATAGCTAGGTTAGGTGAATATCAGTCTTTTTGCCTGTTCACTCCCTTCTTCCTCAACCGCTGATTTGTATTTTCCACAGTTAATAGATCGATAATAAATGCCAAACATACTCCTCCTTTCTATGTATAAATTTTTCCCTTTTTGTCGATGATGGTGATGGAATAGTTGGGAGGTTTTTGGCGTGAAAAAAGGGACATTGAAACAGATATTGTTGGTAACAGATGGGTGCTCCAATAAAGGGGAAGATCCCGTTGCAACAGCAGCTTTAGCTCACCAGCAAGGAATTGCAGTAAACGTTATTGGTATTTTAGATGATGATCAAACAGAAGATCCAGAAGGATTACAAGAAGTAGAAGATGTTGCATTGTCTGGGGGCGGGGTAAGCCAGATTGTCTATCAGGAATCTTTGGCACAAACAGTTCAAATGGTAACCAAACAAGCAATGACACAAACATTGCAAGGGTTTGTGAATAATGAGTTAAAGCAAATTTTAGGCCCGAAACAAACACTTGAAGATTTGGATCCTGAAAAACGTGGAGAAGTTATGGAAGTTGTTGAGGATATGGGTGAAACATGTGATCTCGAGGTATTAGTATTAGTAGATACAAGTGCAAGTATGTATGATAAAATTGAAACAGTAAAAGAAGCATTAATTGATCTTTCTCTTAGCTTAAACGCAAGAATTGGCAGAAATCGATTTAGTATTTTTAGTTTTCCGGGCAGACGCAAGGACGTTGAACTTGTATTTGATTGGTCACCTAGGCTAGATGAAATTTCATCTGTTTTCCCGAAATTGACCAGTGGCGGAATAACACCAACAGGGCCAGCGATACGAGAGGCAATGTACCAATTTGGCAAGAAAGGCTTGCTAAGGAGCTTGAGAGATGAGAATTCAGGCATGGAAGAAGCATAATATTGATATTAGACCAGGAACCGTTATTCAAGGGAAATGGCATAAAAATAGCTATTTAATAAAAAAGAAGCTTGGACAAGGTGCCATTGGTACAGTATATTTGTGTGAAACAAATGGAAAACAAGCAGCATTAAAAATAAGTGAACAAGGTACATCTATGACGGTTGAGGTCAATGTACTAAAAGCGTTAAAAAAGGTCCAAGGAAATCGCCTTGGGCCTTATTTGCTTGATGTAGACGACTGGCAAATAACAAAACACAGAAAATATTCTTTTTACGTTATGGAATATTTACAAGGAGAAAGTTTGCCTTCCTTTATTAAGAAAAACGGAATGGAATGGATCGGTGTCTTCATCCTACAATTACTGGAAGATCTAGAGAACCTCCATCAATCCGGGTGGGTTTTTGGTGATTTAAAATTGGATAACCTACTTGTTGTCGCTTCACCACCAAGCGTACGATGGGTGGATGTTGGTGGAACAACACAAATGGGGAGAGCAATTAAGGAATACACAGAGTTTTATGATAGAGGATATTGGGGTATAGGTTCAAGACGCGCTGAACCGAGCTATGATTTGTTCGCTCTTGTTATGGTTTTGCTGGAAGTGTTTTACCCTGATCGATTTTCCAAGTCTCCAAATCCAGAGCAAACCCTTTTCAAAAAAATAAATGGTGTTAAAGCACTTAGACCGTACAACTCAAGTCTAAAAAAGGCGATTTTAGGAAAGTATCAATCGAGTCGTGAAATGAAACGCGATATAACGCAAATATTGTCTAGCAGACAGAAAAGAAGGAGACCTAAAAGAGATAAGAATCAAGTAAACATATTGCCGTTCCTTATCGAATTGGGTGGGATATTATTACTTGCATTAAGTTATTACTTTTCATCTTTGCTATTTTAGTTTATATTTAAATTCTTTTATTAGAAGATGTAAAATAGGATATGATAGAATGAAGAGATAACTTAGTGGGGATGAATTCATACGATGCAAAATAAAATTATCACTTTTATGAAACAACATCATTTAATGAAGAAAAATAGCACGGTTTTAGTAGGCGTGTCTGGAGGACCTGATTCCATGGCACTACTTCATTTTTTATGTTCCATACGCCAGGAATGGCATCTTGAATTAGTTGCTCTTTCTATTGACCATCAATTACGGGGGGAGGAAGCAAAAGAGGATCTCGACTATGTACAGAAAAAGTGTGAACAGTGGGGTGTCAAATTTGTAGGAACTTCTCTAAATGTACCAGCTTACATGCAAGAGAGACAAATTGGAACCCAAGTTGCCGCTAGAGAATTACGATATCAGTTTTTTGAAAAACAAATGGATCTATTCAAAGCTGACTATTTAGCTCTTGGGCATCACGGAGATGATCAAATTGAGACACTGTTGATGCGTCTAGTGCGCTCAGCCACTTCAAGTGCATTTTCAGGTATTCCGGTTAAACGGAATTTTGCCTCTGGATTGATTATTCGTCCATTCCTATGTGTGACTAAAGCAGCTATAGAGGCATATTGTGATCACAATAAAATCATCCCGCAAATTGATCCGACTAATTATGAAACAAATTACACGAGAAATTATTTTCGAAAATATGTACTTCCGTTATTAAAAACTCAAAATAATAATATACACACAACAATACAGCAATTAAGCGAGTCGTTGCAAGAGGATGAGACCTTTTTACAAGATGCTGCAACTAATATGTTTAACCATGTCTGTGAGTGGACTGAGGATGGCGAAGGAATTTCGTTCGAAATTGATTTATTTAAATCGTACCCACATGCTTTACAAAGACGAGCCTATCATCTAATATTAAACTATCTATACGATAAAAAGCCTGGAAATTTATCTTATGTTCATGAGTCTCATTTTTTTGCTTTATTAGAAAATGAGAAAGGGAATTCTCAAATCGATTTTCCATCTAATTTGAAACTGGAAAAATCCTATCATAAACTAATTATTTACTTTAAAGATCAAGAATCCCAGACTTCCTCCATTGAAAAAACAATAAACCTGCCCGGAAAAGTAAATTTACAGAACGGATCAAAGATTATTGCTTCGTATACGAATATACTACCTGAAAAGCAAGATGAAAACATCTACATATGCGCCGCTGACAGGATTACTTTACCTTTACATATAAGAACGCGCCGGGCTGGTGATAGAATGAGTTGGAAAGGATTAAAGGGAAGCAAAAAAGTAAAAGATATTTTTATCGATGCGAAGATACCACGAATAAAAAGAGAGAAGTGGCCTTTAATCACCGATAATAAGGGAGAAATATTATGGCTTGTTGGTTTAAAGAAAGGAGAGCCAAAGCTAAAAACAGAAGAGGGTTCCTCGTATATTCAATTAAATTACCAAAAAGGCAACATGTAGGAGGACAAAAATGCATAACGATATTAAAGAAATACTAATATCTAAAGAGGCGATTGAAGCAAAATGTAAAGAAATTGGCCGTCAGCTCACGAAAGAATATGATGGGAAGTTTCCGCTTGCAATTGGTGTTTTAAAAGGAGCTATGCCTTTCATGGCAGACTTGTTGCGTTACATAGAAACAAATTTAGAAATGGATTTTATGGATGTTACAAGCTATGGAGATGCTATGCAGTCTTCAGGAGAAGTAAAGATAGTAAAAGACCTTAATACGAAAGTAGAAGGTCGTGACTTACTGATTATTGAAGATATTATTGACAGTGGCTTAACACTAAAATATTTAGTGGATCTGTTTAAATACAGAAAAGCTAATTCAGTAAAAATTGTTACACTGCTCGATAAACCTTCCGGAAGATCAGCGGCTATTAAGGCTGATCTTATAGGATTTGAAGTACCTAATGAATTTGTAGTTGGATATGGTCTCGATTATCAAGAGAAATATCGAAACTTACCATATATCGGTGTGTTGAAACCAAAAATATATGGTGGGGAAGAAATATAAAAATAGGGTGCTTTAGAGGAATTAGAAAATAAGATTTTTATGAGGGAAATTAGTTGTATTAGAACTTTTTCCTATGGTACCATTTAATATAGTTTTTCCCGCTTGGGAGGAGGAAAGAAATGAAACGTATATTTGGTAATACAGTCATTTTTGCCCTAATATTCTTAGTTCTTATCGGACTTATTGGATTATTCAAAGGACAAAATAATGAGGCTGAAGAATTTAATGTACAAGAATTTATGCAAGCTTTAAATAATGGCGAAATCAAAGAAATGACGATGCAGCCAGCTAATAAAATTATGCGAGTTACCGGGGTCTTAGAAAAAGATAGTCAAGAATTTATTGCTCAGGTTCCGGATAACACCGATATTATTGCTACAATTACTGATCAAGCAACAGAACAAAGTGTTTTAAAAGTTAAGGAAGAAGAACAACCAAGCGGATTTGTAACTTTTCTAACAACGATGATTCCATTTCTCATCATCGGATTGTTTATCTTCTTTATGCTTAGTCGGGCCCAAGGTGGCGGCGGTGGAGGCCGCGTCATGAACTTTGGGAAAAGCAAAGCAAAAATGTATAGTGAGGATAAAAAGAAAGTTCGTTTTAAAGATGTAGCTGGAGCTGATGAGGAAAAGCAAGAACTTGTAGAAGTTGTTGACTTTTTGAAGGACCCTCGTAAATTTTCATCAGTTGGTGCTCGTATTCCAAAAGGGGTACTCTTAGTTGGGCCTCCGGGAACAGGTAAAACGCTACTTGCTCAAGCAGTAGCAGGTGAAGCAGGTAAACCATTCTTTTCTATAAGTGGTTCTGACTTTGTAGAAATGTTTGTTGGGGTAGGTGCATCTCGTGTACGAGATCTATTTGAAAATGCAAAGAAAAATGCACCTTGTATCATATTTATAGATGAGATAGATGCAGTTGGAAGACAGCGTGGCGCGGGCCTCGGTGGAGGACACGATGAACGTGAGCAAACGCTGAACCAACTTCTCGTTGAAATGGATGGATTTGGCGTCAATGAAGGAATCATTATTATCGCTGCAACAAACCGTCCTGATATTCTAGACCCAGCACTGTTGCGTCCAGGCCGTTTTGACCGTCAAATTACAGTTGATCGTCCAGATGTTAAAGGGCGTGAAGCAGTTTTACATGTCCATGCCAGAAATAAACCGCTGGACAATACAGTGGATATAAAAACAATTGCTATGCGTACTCCTGGTTTCTCGGGAGCTGACTTAGAAAACTTATTAAACGAAGCGGCATTAGTAGCAGCCCGGCATGATAAGAAAACGATTGATATGCTTGATGTCGATGAGGCAATTGACCGTGTAATTGCTGGTCCTGCCAAGAAAAGCAGGGTTATCTCAGAAAAAGAGCGGAATATTGTTGCATACCATGAAAGTGGACACACGATTATTGGTATGGTACTTGATGATGCAGATACTGTGCATAAGGTAACAATTGTACCGCGGGGGCAAGCAGGCGGATATGCTGTTATGCTACCGAAAGAAGATCGTTATTTTATGACAAAACCAGAGCTATTTGATAAAATAACTGGCCTTTTAGGTGGGCGAGTGGCAGAAGAAATCATTTTTGGCGAAGTAAGTACTGGTGCTTCAAATGACTTCCAGCGAGCCACAGGAATTGCCCATAAAATGATTACAGAGTATGGTATGAGTGAAAAAATAGGTCCGCTTCAATTTAGCAGTGGCGGTGGCCAGGTTTTCTTAGGCAAGGATATTCAGAATGAGCAAACATATAGTGATGCAATCGCTCATGAGATTGATAAAGAAATGCAAAACTTTATCAACTACTGCTATGATCGAGCTAAAAAGATTCTTACAGAAAATAAAGATAAGTTAGAGCTCGTGGCTCAAACGCTACTTAAAATAGAAACATTAGATGCAAAACAAATTAGATCGCTTTTTGAAGATGGTGTACTTCCTGAGCCTGAAGTGGACGCGGAAGCAAATGAAAATAGTGATGTTAAAGTAAACATCCAACGCAAAGATAAAGACCAGATTACACCTGAGTCTTATGAAGAAGCAAAGGCAAAAGCAAAGGCTAAACAATCTGAGGCTCAAGAATATAAGAAAGATGAGAACAAAATCTCTTCTGATGAGCAAGAATCAACTGAAAAATCCGATAAGGATGATAACCATAAGGAAGAGTAATGAAGATTTCTCTATTTAGTTAAAACCCCGAGCAGTGGAATGAAAATAAAAAATCCACTAATCGGGGTTTTTATCGTTTTAGGCGAGAAGACTCCAGCTTAGGGTGAAGTAGGGTGTAGATGAATCACCTTTTGGACAAGGGATAGCTTTAGCTATCTCCATTGTCCGATTCAAACAATTTTAATTTTTCCCTTCCAACAAGTATGATTATGGTATCTATCGAAACAAAAAATAAGAAATGCTAATTATCAAAACAATTGGGCGTATTCGGTTCGTGTTTCACCACTTCTTTTCAAGAAACAGAAGTGCACGAATTATCCAAAACAGATTCAGTGAGTAGTTCAAACGTAAGGCTATAATTACATAAGATGTGTTTTAATAATTCTATACTAAAAAAATATATGGTATATTTGTAAGAAAGAATTTATATTTCATTGGAAGGTTTGGTTAATAATGTTGTTTGTTCTCGATGTAGACAATACAAATACAGTTTTAGGTGTATTTGAAAAGGATCAATTAAAACATGAATGGCGGATAAAAACCGACCGTTATAAAACAGAAGATGAATTCGGTATACTAATAAAATCTTTATTTGAATATAAGGGTATTTCCTTTTCGGAAATTACAGGAATCATTATTTCCTCGGTTGTCCCTCCTATTATGATTGCATTAGAAAGAATGTGCAAAATCTATTTTGATCAAAAGCCGCTCATTATAGGAGAGGAAAATGTTCATACCCACTTAAAAGTTTCCTACCCAAATCCAAAAGAAATTGGATCAGATCGTGTTGTGAATGCAGTTGCTGCAATAGCAACTTACGATACTCCACTTGTAATAATTGATTTTGGTACTGCAACAACTTATTGTTATATCAATGAGCATCAGGAATATACTGGAGGTTTGATTACCCCAGGGATTAGCATTTCAATGGAAGCGCTGTATAGCAAGGCTTCCAAACTGCCAAAAATCGAATTACAGCCACCGGAGAATATCATTGGCTCTTCTACAGTTGAAGCAATGCAATCAGGAGTTTTTTATGGGTATATAGCTCAAGTGGATGGCATTGTCATGCGAATAAAAAGGCAAATGACACATGAACCAACCGTAATTGCTACCGGAGGATTAGCTTCTTTGATCGGGGAAGCATCTGAGACAATCGATTATGTGGATACGCACTTAACGCTAAAAGGATTAAATTTAATTTATCAAAAGAACTTCATAAAGTAATTAGAATTAGGTCATTATAAAATAAGGTGAATGATTATTTTTCTCTTATTTTAAACAAGATTGTAAAGGAGAATTCAAATACCTATGAAAGATTATTTAATTAAAGCTACTACCTATGAGGGAATGGTACGAGCTTATGCTACTACGACAACAAATACAGTTGCAAAAGCACAAAAAAGGCACGACTCATGGGCTACGGCTTCAGCCGCATTAGGTAGAACGATAACCATTACTGCGATGATGGGTGCAATGTATAAGGGGGATGATTCACTGAGTGTGAAAGTAGAAGGAAATGGGCCCTTAGGTGTGATTGTGACAGATGGTAATGCAAAAGGAGA
>Ga0079226_10004663_pt1 | contig 10466 bp, 6 predicted proteins | sample Poulit2014_FD_76345 | JGI IMG/M metagenome (GOLD analysis project Ga0079226, IMG submission 76345) | Agricultural soil microbial communities from Georgia to study Nitrogen management - Poultry litter 2014 | ecosystem: Environmental > Terrestrial > Soil > Agricultural land | place: USA: Georgia...
CGCTGATGCTCGCGATCGGCTACGTGGCCTACACCCGCACCCGCAACATCGACGGCTACATGCTCGCCGAGCGGGGTCTGCACCCGGCGGTGGCCGCCCTGTCGGCCAATGCCGCGGACATGTCCGGCTGGCTCCTCATGGGGCTGCCCGGTGCGATCTACGCCTCCGGTCTCATCGAGTCCTGGATCGCCATCGGCCTGACGGTCGGAGCCTGGCTGAACTGGAAGTTCGTCGCGCCCCGGCTGCGGGCCTACACCGAGATCGCGGGCGACTCGATCACCATCCCGAGCTTCTTCGAGCGCCGCCTGCGCGACCGCAGCCACCTGCTGCGGATCGTCTCGGCGCTGGTCATCCTCGTCTTCTTCACCTTCTACGTCTCCTCCGGCATGGTCGCCGCGGGGAAGTTCTTCGAGAGCTCCTTCGGCTGGACCTACCTGCACGGGGCCATGCTCGTCGCCGCGATCACGCTGATCTACACCCTCTTCGGCGGCTTCCTCGGGGCCACGCTCACCGACGTCGCCCAGGGCCTGCTGATGTTCGCCGCGCTGGTCGCGGTGCCGATCGTCGCGGTCATCAAGATCGGCTCCCCCGGCGACATCGCCGCCCAGGCCCGCGAGGTCAACCCCGACGTCTTCAACCTCTTCGCCGGTGACGGCGGCGCCGGGCTGGTCCTCCTGGGCATCATCTCGACCGCGGCCTGGGGTCTGGGCTACTTCGGCCAGCCGCACATCATCGTGCGCTTCATGGCGCTGCGCACGCCCGCCGACGCCCACTACGGCCGGATCGTCAGCACCACCTGGATGATCATCACCGCCCTGGGCACGATCCTCACCGCGCTCGTCGGCGTCGCGTACTTCGCGAACGACCCGGCCAAGGAGATCCACGACCCGGAGACGGTCTTCCTGCTGCTCTCCCAGATCTTCTTCCACCCGCTCGTCGCGGGCTTCGTGCTCGCAGCGGTGCTCGCCGCCGTCATGTCGACGATGTCCAGCCAGCTGATCGTCTGCTCCTCGGCGCTCGTCGAGGACCTGGTCAACCTCACCGGCCGCAAGGCCTCCGCCGCGGCGCTGCTCATGTACGGCCGGCTCGCTGTGCTCGCCGTGGCCCTCGTGGGCTTCGTCCTCGCGCTGGACCCGAACTCCGCGATCCTCGAGCTCGTCGCCTTCGCCTGGGCCGGCTTCGGCGGAGCCTTCGGCCCGATCGTGCTCCTCTCGCTCTACTGGCGGAAGCTCACCGCGACCGGCGCCCTCACCGGGATGATCGTCGGTGCCGTGACCGTCTTCGTGTGGGGCAATGTCGAGGTGCTCACCTCGCACATGTACGAGATCGTCCCCGGCTTCATCATCAACCTCGTGGTCGCCATGGTCGTCTCGAAGCTGTGGCCCGGCACCGCCGAGGGGGTCGACGAGGAGTTCGGTCGGATGGAGTCCGAGCTGACCCGGCGCACGACGGAGCCGGGCGCCTGAGCAGACGCTACGAGCGCGCGTCCTCCCGCACCTCGGCGGCGAGCCACCGCCAGACGAGCGGTGCGCTGCTGCTGCTGAAGTGGAGGGTGTCCTCGTAGAGCGGCTTTCCGTTGATCGTGCCGTGGTATCGGTCGCCGGGGCAGAGCAGCCCGTACATGTCGTAGACCTCTGCCCCGGACTCCTCCGACCAGTCGTCGACGACAGCGTTGAAGTGCTTGACCGTCCCGATGTCGTTCGTCCGCTCGATGACGTCGCCCCCGCCGGCCTCGGAGCGCTCGTGGCAGGCCAGGTTCATCACGGCCATGCGGGCGGCGCCCCGCTGCCGCGTCGTGCTCTGCCACTGGTCCAGGATCTCGGTGACCGCACGGTCGTACTCCGGCGAAGGGGGACTGACGACCTTGCCGTCGACGCGGAAGTCGGACAGGAGGCTCGTCGTGAGGAAGAAGACCACGGTGGGGTGATCCGCCTTCTCCACCGCGACCGGCCACTGCTTGCGGAACTCGTCGCAGACCGCGGCCTCCTGGGTCACCGACCCGTCCTCGACCGTCTCGCGCGCGAAGGGTCGGCACCCGACGTTCGCCGCCGGCGTCAGCGTGACGTCCGGGGTCCGCTCGGACTTCCCCTTCGCCGCCAGGCCGGCGGCGGTGGAGGCGCCCACGAGGACGACGTCGTGCCTGGGCACGTCGGGGGGCAGCTGCGCCTGCGACGTGCCGTAGTGCGGGTCCGCGGGCAGCCCGACCTGCACGTCGTCCCCCCTGACAAAGCCCGGTGTCATCGTGAGCGTGATCGCCCCGGCGAGCAGCATCGGGCCCGCAGCCAGGGCCAGACCGGGACCGAGTCGAGGGCGGAGCCGGGACAGGCCGCGCAGGCCGTGGCGGTGGATGGGGTTCTCGACGTAGGTGAAGCTGACCGTGGAGATGGCGATGGTGACGACCACGGCGGCGACCTGGCGGGTGAGCTCCGGCGCTCCCTGCATGGCCGGCGCGAGGTAGACGATGACCGGCCAGTGCCAGAGGTAGAGCGAGTAGGACATGTCCCCGGCCTTCATCAGCGGCCGGTTGGCAAGGAGGCGGGCGAGCACGTTGGGAAAGGGCGACGTGGCCGCCGTGATGACCACGAGGGTCATCAGGTCGATGCCGGCCAACCCCCCGAGGAAGAGCCACGGCGAGAACTCGTCGACGGTGAACATCCAGACCGCGAGGAGGAGCAGACAGCCGATGCCGGCCCATCCGAGCGCCGTCTCGGTGGTGCGCGTCCATCCGCGCGGTCGCCCCACGACGGGCCGATGCTCAGCCCGCTGGGTCCGCCAGTGGAGCAGGACCGCGCCGACGACCCCGACCAGCAGCTCGAAGAGCCGCGTCCCCGTGCCGAAGTAGACCCGGCTCGGGTCGGTGCCCGGGTCGTAGAGCCAGGTCATCAGGCCGAGCGACAGCAGCGCGAGGGCCCCGAGGACCAGGGCCATGCTCCGGTACCGGCGCATCGTCGTGAAGATGAGGATCAGGACGAGCGGGAAGACGAGGTAGAACTGCTCCTGGACGCCGAGGGACCACGTGTGGCGGATCGGCGACGGCGCGGCGACCTTGGCGAAGTAGGACTCCCCTGAGAGGATCAGCCGCCAGTTCGAGACCTGGAGCGCCGAGGAGAGCACGTCGACCGCCACCGACCGTCGTCGCTCCCCGCCCTCGAAGACCATGGCCGCGACGAGGGTCGCGAGCAGCATCATGACCATGCCGGGCATGAGCCGGCGTGCGCGTCGCAGGAGGAAACGCACGTAGTCGATGCGCTGGCTGCGCTGGTGCTCGCGCAGGAGCATCGAGCAGATGAGGAAGCCCGAGAGGACGAAGAAGACGTCGACACCGAGCCAGCCACCGGTGAAGGGGTCCGGCACGACGTGGTAGGCCATCACCGCGATGACGGCCAGTCCGCGCAGCCCGTCCAGGGCGCCGTTGCGCTTGCCACGCCTGGCGGCGGGGGTCACTCCCACGCTCACTCCTCCAGTGGCTCGGTGCTGCTCAGGGACACCGACGCATGGTGGCAGGCCGAGCGGTGTCTCGCTCGTCGAGGACCGTCCTACGGGACCTGCCCGAAGTGGTGCCGCCGCACCCACGCGTGCATCGCGATCGCTGCGGCGGCACCGGCGTTCATCGACCGGGTGGAACCGAACTGGCTGATCCCGAGCACGACCTCGCAGGCGGCCAGCATCTCCTCGGAGATCCCGGGGCCCTCCTGCCCGAAGACGAGGATGCAGTCCCGGGGCAGGTCGTGGGTCTCGATCGGTACCGCACCGGGGACGTTGTCGATGCCCACGAGGCGAAGGGGGACGCCCCCTTCGCCACCGGCCCGCGCCCAGTCCACGAGGCCGGCGACGTCGCGGTGGTGGTGCTCGACCTGGTAGCGGTCGGTGACCATCGCGCCACGACGGTTCCACCGGCGCCGACCGACGATGTGGAAGGCGGCGGCGCCCATCGCGTTGGCGGTGCGTACGACGGAGCCGATGTTGAAGTCGTGCTCCCAGTTCTCGATCGCCACGTGGAAACCGTGCCGCCGGGTCGCGAGGTCGGCGACGATCGCCTCGTGGCTCCAGTAGCGGTAGCGGTCCTCGACGTTGCGCCGGTCCCCTTCGCGCAGCAGATCGGGGTCCAGCCGCGGGTCCCGCGGCCAGTCACCCCGCCACGGGCCGACGCCCTTGTCAGGCTCCTTTGAGAGGTCACCCGTAGTCTTGTCGCTTGATCCAGGGGTGCCCACGAGCCCCCACGGTAGACGTCTCCGCCGCGGAAGGGCTGCATGAACACCATCGTCGAGTGGGTGCTCGACCTCATGGACCGCATCGGCGGTCCCGGCATCGCCTTCGGCATCGCGCTGGAGAACCTCTTCCCCCCGATCCCCAGCGAGGTCATCCTGCCGCTGGCCGGCTTCACCGCCTCGCAGGGGCGCTACACGATGTTCGAGGCCGTGCTGTGGGCGACCCTCGGGTCGGTCCTCGGGGCCCTCGCCCTCTACGGGCTGGGCCGGGCGCTCGGGCTGCAGCGGCTGCGCCTCATCGCCCAGAAGATGCCGCTCGTGGACGTCGCCGACATCGACAAGGCGGATGCCTGGTTCGGCCGCCACGGCGGCAAGGCGGTCTTCTTCGGGCGCTTCATCCCCGGCATCCGCAGCCTGATCTCGATCCCGGCGGGGATCGACCGGATGTCGCTGGTGACCTTCCTCGCCCTGACGAGTGCCGGCTCACTGCTGTGGAACAGCCTCTTCGTGTGGCTCGGCTACCGACTCGGCTCCCACTACCACCTCGTCGAGCAGTACATGGACCCGATCAGCAAGGCCGTCTACGCGCTCATCGTCCTGGTCGCCCTCGGCGTGGTCCTGTGGATGGTCCGGCGCTCGCGGCGGCGGCGCCACGACCCCGACGACCGGCTGGACCTCGAGACCGGCGGCTGACCGGACTCAGCGGCCGTGGCCGAGCACGATCGCCGCGAGCTGGGTGCGTGAGCGCACGTCCAGCTTGCGGTAGACCCGGGTGAGGGTCCCCTCGACGGTCTTGACGCTCAGGTGCAGCCGCTGCGAGATCTCACGGTTGCTCGCCCCCTCAGCGACGAGCGAGCTCACCTGCTGCTCGGTGACGGTCAGCTCCGCGAGGGGGTCCTCGCCCTCGGTCTCCGGCTCCAGCGCGTGCAGCGCGGCCCCGCCCGGGAAGCGCTCCCGCACCCACGCGGACCACGGGTCCGCGTGCAGCGGCCGGAGGACCTCACGCGCCCTCGCAGCCACCTCCAGGCTCCGCCCGGTCCGGCGGGCCCGCCGCTCCACGTGCGCGAGGGTGACGAGGGATCGTGCCTCCTCGACGGGCAGACGGTGCTCCCGGGCGCCCGTGGCCGCCCGCTCGGCCAGCCCACGCGCCCGGTCGAGGTTGCCGCGGGCGGCCTCGATCTCGGCCTCCGCCCGGTCGGCGGCGGTCTCGACGCCCGGCGCGCCGCGTCCGTCCTCGATCACCTCGCGCAGCTGCTCCAGCAGGGCGACGGCCTCCTCCAGCGCTCCGGAGAGGGCCAGTGCGGTGACCCCGTCGGCGTGCCAGCGAAGGGAGACCACGTCGCGGATCCCGCTCGCGGCCTCCATCCGGCGCAGCTCGCGGAAGCAGGCCACCGCGTCCTCGATCTCGTCCAGGTGCAGCGCGGCCAGCCCGAGCACGGCCAGGTGGCGGCGCAGGTAACGCTCGTCGTCCTGGGCGCGGGCGAGCTGCACGCCCCGGGCGGAGATGGCCCGGGCCCGCTCGAAGGACCCGCCGACGCCCTCCGCGATGGACTCCACGAACCAGGTCGTCGCCACCGGTGTGTCGAAGTGGCTCGCGGCCCGGGTCGCGCGGGCCGCGAGCTCCAGCGCCTCCCGGCCGCGTCCCTGACGGGCGGCGATCTCGACGAGGCCGCGCAGCACGTGGACGGTGTCCAGCCCGGCGTCAGCCCCGACGGTGGCGAGCATGTCGACGAACTCCTCGCGGGCGGTCGTGAGGTCGTCGGCCTCGAGGGCGAAGCGGGCGGCGATGTACCGGGGGGAGATGTGCACCTGGCCGGGACGCGGATGGTGCTCCAACGCCACCGCCCGCCGGATCAGGCCCCACGGGTCGCCCTCGCCCCCGATCTGCGCGACGACCGCTGCGACGGTGAGTGCCTCGACCTGGATGTCGGTCCGCCCCATCTTCTCGGCGAGGACGATCGCGCTGTGGGCCAGGTCCCGCGCGGTGCGCACGTCGTCGTCGCCGAGGACGAGCCGGGCCCGCTGGAGGAGCACCCGGGCCTGCAGGGCGGGATCCTCCCGGGCCTCGCGCAGCGCGGCCACGAGCACCTCGTCCGCCGCGGTCTCCGTGAGCTCGGAGAGCGCCAACCGGGTCCGCACGAGGAGGCCGTGGTCGGTCAGCTCCCCAGTCGCCCGGGCGGCCCGGTGCAGCACCCGGAACTCCTTGCCGATGACCGCGTTCTCGAGGGACCGGGTCAGCCATTCGTCCCGCTCGTCGGTGCCGCCGCCGGCCGCGAGCAGGTACAGCTGGGCGGCCAGGTCGTGCTCGCCGCGGGCCGCGCACCGCTGCGCCGACTCCGCGAGGAGCCGGGGCGTGGTGTCCTGGTCACCCGCGTGGGCGAGGTGCAGCCGGGCGAGCTCCTCCGAGTCGGCGTGCTCGGCGAGCGTCCGGTGCATCCGGATGAGCTCGTCGCTGTCGAGGGTCTCCGTGAGCACGTCCCCGAGGGCGCCCGGGGTCAGCCGGAGGTAGGTGTCCTCGGTGACGATGAGGCCGAGCGCCTTCGCCGCCCGGATCGACCCGGATGCGCTCTCCCCCTCGAGCCGGACGAGGGCCCGGGGGGTCGGCTGGTGCATCGCGGCCACGTGCTGCAGGGTCCGCAGGACCGTCGCCGCGACACCGTGCAGCCGGGAGCGGGCCACCGAGCGCACCTCCCGCTGGGAGTCCCCGTTCGGCGCCGCGTCCACGGCGGCAGCGATCTCGTGGGCCAGGCCCGGGTTCCCACCGGACTCGCGGTGGGCCCAGAGCGCGGTGTCCATCGGGTGGCCCACCGCGGTGAGCATCTCGACGGTGTCCGCGCCGGTGAGCGGCGGCAGATCGAGGGTTAGCACCGGCAGGTCCCGGCTGCGGTCGGCGTCGGGGAGGGCACCCCCTTCGTCCAGGTCGCGGGGACCGACCCCCACGAGGACGCCGAGGGTCCCGGGACCGACTGCCCGGGCGGCCGCCGTGCGCATGGCGGCGAGGCTGAGGTCGTCGAGGTTCTGCACGTCGTCGATGACCACGGCGAAGGGAGAGCGTCCCGCCTCGAGCGTGATCAGCTCGGTCAGCGCATCAGCCAGCCGGTCCACGCGGTGGGCCCCCTGCGGGACCCGGTCGGGGTCCTGGAGCATCTCCCGCATCGGCGCCGGAAGCTCCTCCAGCGCGGAGCGCGAGAAGCGCGCGGCGAGCGTGCGCACCCCCTGGCCCTCGCTGCCGTGACGGTGCAGGCGCACCTCGATGGGGCGGGGCAGCGCCGCCGCCACGGCCGCCAGGACGGTCGTGCGCCCCATGCCGCGGGCGCCACGGAGGACGACGGCCTGCCCCTCGGACACCCTCGCGGTGATCGAGGCGACCATGCGGGCGCGCCCGAGGAGTGCGGTTCCACCGCTCCCCTCGTGGTGTGCCGCCAGGTTCACGTCTCCTCCTTCGCCAAGGCTGCACCCAACGTAACCCCCGAGGATGAGCGCGCAAGGCCACGCTCTCGGGCTCTCACCTCACCACGGCCGGAGGACCTCGAGGCCGAGGAAGGGTCGCAGGGCCTCCGGGACGCGCACGGACCCGTCGGCCTGCTGGTGGTTCTCCAGGAGGGCGACGATCGGCCGTGTGCTCGTGGCGGCGGTGCCGTTGAGCGTGGCGAGCGTGCGCGTGCCCGAGCCCCGCGGGTCCCGCTCGCGGATGTTCAGCCGTCGGGCCTGGAAGGTCGTGCAGTTGCTCGTCGAGGTCAGCTCCCGGTACTTGCCCTGGGTGGGCACCCAGGCCTCGCAGTCGTACTTGCGGCTGGCCGGACCGCCGAGGTCGCCCGCTGCGACGTCGATGACGCGGTAGGGCAGCTCGAGCGCGTCGAGGACCCGGCGCTCGATGCGCAGCAGGTTCTCGTGCTCGGCGGCGGCGTCCTCGGGCCGGCAGAAGACGAACATCTCGGTCTTCTGGAACTGGTGGACCCGGAAGATCCCGCGGGTGTCCTTGCCATAGCTTCCGGCCTCGCGGCGGTAGCAGGTCGAGGTGGCGGTGTAGCGCAGCGGCCCGTCGGTCAGGTCGAGGATCTCCTCGGCGTGGAAGCCGGCGAGCGCGACCTCGGAGGTGCCGGTGAGGAACAGGTCGTCCTCGGGCAGGTGGTAGACCTCGTCGCCGTGGGCGTCGAGGAAGCCGGCGCCGGCCATCGTCTCGGCGCGCACGAGGTTCGGCACGACGAGGGGGGTGAAGCCCTCCTCGGCGGTGATCTGCTGGGCGAGGCCCATGAGCGCCCACTCCAGGCGCGCCCCGACCCCCGTGAGGTAGTAGAAGCGGCTGCCGCTCACCTTGGCGCCGCGCTCCATGTCGATCGCGCCGAGCAGCTCACCGAGCTCGAGGTGGTCCTTGGGCTCGAAGCCCTCCGCGGCGAAGTCGCGCGCGGTCCCGACCTCCTCGAGCAGGTCGAAGTCGTCCTCGCCGCCGGCGGGCACGCCGTCCTGGATGACGTTGCCGATGGAGCGAAGGGAGGCCTCCAGGGCGGCCTTGGCCTGCTCCGCGGCGGAGTCGAGCTCCTTGACCCGGGCGGACATCGCGGCGCCCTTCTCCCGCAGTGCGGTGGCCTGCGCGTCGAGGTCCGAGACGTCCTCGCCGGCCTTCTCGGCCTTCTTCAGCCGCCCCATGACCGGACCGAGCTCCTTGCTCGCGGCCTTCTGGTCGGCCCGCGCCGCCTCGAACTCCTTGATGGCGGAGCGGCGGCGCTCGTCGGCGCCGAGCACGGCGTCCACGAGGGTCGGGTCCTCTCCGCGGGCACGCTGGCTGGCCCGGACGACGTCGGGCTGGTCACGCAGGAACTTCAGGTCGATCACCACCGCAGGATATCCGCGCCACCGTGGGGTAGCGTCTCGGCGTGTCTGACTGGAGCTCGCTGGCCCTCGTGATCGTGATCGGCCTTGCCCTCATCGCCGTGGTGATCGCCCTCGTCCTGGCCGGCCCCGGTCGCTCCCGGCGTGACCGGACTGCGCAGCGGCCCGACCGGGACTCCTTCCGCCGCAAGCGTTCCCAACGCCGGCCCCGGCGCGCGGCGATCATCATCAACCCCTCGAAGTTCAAGGACCCGGCCGCGACGAAGGCCGAGCTGACGACGGCGAGCACGGAGCTGGGCTGGCAGGAGCCGCTCTTCATCGAGACCACCATCGAGGACCCGGGCACCGGTCAGGCCCGGCAGGCCCTCGAGGAGGGCGTCGACGTCGTCTGCCCCCTCGGCGGCGACGGCACCATCCGGGCGGTGGCGGTGGCACTCGCCCACACCCACACCCCCATGGGCCTCCTCCCCCGCGGCACCGGCAACCTGCTGGCACGCAACCTGGACATCCCCTTCGGCGCGGACCTCGTCGCGGCGCTCAAGGTCGCCTACAACGGGCGCAACAAGCCCATCGACGTCGCCTGGCTGGAGCTGGACCCGGTCGAGGAGACGGAGACCGAGGACGCGGGGCAGGCCGAACGGCCGGTGGAGGGACCGTCGGTGGACCGTCACCCCTTCCTCGTCATGGCGGGCATGGGCTTCGACGCCGAGATCATGAGCGGCACGAGCGAGGACTTCAAGGCGAAGGTCGGGTGGATCTCCTACTTCGTCACCGGTGCCCGCAAGCTCTTCATCAAGCGCTTCCGCGTCCGGCTCACGGTCGACGGCGAGAGCCGGTCGCCGGCCCGCGCCCGCTCGGTCATCTTCTGCAACTGCGGCACGTTGCAGGGCGGGATCCAGCTGGTACCGACCGCCCGGATCGACGACGGGCTGCTCGACGGCGTCATCGTCGCGCCCAAGACCATCATCGGGTGGGGCTCGATCGCGGTGCGCGTCCTCGGCAGGTCCACCCGGAACGCGACCGAGCTGACCCGCAGCTCGGCCGGCGTCTACACCGCCGAGGTGGAGGCCCGGCGGCCCGTCCAGGTCGACGGGGACGTCATCGGCGAGGCCACGCGGGTGCGCGCAACCGTCGACGACCGTGCCCTCATCGTTCGGGTGGCCGGGACTCCGTGAGGCGCCACCCCACCGGCCCCACGATTTCCGGGTGACCCGAGAACCACCCCCTTCGCATGAGTTCCAAACTCTTGCGAAGGGGCAGTAAGTCTTGTCGAGCCGACGGCCGTGCCCGGCCGGCAAGAGCAGCGGGGGGGGAAGACCCCGAGACACCGGCAGCGTCCGCCGTACTGCATCGGTGGGCCGGGCGAGGACACTGCGCGAAGGGAGCACCGTCAGACCGGCCCCGGCCTCAGCCGCCGGTATCCCTGAC
>Ga0079226_10004664_pt1 | contig 10464 bp, 9 predicted proteins | sample Poulit2014_FD_76345 | JGI IMG/M metagenome (GOLD analysis project Ga0079226, IMG submission 76345) | Agricultural soil microbial communities from Georgia to study Nitrogen management - Poultry litter 2014 | ecosystem: Environmental > Terrestrial > Soil > Agricultural land | place: USA: Georgia...
AGTTTTGACCTGACACCGTTGTCCGGATACGGCCTGCGCGTGCTGGGGGGTGTTTCTTCGTTGTCGTTGCTACTGTCGGTGGCGAGTCTGGCCTGGATATTTCTGGGTACGCTTCCCTATGCCATTGGGGGCACCGTTACCTACAGCGAGGTCTTGTCCGATATCAGCCTGACCGAGGTGGCGATCGGTCTGCTCCTGCATGCCGCCTGCCTGGCCACGCTGACAGCCGGCTTTGTGCTGCTGGTGCGTCATGCCATCAGGCATGGCGTCATCCCCGTGAAACGGAATCGGAGGCTGGCTTGATCACGACCCTGTCCAATGCGCTGGGGCTTGCACCCGGAGAGGCCTTTTTCTGGTTGCCCATGCTGTTCATGGGGCTGCTGTTTCTGATTGCCGTGGCCAATGTGGTGTTCGATGGCTTTGACATCGGCGTGGGCTGCCTGCTTCCGTTTGCAACGGCCCGGCAGCGCACCGAAATGATGCAGCGAATCCGTCCATGGCGCGATGCCAACGAGCTCTGGCTGCTGCTGGGCCTGGCGCTGTTTCTGGGCGCCTTCCCCAAGGCGTGGTCGGCAGTCATGCGCAGTCTCTATCTGCCCCTGACGCTGTTGGGGGCAGGTGTCATCCTGCGCAGCGTGGCCTTTGAATTCAGCCAGCGCTCCCCGCTGGACTGGCGTCCAGGGTGGCAGCACGCCGTCGCTGCGGGCTCATGGATGACCGCGCTGTCCCATGGGCTTATCCTGGCCAAGTTGTCGTCTGCCTATTTGTCAGGCGTGTCCTATGTCGGACTGGGCGTCTTTTTTGCACTTTGCGCGGTTGCCATGTATGCCTTGCTGGGGGCGACATGGCTGCTGAGTCATCGCGATGATCTCCTGCGTGTGTCGGCAGGAGGCTGGGCACGGTTCTGCGTGCGCTGGGTGGCGGCGGGTGTCATCGGGCTGTCCGTGGTGCTGGCCCTTTCCAATCCGGGTGTGTTCATCAAGTGGGGGAATGAACCCCACTGGTCGGCGCTTGCGGGTATCTGGGGAGGCCTGCTCGCGGCCTTCATGCTGCTGGAGTTTCTGGTCAGCAAAAAAGCCATGCAACACGCGGCCATTGCGGTATTGCCCTTTTTCCTGACGCTGTCCGTGGTACTGGTTGTGATGGCGGGGGTAGGGTACAGCTTTTTCCCCTTTCTCATCCTTGACGACATGACCGTGTGGGACGCAGCGGCCTCCCTGCCGGCGCTGCGTCTGGTGCTGGCTGCGTCGGTGATCGTTCTGCCCCTGGCGCTGGGATTCAGCCTGCGGGTGTATTGGGGCCTGCTGTCCCGGCCAGGGGGAAGGTGATCCGCACACACAAGCCATGGGTCGCGTCCGGATCCAGCCTCAGGGAACCGCCATGCCCCCGTGCGATGGCGTCGGCCAGTGCCAGGCCCAGTCCGACCGAGCCCGTCCGGGTCCGGGCGTCGTCCAGCCTTGAAAATGGTCGCAGCGCCTCTGCCTGCCGGTCGGCCTGTATGCCGGGCCCGTGGTCAGCGACCGTGAGGCAGGCCGTCTGGCCCGCCACCGCCAGTGAAATTTCTACCGGTTCCTTGCCGTGGGTCAGGGCATTGGTGATCAGGTTGTCGACCAGCCGGTCAAGCGCCAGGACGTCGGCTCGTATCGTGACTGGACCGCTGCTGCCATCCTGGAAGCGGACATCCTTGCCCGCGCTTTGCCAACTGGCTGTCTTTTCATCCAGCCAGGCATGGATGTCCATGGGCTCAAGCTGATAGGAAGCGGGATCCGCACCACGCGCAAAACCAATAAACTGATCCAGCATCTGCTGCATGTCCTGGATGTCCTTGCGCATGCCGTCCTGCAAGGCGGCGTCCTCGAGCATTTCTGCCCTGAGCCACATGCGTGACAACGGCCCTTTCAGGTCGTGGGGCAGGCCGGCCAGCAAGGTGCGTTGCACGGCATCGGATTCGGCCAGCGTATCCAGCATGAGGTTGAACCGCTCTCCCAGTACGCGGGTTTCGCGGGGGCCCGTGGGCGTGACCCGTTGCGGCTGCCCGGCAGCCAGTTGATCGGCCGCTTCGGCCAGTTGCGTCAGCGGGCGGGTAATATGCCACGAGAATCCCGCAGCCAGCAGCAGGAACAGCCCCATCCCGCCCAGCCAGAATGCAATGATGGGCGTGCTGAGGGGGGGAGCGACGCGATCCAGCGGGATGACCAGCCAGTCACGGTTGTGGGGCAGGGCCTCGGGCTCGCCCGTCAGCGAGATATACAGCCGCGGATCTTTCCCGTGGGACAGCGCCACCCGGGTGTCGTCGTCCAGCTCATCATTGAGGGTATCGACAAACGAGCGCAGCACACGGCGAACATCATTGCGGGGAGGGCGGTGCGGCGCGCGGTCAAGCTGCCGGTGTCGTGCCTTGCGCGAGTGCTCCAGACGGGTGTGCGAGGGCAGGCTGCGCGACCACAGGCGCCAGCGCCCGCCGGACGACTCGTTGACGAAATCGGCACGCCGGCCTTCGGGGACGGCGACCAGGGCACTGCGCAGGGTGCGTATGGTTGTGGCGGTCAGGTCCACGGCCACTTCGCGGCTGAAGCTCTGCCAGGACAGTGAAAGGGTGGCGAAGGTGGCGGCTTGCACCAGCAGCACCGTGCCAAGAATGAGCAGCATCATCTGCACCCGCAATGAGCGGGGGACGAGGCGGGAGAGCCGTAGGGTCATGGAGGGAACGGGTCAGGGAGAAAATCGATAGCCCACACCCCAAACCGTTTGTATCCAGCGGGGTTGACGCGGATCTTCCTCAATGGCGCGTCGCAGGCGGAGGATGGCAATGTCAATGGCGCGATCATTGCGCTCGCCTTCGTCGTCATCGCGGGCAAGGGCCAGCAGCCGTTCGCGTGACAGCGGTTTGCCCGGGTTTCTGACCAGCGCTTCCAGCAAGTTGGTTTCGCCTCCGGTCAGGCGGATAGGCTCGTCGTTGCGTGACAACATGCGCGTGACCGGATCATAGATAAACGGGCCGAAGGTGACGGGCTCGTTGCGGGTCAGGGCGGAGGCCCCCTTCTTGCGGCGCAGAACTGCCTCGATGCGAGCCAGGAGCTCGCGGGGATCAAACGGTTTGCCAAGATAGTCGTCGGCACCGGCTTCCAGGCCGATGACGCGGTCCACCGTTTCGTCTCGTGCGGTGAGTAAAATGACGGGAATGTCTTCACCTTGCTGACGCAATTGGCGGCAGGCATCGGCGCCATCGCCATCGGGCATCATGCGGTCGAGTACGATGAGATCTGGCGAGTAACGCACGATCCGTTCCGTCAGATCGCTGGCGTCAGGTGCCAGCAGGGTGTCGTAATCGTGGCGATTGAGGTAGTCGGCAAGCAGCTGGCGCAGTGCCGGATCGTCGTCGACAACCAGGATTTTTGTGAGCACAGTAGTCATGGATGACAAGTTTGCCCCCGGCAGGCGGACAGGACAAGTGCCTCGTAATACTTTGAAATAGGTGGATAGTGAAAGCACGCTGGCCATGGCTGACCCGACTGCTGCGCATTCTGCGTTTGCGCGTGCAGTCGTTGCGCCGGCGTCTGGCCGGCTATCTGTGGCTGTCCGATCTGCCGGCCATGCTGCTGTGGGCCGCCCTGGCAGGCCTGGTTGCGGCCTTTACCACCATTGGTTTCCACGAGGGCATGGCGCTGGTGCAGCATCTGGCTACCGGCAGCAGCGGGTCCATCGTGGCCGTCATGTCCGGCCTGCCCTGGTATGGTCGCATCCTGTTTCCGGCGCTGGGCGGGCTGGTGGCCGGTTCCTTGCTGTGGCTGGCCAGCCGCCTCAAGGCCGGGCGGCACTCTGACTACATGGAGGCCGTGGCCATTGGTGATGGCCGCCTGTTCATCCGCCATGGCCTGCTGCGCTCCCTGTCATCATTGATTACCGTTTCGTCCGGCGGTTCCATCGGTCGAGAGGGGGCCATGGTGCATCTGGGATCCATGGCCGCTTCGGCCATCGGACAGTTTGGTCGGTTCACCACGCCCCGGCGGCGCTTGCTGGTTGCCTGTGGTGCGGCGGCGGGTGTGGCAGCTGCCTATGGCGCTCCCATTGCCGGCGCCCTGTTTGTTGCAGAAATTGTCCTGGGCACCATGAGCATGCAAAGCTTCGGGCCATTGCTGGTGGCTGCGGCCAGCGCCAATATCGTCATGCGGCTGACGGGCCATTACACCACCACCTACGCGGTGTATGGCATGTCGCAAATCGAAGGCGTGGCCATTTTGCCGTTTCTGCTGCTGGGCGTGCTCTCCGGCCTGGGCGCACCGGCATTTCTGAAGATTCTGGCCTGGTCACGTGTGCAGTTCCGCCGCACGGGCCTGGCGCTGCCGGGCCGGCTGGCCTTGGGTGGCCTCTTGCTTGGCCTGCTGCTTCTGGTTCGGCCTGATGTCGCCGGAAACGGTTATAGCGTGGTGCATTCCCTGCTTTATTCCGACTGGGCCTGGCAGGCCGTGGTCATGGTACTGGGATTCAAGGTGCTGGCCACGGCCCTGACCGTCGGTTCCGGGGCCGTGGGGGGCGTGTTTACGCCAGCCTTGTTTGTCGGTGCTGCTTTTGGTACCTTGGTCGGGCAATTCATGCTGTGGCTGCTGCCCGATATCAGCGCCAGCGCCTACCTGTATGCACTGGTGGGCATGGGAAGCTTTCTGGGTGCAGCCACCAGCGCACCCCTGATGGCCATCCTCATGATTTTTGAAATGACCCTCAGCTATCAGATTGTTCTTCCGCTCATCCTGTCTTGTGTCGTTGCCTACTTTGTGTCCCGCGCGGTGGCTGAAATCGCCATGTACGACGTCACGGTGGCCCGTGAGCGTGACGAACGCCTGCGATACGAGCTGCGTCATGTCACCCTCAGCCAGCTTGTCAGGCCGGCTGATACGGTCGTCACCACCGACACGCCGGTTTCCGAAGCCTTGCAGATGTTCATGGATTATCCCGTTCGTTATCTTTATGTGGTGGACGAGCACAATATCTACCAGGGCGTCATTGCCCAGCACGATCTCACCAGCCTGATGCTCAATCACGGCGACGCCACCGAGACACTGGCAGGCGATGTCCTGCGCATGGATTATGTTCGTACCTTGCAGCCCGGCATGACCCTGGATCAGGCGCAGGATCATTTCATTCATTTTGCAGGAGAAAGGCTGCCTGTTGTCAGCAGGGACGAACAGCCACGGTTGCTGGGCGTGGTATACAAATCGTCCGTACTCGAGAAATACAGTGCATTGAAGCGTTCCCTGGATGTATCCGGGCATGGGCTGATGATCTACGGGCGTCATCGCCGGCATGCTTCCCGCCCCAAACCCGCCGCCCGCAACCGGAATGTCACCCCATGATGCGCCACTGCCTGTTGACCGGCCTGTTATGTATCGGATGCGCGGCGGTGCGCGCCCAGGGGCTGGGGCTGGACCACTGGGAAAAAGGTCGCCACGACTGGCGCTACCGGGGAGACCAGTTCGGGGTTGCACTGGGCCGCTCGCCAATCAGAGGTGGGTTGGCCGATACTCAGGTGGCCCTGGGCGGGATCAGGCTGGACAGCCGCCTGGGCGGCCCCAGGCCCACGGGTCCCTCGTGGGACCTGAGCCTGGCGGCGGGTGCCATTGATCACAACCCGGAGGGCACCACGGGTGACTTGTCTTACGGTGCCCTGGCCAGTCAGGGCGAGTTCTCTGTGCGTCCCTCCCAAAAATGGTTGCTCCATTCCGACGTGCAGTCCGCGCCGGGTCTGCTGGCCTCGACCGTTGGCACCCAAGTCGATTCCGGTGACTTCGGCACGCTGGGGCTGGGTGTCGGGCATGGTCGCCAGGGCGCCATGAGCGGCTGGGCCTATCAGACCCGCTACAGTGTCCGGATCTGGAAGGGAGTGGATGTGTCCTGGCAGTCTGATCGCCAGCTGGCCGGCTATTCGGATCTGGCCAGCTATCAGCGGGGTGGCGGCCAGCAGGACATGACGCGTCGACAGGTCACGGCCGGCTTGACCCTGTCGGATCGCAGCAGTGTATCGGGCAGCTACGAAACGGTTCGCCAGGCTGGCGGGGGCATCCACCGCCGATTCGGCATTACCCGGCAGGTCTGGTACAGCCCCAATGTGAAGCTGGGGTTCAAGGCCGAGCGTGAAATCCGCAGCGGCGACTATGATGTCGGTCTTTCACTGTCTATCCCCATCAAATAGCATGACCTCGACCGCATCGGATGTCTTGCGGAACATCTTCGGATTTGAAGGGTTCCGGGATCAGCAGGAAGCCATCATCGAGTGTCTGCTCGATGGTGGAGATGCGCTGGTCCTGATGCCAACGGGTGGCGGCAAGTCATTGTGCTACCAGATACCGGCACTCATACGCTCCGGGACAGCCATCGTGGTGTCGCCCCTGATTGCCCTCATGCAGGATCAGGTCAGCCAGTTGAAGGCCCTGGGTGTACGCGCCGCCTGCCTGAATTCTGCCCAGGATGCCCAAACCGCCCGGGAGCTGGAGCAACAGTTGTTGTCGCAGCAGCTGGACTTGTTGTATGTGGCGCCCGAACGCTTGCTGACAGACCGTTTCCTTTCCCTGATGGCACGGTGCAAGCTGGCGCTGTTTGCCATTGATGAAGCCCACTGCGTTGCCCAATGGGGGCACGACTTTCGACCGGAATATCTTGGCCTGTCCATCTTGCATCAGCGCTGGCCGGATGTGCCGCGCATTGCCCTGACGGCCACGGCCACCATGGCCACCCGGGAAGAAATAGTCCAGCGCCTGGAGTTGACTGAAGCAAAACAGTTTGTCGCCAGTTTTGACCGGCCCAACATTGTCTATCGCATGGTCGAAAAAAACAGGGTGCGACAGCAACTGTTGCAGTTCATCAACCGGGAACACCGGGGAGACAGCGGCATTGTCTATGCCATGTCGCGGCGTCGCGTTGAAGAAACGGCGGCCCACCTGTGCAGTCATGGCATTCGTGCCCTTCCGTATCATGCCGGCCTGTCGGCCATGGAGCGAGCCCGAAACCAGGCAGCCTTCCTCGCTGATCAGGGGGTGGTCATGGTGGCAACCATTGCTTTCGGCATGGGTATAGACAAGCCGGATGTCCGCTTTGTTGCGCACATTGACCTGCCCAAATCCATAGAAGGCTATTACCAGGAGACCGGTCGGGCCGGACGGGACGGCAAACCTGCCACCGCCTGGCTGGCCTATGGCCTGAATGATGTCATGCAGCAGCGTCGGCTCATCCATGGTTCCAGCGGCAACGCTGCCTTCCGGAGAAAGCTGGGCGGGCAGCTTGATGCCATGCTGGGCTTGTGCGAGACCATCGCCTGTCGAAGACAGTATCTGCTGGCGCATTTTGGCCAGCCGATGCAGGCGTGTCATGCTTGTGACAACTGCCTGACCCCGCCCGTGCACTGGGACGGCACCATCGCGGCACAAAAAATCCTTTCAGCGGTGTATCGCCTTTGGCGGGAGCGGGGGCAGCGATTTGGTGCCGGCCACGTGATTGACATCCTCAGGGGGCGGCCGACCCGCCGCATTCATGATTACGGACACCACACCCTGACCGTATTTGGCGTGGGGGCAGACCTGTCGGAGCAGGTCTGGCGCCGGGTGCTTCGGCAGTTGCTGGCCCACGGCCTGCTGACGGTTGATGAGGACGGCTACAACACGCTGGTGCTGACGGCTGCCAGCAGGGCAGTGTTGAAGGGCGAGACGACGCTACTGCTCCGGCGGATTTAGCCCCAGATGTTGCCAGGTGGTGCGTGTGGCAATGCGTCCCCTGGATGTGCGCTGCACAAAGCCGTGCTGAATCAGGTAGGGCTCGATGACATCTTCTATGGTGTCGCGTTCTTCGCCGATGGCGGCAGACAGGCTGTCAATGCCGACCGGCCCGCCGTCGAACTTGTGCACGATGGCATCAAGCAGCTTGCGATCCATGAGGTCCAGGCCAAAAGGATCGACTTCCAGCATGGCCAGGGCGGCATGGGCCACATCGGCCGTGGCCTGGCCATCGGCACGTACCTGGGCGTAGTCGCGTACCCGCCTCAGCAAGCGGTTGGCAATGCGCGGCGTGCCACGGGAGCGGCGCGCGATCTCGGTGGCGCCATCGGGTGTCAAAGCCATGTTGAGCAACTGGGCGCTACGCTGAACAATGAGGGTCAGCTCGGAAGGAGAATAGAATTCCAGCCGCGACACAATGCCGAAGCGGTCTCGCAGGGGGTTGGTCAGCATGCCGGCACGGGTGGTGGCGCCCACCAGCGTGAATGGCTGGAGGTCAATCTTGACACTACGTGCAGCAGGGCCCTCGCCGATCAGGATGTCGATCTGGTAGTCTTCGAGCGCAGGATAGAGAATCTCTTCGACGACTGGCGACAGCCGGTGGATTTCGTCGATGAAGAGGACATCGTTGGGTTCAAGATTGGTGAGCAGCGCGGCCAGATCACCAGGGCGTTCAAGCACGGGGCCGGAGGTCTGACGCAGTTGCACCCCCAGCTCGTGCGCCACAATATGCGCCAGGGTGGTCTTGCCCAGCCCGGGTGGACCAAACAGCAGGACATGATCCAGGGACTCCTGCCGCTGCCGGGCTGCCGTGATGAACAGCTCGAGCTGGTCACATACCGCCTGCTGGCCGGTATAGTCGCGCAGGGTGCGTGGCCTGAGTGCGCGTTCAACCGAATCTTCGCCGGGAGATGCAGATTCGGGCGCGACAATGCGCTCGGGGACGTCTTGGGCAGGAAAGGAATCGGGGTGTATGGCCATGGCGGGTCAACTGAATATATTTACAGCTATCGTACACCAGAGCAACCCTGCCTGCAGCAGTTTCAGGCCCTTGAAAGGGCTTGCAGGGCCAGGCGTATGCCTTCCGTGGTATCGGCGTCCTTGGGCAGGCTTTTGACGGCCTTGCGGATTTCCGCCGTCGAGTAGCCCAGTGCAGCCAGCGCAGCCGAGACATCATCATTGCCGGCCACAGGGGTGGTGGCTGTTGTGCCGTCGGGTCCGGGCAGTTCGCCCAGCTTGTCGCGCAGTTCCAGCAGCAGGCGTTCGGCAGTCTTCTTTCCGATGCCGGGTACCCGCAGCAAGCGGGCGGCTTCCTGCTCGGCAACGGCCGTGGCCAGTTCTTCGACAGTCATGCCCGACAGGACAGCGAGCGCGGTTCGTGCCCCCACACCGGTTACCTTGATAAGCGTACGGAAGGCATGGCGCTGGCGCAGCGAGGAAAATCCGTAGAGGACGTGGGCATCGTCGCGCACTGCCAGATGGGTATGCAGGATGATTTCTGCCCCGGTGGCCGGCAGGTCATAGAAGGTGGTCATGGGGACATCAATGTCGTAGGCCACCCCCTGAACCTCCACACTGACGGTGGGGGGATGCTTTTCGATGAGTATGCCGCGTATGCGTCCAATCATGGCTGGTTTCCTTAATCCGTTAGCGGACAAGACGGCCGCCGCGCAGTCGCGCTCCGGCAGCCGCTGACAACCCGCCCTGTTGCTGCAGGCGCTGGGTGAGGGGGTAGGTATGCGCATGGCAAATCGCACAGGCCAGCGCATCGGCCGAGTCGGCGGCAGGTTGGGCAGTCAGGTTCAGCAGGCGCCGGACCATGTGCTGAACCTGCTCCTTGTCGGCGTGGCCGTTTCCCGTGACCGACTTCTTGATCTGCAGGGCGGTGTATTCGTGCACCTCCAGCCCGGTGTCAGCCAGGCCACACAAGGCTGCACCCCTTGCCTGTCCGAGCAGCAGCGTGGTGGTCGGATTGACGTTGACAAAGACCTTTTCTATGGCTGAAACATGCGGCTGCGTGGAGCGCGCAATTTCGCGGATATCGTCAAGAATCAGCTTGAGTCGCGTCGCCAGGGGCTGGTTGGACGGGATCTGTATGGTGCCGCTGGTAATGTAGGCCATGCGGGATCCTTGTACCTGAATGACACCAAAACCCGTGTTTCGCAGCCCCGGATCAATGCCCAAGATACGCATGTCGGCGCGCACCTAGTGCCGGAAGTGCCGGACGCCCGTGAACACCATGGCAATGCCCTGTTCATTGTCGGCTGCAATGACTTCGTCGTCGCGTATGCTGCCACCTGGCTGGATAATGCAGGTCGCCCCGGCTTCGGCAACCACATCCAGCCCGTCACGGAATGGAAAGAAGGCATCAGAAGCAACCACCGAGCCTGCCAGATCCAGCTTGGCATGGTCAGCCTTGATGGCAGCAATGTGTGCTGAATCCAGACGGCTCATCTGGCCGGCGCCAATGCCCAGGGTCATGCCATGGTTGGCGAAGACAATGGCGTTGGACTTCACATAGCGGGCCACCTGCCACGCAAACAGCATGTCATGGCGTTGTCGGGCCGTGGGCTGGGCCGTGGTGACCACTTGCAGGTCGTCGGGCGCCAGGATATGGAGGTCGGGGTTTTGTACCAGCCAGCCGCCACCCACCCGCTTGACGTCCATGGCATTGGCATCGGTGCCAGGCGGGATTTCCAGAACC
>Ga0079226_10004666_pt1 | contig 10464 bp, 12 predicted proteins | sample Poulit2014_FD_76345 | JGI IMG/M metagenome (GOLD analysis project Ga0079226, IMG submission 76345) | Agricultural soil microbial communities from Georgia to study Nitrogen management - Poultry litter 2014 | ecosystem: Environmental > Terrestrial > Soil > Agricultural land | place: USA: Georgia...
CGCACAACAAAAAATTTTCAAAGTTCCGCTCGAAAGTCCAGAGACTTTATCCGTCATTAGCGACCCAAAAAAAGAAATAGATATATATGATTTTGCGATGTTGCCGGATGAAGAGAAAATCGTCTATCAATCGATCAGCAATGCGAAATCAGGCGGCACGTTTCAATATGAACTATATCTTTATGATTCAAGCAGCAACGACGAAACACAACTGACGAATTTGCAACAATATGCGGCCAGTCCGGTCATTGCCGAAAATTATATTTATTTTATCACGGACTTTCAATTTGCCGGAAAACATCCCGATTATCGCTTATACAAAATCGATCTAAATGGGGAAAATCCAGTCGAAATAGAACTTGAATTTCAATAGCTTTGAAATATCTCCTGCTTAAAAACAATTGCTTCCGCGCACTTGCAGATTTAAAGCGGAAGCAGCATAATGAAATTAATATTGCGCTTTTTAAAATTATCAAAAGGAAAGGGTATATGTATGAAACAGCTTTGGCATGGCGGTTCCATCTATACGATGGAGAAAGAAAAGGATACAGTCGAAGCGGTGCTTGTTGAAGACGGAAAAATACGTGCGGTGGGACCTTATGAAACGTTGAAAAACCAAGCGGACGAACAAATTGATTTAAAAGGCGCTGCAATGTATCCAGGGTTTGTCGACAGCCATATGCATATGATCTATCAAGGAGAAAAGCTGAAACGGCTAGATTTATCTGCCGCTGCTTCTGTAGACGAAATGCTTGAATCGATTGAAAAAGCTGCTGAAAAAACGTCTCCGGGCGAGTGGTTATTCGGAGAAGGCTGGAATGAAAACAATTTTTCCGATAAGCGCATTCCAACATTGGAAGAGCTTGATGCCATCAGAGAAGAACCGATTCTTTTGCGAAGAGTTTGCCACCATGTGCTCTTAGGCAATTCAGCTGCGCTCCATTTTGGCGGAATAACGGAAACTAGCGAACCGCCACCTGGCGGAAAAATCGGCCGGAACCATAACGGGAAGCCAAATGGCCTTTTATACGAACAGGCAATGAACTTGATCACGGATGCAATTCCAAAAGAAGGAGAAAAATATATCGAATCTTTAACGGAAGCGCTCAATCTTGCAGTCGACAAAATGCTTTCAAAAGGATTGACCGGCAGCAATACAGATGATATGCACTATTTTGGAACGTTCACCAATCCGCTCGAAGCTTTCCGACGCGTCATCGGCAAGAAAAAACATTTCAGAGTGAACTTGCTTCGCCATCATGCAGTTTTCGAAGCGATGGCCATGGCTGAACATACTTTTGGCGATTCTTTTATAGAACTCGGAGCGATGTAAATTTTTGGTGACGGAGCTTTAGGGGCATCGACTGCCGCTCTCTCCGAACCGTATGCAGACAACCTCAACAATAATGGATTGCTTATCCATACAGACGAAGAATTGGAAAGCTTGGTGCGGCTTGCGCGGAAATATGACGAATCGGTTGCTATCCATATGATTGGAGATGCGGCTTGCGAGCAAGCGCTTGAAGTGATTGAGAAAAATCCTGCCCCGGCAGGCAAGCGCGACCGTTTCATTCATTGCAGCGTCCTCCGCCAAGATTTGATTAGACGAATCGCTCAACTTCCTATCGTCGTTGACGCTCAGCCCGCATTTGTTCCTTCTGATTTCCCATGGATAGAAAACCGGCTTGGCAAACAGCGGCTCAAGTTCGTTTATCCTTGGAAAACAATGATCGATCATAGCATAATTATTGCTGCTGGAACAGATGCGCCGATAGAAAATGTCGACCCGCTTCTGTCCATTTATGCAGCAGTGGAACGGAAAAGTCCGAACGAGCATCATAATGGAAATATTCCTGAACAAAAAATATCCCGGTTTGAAGCTATTCAAATGTATACGCTTGGCAGCGCACGAGCGATTTCAAAAGAGCATGAGCGCGGTTTGATCAAACCCGGATACGATGCTGATTTTTCCATATTTGATATCGACTTGTTTTCCGGAACCCCTTTAGATATGCTGAAAGCAAAAGCGGTCAAAACGGTCGTCGCCGGACGCACAGCATTCGACAGAAGCAAGAACAAAAAGGCCCCTCTTTAGCTGCATCATGCGAAAGAGAGGCTCTTTATCCGCGTCTATTTTACGAAACTTTAAATTGCGACACGAGCGCATTCAACTCTTCCGCTAATTCCGCAAGCTGTGCTGCACTTCCTGCTACTTCTTCCATCGAACCGCTTGCCTGTTGAGTGGATGCCGCTGTTTCTTCGATGCCGGCAGCTGCCTCTTCAGACACGGAAGCAATTTCCTCAATCGATTCGCTCATTTGTTGGTTGTTCGCAACAATTTCGGCTAGATTTTCCGAGACGATTCCGATGTTTTCGCCCATTTCCGCAACTTCTTCGCTAATTTCATGGAACGTTTTTTCCGTCTGTCTAATTTGCGACGTTCCCTGTTCTACTTCAGTAAATCCAAGCTTCAATGCATCCGAAACGGTTGCCGATTCGGATTGAATGCTAGAAACGAAGCTTGTAATATCTTTGACCGAAAATGCCACCTGTTCTGCCAATTTCCTTACCTCGTCTGCCACGACAGCGAAACCTTTCCCATTTTCCCCTGCTCTAGCCGCTTCGATTGCAGCATTTAAAGCGAGCAAATTTGTTTGCTCCGCAATGTCATTGATGACAGCGACGAGTTTTGAAATTTCTTGCGATTTTTTATCCAAGCTCTCCATCATTCGGACGGAGTCTTTTACGATTTCATTGATCTTTTCCATTTGTTCTGTAGACAGATGCATCAATTTGCTTCCTTCACCCGTCAATTGAAGCACTTTATCCGAGTTTACCCGAATGTTTTCCCCATTTTGATTTGCTTCTTCGACTTTGTCGGAGAATAAACCCATCATATTGGTCAAATCGCTAGCGCTATTCGCCTGCATTTCGGACCCTGATGCAAGTTCGTCCATCGTGATGGCCACCTGATTGCTTCCGGCTTTCACTTCGTTTGCCGCTTGAGTCAACTCCTCGCTTTGGCTCGACACCGTTTCAGACACCTCACGAATCTGGTTCAACATATTGCGGTTGTTTTCAGTCATTGCATTTGTTGCTGCTACAAGTTGTGCAGTTTCATCGATTGCATCTGTTTGCAGTGGTTCCTTGCTCAAATCACCTTCCGCAAGCTCATTCATCCGGTGCATGATGTGAATGATCGGTCTCGTGATCGTCCGGGAAACAATGAACGTAACAGCCATGCCAACAATAACGACAATGCCGGAAATAACTAATATAAAAACGTTAATCGCATTTCCGACAGAAGTCACTTCGTCACCATGCGTCGCTATGTCAAGCTCGCTGACGCTTGCCAACTCGTTAAACCGTTCGGACAACTCGGACGAAAGGACTCTCGCTTCTTCCAATAGATCAGAAGCATGTTTTTCGTTCCCGATATCATTTTCATGAACTACATCAAGAATGAGAGCTTCCCATTCATTAGTTTTGGCGACCAGTTCTTGCACTTCCTCTGAGTCGGCCATATCAATCAACTGATTTTTCATTTCATTGCCTGCATCTATTTGCTCGTTCAACAAATCTTTCATTGTCTCATCGTCATACAGCATATACCCTCTGATGGAAGCAGTAATTTCAGAAATGTTGAGCGCCATTTTTTCGCTCATGACCAAAAACGGCAATTCTTCATTGACCATATGATCTGTTTGTTGATTAATCGTCCTTAAACCTAGAAAATTCAATACGCTCAAAATCAATACCAAAACGATAATCAACCCAAAGCCCGATAAAATCTTTGCTCTGATGCTTTTGAATCGAAATATCTTTCTCATCCTCATTTCCCCCAACTGTCGTTATCTGTTGTCTTTCCCTTACTATATCGTCAGCATTTTCTTTAACTGAAGGCAAAATTCCAATCAATTGTGAAATATTTTGGAAAACAGCAAATTTTCGTTTGATTTTATCTAGTAGTCACTCAACATGTCTGCGAGCCACTCGACATAGGCACTGCCACTCAGCATGCACGCGACGCCACCCGACATAGGCACACTGCCACTCAATATGCACGCGACGCCACCCGACATAGGCACACAGACACTCGACATGCACACGCTGCCACTCAGCAAGGACGAGCACTTATCATAACCATCTTTTTATAAGCACGGCTACTGCTGCACTATATATTACATGGCCTACAATCCAATGCATCCAAGCGGAAAAATCGGTGATTGCTGGCGTGTGCTCAGAAAGAGCGGTCAATGAAAAGAGCATTGCGCTTCCAATAGTATAAACAAGGAAATAGGGCAACATTTTTTTCTCAAAGCCAATGAACTTCAACAAATAAAATAGAGCAATGACACTAACAATGCAAAAAACATTATGGAAAATGCCTCCAGCTAAAAAACTCGGACGCAAATCTTGAAGAAACGGAATATAATCTGTTGCATACAGTAGCTCATACGCTTGATTTCCCGTAACAAGCTGGACAACTTTCAAATATAAAGCGAGCAAAATTCCTGCTATAATGCCGATTGCGGACAATCCCATCAGTTGTATCATCGATTATCATGCCTTTTCCTAGTTATCGTATCCCCTTTTATCTTTCCCAATGGAATCAACTGAAAACCCCTTCATTTCAATTGTTACAAAAGTATCAACTTGAAGTTTGAACTCTTTGTGAATAGTTTCACAAATGATGTTTGGGAAACAACATTTTAGTATATACTAAAGGTGAATCGAAAATAAATCCTCTAAGGAAGGTGTCTGAAAATGAAAGGGACAGCGTTACTGATCAACAAAGATCACACTGTCACAGTTTTGGAAAATGTCGACCACGAGGTATATGAAGAGTTGGCCAGCCAAGAAGATTCAAACGAAGTACATTGCAAAATCGATGAAAAAGAAGTGAAGTTCAACCCAATTAGCGCAGTTGTTTGGTGCGAAGATGCCATCGACTGGACTTATGGCTATTGATATAGAAATGATGCTTGCAGGAGAGGTTTTTTCTTCTGCAAGCTTTTTTCTTGTCGGATTCATTTGGATTTCAGTTGCAGACTTCTTCATTTGAAAAGACATGTGCAAATTTCCGCACGTGCGTTCATTAAAAATCATACCGCCGCTTCTTTTTCTTCTAGTTTCCTTGCCATACACATGCTGCCTGCAATGACGAATAAAATCGTCTGGATCAATGTCGCCCCAAGTGTCAAGAAAAACGAGAAAATGCCTATGCTCAGCAATATAACGCCAGCTCTTTTCGCATTGTTCTTCATCATCACTAATGCGACAATCCCTAAAAAGAATCCTGCAACAAGAATGGCGACGACGAACCAAGCATACCATGCCTCATATTTTGGAGAAATCAATTCGGGAAATTGAAAACTGAAAAACAATAAAATTGGCACGACAAACAAGATAATAAGCAATTGAAGCGTCAAACCGATGACCCCTAAAACCAATTCTGTTGTACGTTTCATACGAGTCCCTGCCCCTGCAAAAAGTATTATTATTCACTTATTTTACATTAGTCTATTTTGGACGTTAAGAAGTTTATGAAACTTTTATATTTGCCCGATTGCTCATTATTCCGTCCAGCCTTTCTTTCATTTCCTCTGACGTGACGATGCAGCTAATCGGAATTCCTTTTGTTTTTATTTTAAGTTCATATCCGTCATTCGCTTCTTTTGAATAACCGTAATATTTATGATTGACATCGATCGGCAGAAAATGAAAAGATGTCACTTTATCCCAAGGAACAAAACGTGCTCCACTAAGTATCCCTTTTTCGGTCATCGTAAACAAATTCATACCATCGAATGAATTGGAAAAAATGAACGGCAACACGACGATGAAAGAAAAATTGAATATGTCAAAATAAATCCCCAAAAAAAGACCGATGGCAATAATCAATAATGTGCCGGAATACATGAGGATGCCTACCTTTTGTTTTTCGTATGTCGGTTCATCTACAACCTTTTCCGGATGTTTTCTAATAGACGACGCTTCTTCGCCAGTTAAAGGAAAAATAACGTTTTGTTTCATGTTTATCAAAACTCGAAAAAATCGTAAACAAAGGTACACGAATGCAATAAAGGCTCCGATATCCAAAATTAGCTTCACGCCACTCACCTTTTTCACATCCTTTCTATTGCCCGCAACTATAGATTGCTAAAGTTTTCATGCCTATCCGAACTTTGCTTTCACGTACACGGAACATATGAATACTGTTTCAGCTATTTTCATTCCCCCGCTTAAATGCTTGATTTTACGCATTAGAAGAACTCTCGCGCCAATAAACGATATACATCTAGCCGCTTTTTTTGAGAATGAGGAATGCTGCAAATCATCGCTTCACTCCCGAATTGCTTCAAAACTGAGACTAAGCTCTTTTTCTCAACTGTAACATAAAATTTCCCAAAATAAAGCCTTTTCATTATATCTTTATCAACAACTATACGAAGATACTTCCCTAAGCCCATATGAAAAGAATCGCCTCATTTTCAAAAATGTTGGCGATTCCTTCACATCAATAGCGTTTTCCATTTTCCGATTGCTCGAGTTTTCTTTTGACTGCATCTACATCCGTATCACTGTAAACTTGAGTGCCGCGGCCACCTGTCGTTCTCGCAATGAATTCTATCGCTTCATTATACGATAATCCTGATCTTCTCGCCTGATCTTTCATTGCTTCAATATCTGTTCCGACAACTGTATACTTTCGGTCATTATGTTCCACAATCACACCTCCATCAGATGCTTTTTATTAGTTTGAACAAACAATTCAGATACATGCATCGATGGAGGTGTCCATGTTAAAATTTTTTATCTGCATTAAACGTATGCTGGTTGCATTCTTTGTCAAAGAAATGATAATAACTGATTTCAAATATTAAAAATGAGACAACAAAACTTGCTGCAATAGAAGGAGACGGTGATTCAAAAAAGGAAGTGACTGCACATGTTGCAATAAAAACGATGATTCCGATCAATAACGGAATTTTCTTCATTTCAAAAACCCCCTGTTCAGTCAATATAATCCAGTCCGCTCAACAGGAATCAACCTCAAATGAACGTGGCACCATTACGTATAACGCCTTCTTCTATCCAACTTTCCAATATTTGATTAAATAATTCCGGTTTTGCCAACGGAAATCCATGCCCAATGTTTGAAATGATGATTCCTTTGCAATTAGAATTATGCGATACGAGTTCAATTGCTGATTTTTTCATGAAGTTTCTTTCTTTTTCACCAACGGTAACTAATATGTTGCCTTTTGCATGTTTGAAAGTTTCCGGTATGGCAAAGTTCATATTTTCTTCCATAACACGAATAAGGGTGTCCGGTTTCATTCGATTGGTTTCTTCATAGTACGTTTCAAAATGACCTTCATCTATGTATAACGTTTTTGCTTGCAGTTTTGAAAAAAATTTATTTTTGACGAAAGGGAATGTCATTTTTACAGATGGACCGATTAATTTTTGGAAACGCGGAATCGGTCTTGCCAAGGCGCTATTGATCATCGCCACATCGATTAAGTTCGGTTTGACACTTAATATTTGGATGATAATTTGCGCGCCAAGGGAAAAACCGATCATCACAACTTTTTTCCCTTTCGAAATCCGCTCGACTATGTCGAACACTTTTTCAGCGCTAGATGAAATTGTAAAATTCGCTCCATCCTTGCTTCGCCCATGTTCTGGCAAATCAATTGCGACACAGTGATATCGAGGTGAAAAATATGAAATTTGCTTATCCCACATCCAGGTGCCAACCCCGCCGCCGTGCAAAAATACGAGTAACGGTGCATCTTCATCTCCATATTCTTCGAAGTGCAAAATGATAATCTCTCCCTTGAATAATTAAAATAAGTGTCCAATCAAAAGCGAAGCTATATCCATTCATTTCTAATAAATCGTTGGCAGCTCTACATTACATTAAATATTTTTCAAACCAGCGGCAAATATGGTTCAGCCGTTCGATTCGCATCGTTGGATCGCCGCTTCGGCTTAATTCATGGTTTGCCCCTGGAAAACGGACAAATTCCACATCTTTTTTCAAATGTTTTAACGTCACATACAATTGCTCCGCTTGCTCGATTGGACAGCGCAAATCGAGTTCCCCGTGCAAAATGAGCAGCGGTGTTTCCACATTCCCCGCATATTTCAAAGGAGAAATTTCCCACAGTTTTTGCGGATCATCGAGCAAATTTAATCCATGCTCCCATTTATTGAAAAAATAGCCAATATCGCTCACCCCATAAAAGCTGAGCCAATTGCTGATGGAACGCTGGGTGACAGCCGCCTTGAAACGGTTCGTATGCCCCACAATCCAATTCGTCATAAATCCGCCGTAACTTCCCCCTGTGACGCCTAACCGGTTTTCATCAATAAAACTGTAGTTCCGAATCACATGATCAACCGCACACATGACATCCGCAAAATCTTTTCCGCCATAGTCGTGCCGGCATGCATCGACAAATTCCTGGCCATATCCATGGCTGCCGCGCGGGTTCGCATATAACACAGCATACCCCTTTGCTGCCAATAATTGCATTTCATGAAAGAACGTTTGGCCGTACATCATATGCGGTCCGCCATGAATTTCCAATACGAGCGGATATTTTTTTCCTTTTTCAAAACGATACGGACGAAGGAGCCAACCTTGAATATTCCAGCCGTCCTCCGCTGCAATTTTCACTTCTTCCGGGGTGCTTAATGCCACTTCGTTTAAAATTTTCGCATTCGCATCTGTTATCTTTTCTTTCTCCCCGTCATGTGGCAACCGGTAAAAATTTCCCGGATCTTCCGGCGAACCGATTCCTAAAACGAAGCCTTCCTCGCCATGCGAAAATGCAAAGACATGGTCATCCTTTATATATATCGTTTCCAGTTCGCCCGCTGCATCAACAGCATACAACCCTGTTGCACCGTGATCTGTTCCGATAAAATATATTTTTTCCCCATCTTTTGACCAAACCGGACCTATCTCTGCCTCGCCGAGTCCTATATCGCCAATCATCATATCTCCTATTTGGAAATCCCAATCCTCACTTAAGATTTTCCGTTCCCCGGTTTGTGCATCAAACAAATATATCTCCGTTAACGTCGCCCCTGCATAATCCAATTCATGACCGAAACAGACAATTTTATCCCCGCTCGGAGAATATCTTGCTCTATCATATGCTCCTTTTTCATTTGTCAGTTTCGTCACTTTTTTTGTCGCAATGTCCAATTCATAAAGGTCATTCGTCAATTCGAAATCCGCGTCTTCATTCAAATTAGCTGCAAACAGCATCGTCGTCCCGTCAGGCGATATGTCTTGGAACGCATGATCTTGATTAGAGGTCGTAAGCTGGGTGAAGGAGTTTGCCGCGATGTCGCACAAAATGATTTGGCTTTTTTTATCATCCAATAATCCGCCTGCATCGGATTTATATTTTAACCGGTTGATGACACGAGGCAGCTTGTTTTTTTCTTGCTGTTCTTTTTGGCGTTCTTCTTTTGTTAGCTCCTGTTGATCATGTATCGCTTCATCTTTTTCCAAACGCGCAGTCAATGCAATATATTTCCCGTCTTTTGACCATTCAGGGTTCACCGCACCATTTTTGAAAGTCGTAATCTGTTTCGCTTCCCCGCCTTCCAAAGGAAGCAGCCATATTTGCGGAATGCCGCTGCGATCAGATTGAAAAACGACCTGTTTCCCGTCCGGAGAAAAGCGAGGATGGCTATTTTTTCCTTTGCCGAATGTCCATTGTTTGATTGCCTCTGTTTTTAAATCCTGATAATAAAGATGTGATTCATATTCCTTTTCTTCATTGATAACCGTTGATACGAATGCATACCCTTTCCCATCCGGTGAAATTTGCGGATCGCTGTACACTTCTAATCTCGTAAAATCATCTGCTTTTATCGCTCGTTTTGACGTCATCAAAAAAATACCTCCCATTCAATTAGTCTGAATACTCACCTTTCCTTTAATCATTTTCAAACTTATGATTAAAATCCATACAAGAAATAGTATTCCAACCGCTTCATTGATCTCGTGCATATTTTGCTTGCCTTGCATGAGAAAAACCCAAGAGACGAGATAGCCGACAATCATCAAGCTCCCGACAATAGAACCAAATAAAGCAAAGTTCTTCGTTGCCCCCATCCGATCTAGTCCCGCAGAATGAATAATCACCCAAACTGCCAATAAAATATTTGCAATGATATAAATGCTGACCGAAAGTCCGCCTTCAAGCATCGCCCATTCGTACAACAATGTTGCAAAAGATTGTGCATAAGCATCATTGCTAGATCCAAACAGTTTAAAGGCATATTCAACCGTTGTCGCTTGAACCATTAAAGAAAATCCATAAAAGGCAAAGCCTAAACAGCCTGCCACAAGTGCAATTGCATTATTTAAGTTGAACTGGTGCAGTTTTTGCAAATAGCGAAATAAACCTATAGGCAAGGCAATGGATATTA
>Ga0079226_10004667_pt1 | contig 10463 bp, 7 predicted proteins | sample Poulit2014_FD_76345 | JGI IMG/M metagenome (GOLD analysis project Ga0079226, IMG submission 76345) | Agricultural soil microbial communities from Georgia to study Nitrogen management - Poultry litter 2014 | ecosystem: Environmental > Terrestrial > Soil > Agricultural land | place: USA: Georgia...
AGTTGACTTATGTCCAGCCTTATTCATATCAATACTACCTGACTGCAACATACGCTCTATATTTTTTTTAATCTCATCGGCTTTTGCCGTATTGTGATTCATAAATACAGAGGCTTGTGGACTCGAAAATAAGTATAACACTTCGGTTTGTTTGGTATCTAGATTATCAGCAAATATGCTGTATTCCAAACTATACTGGATTTCATATTCTGTAGGATATATTTCCTGTGCATAGGATTTTCCTATACTAATCAGAAATAATCCTAATAAAATAAATTTTGCTTTCATTGTTTTGATGTATTTAGTAGTTTTTAAATAATTATTCTCTTTCGATTCGGTTGTTCTTTTTCTTAGCTTCTTCTATCAACATTCGCCTATATTGAGATGCTCCTATTTCTTGACCATTAACTTCCATAGAAAAATTACCTGAATCAAAAAATTTCATCGCACGAGCAATAGTTGCATCTAATTCTTTGCTTAGAAGTTCTGCCCTCATTGTTTTATCAATAGATTTGCCTCTAGGTTTTCTCCAAACTTTTTCTTCCTCTAGTTTACTAAGACTTTGTAATGTAAAATGATAATGATTCTCTGTGTCATATAATTCCACAATCAAACCTGGCAGTCCGTAGAAAACATAAGGTCCATCTGGGATTGGGATTTCCATAGTAAACCAAGCTTCATAATCACGTCCTGCAAAAGAGGTGGTAGCTTTCTGAACGGTATAGCCCATAACCTCTTTGCTGTCCTCATGCATCTCCCAAATGAATGGGACATTAGGTTCGGTATATACAAATAAATCCTCTACAATAGGCAACCTAACTACAACTCTGTCTTCAGAAAAGTTTTTATAAATACTCTCTTTAAAGTCACTATCTCTATAACCTGATTTCTCTCTATCATAATTACCTAACCTCTCCATTCTCTCCATAGTTTCTATTATAGCCTTTACATTTGCTTGGTTATGGTTTAAGAAAACACCATAACTCTTTCCTGTAAATAGATAAACAGTTTCTTTTTGCTTTTTATCTAAATTCAAAGAATCTAAGCTAAACTCTACATCATAACGCACTTCATATTCCGTGCTGTACTCATCCTGTGCAAAAGAAGAAGTGCAAATACTTAACATCACAAAACAGAACATTACTATTCTTCTCACAGCTATTTTTATTTTAAATTACTATTTTATTTAATTAAATAAAATAGTAATTTATAACGGCATTCGTAAGGTAATCAAAAACTGCCTTGGACGCAAAACAAAGTAAGATTCTGACAATGTATAATCTCCAACAGAGAGATCACGGTACATATCTTTATCAAAAATATTGATCACCGAGAGTTCTACATCAATTTTCTTTTCAGAGAAGGTAAATCGGTACATAAAGTCACCAAAGAAATCTTCTCTTACCTCATTACTCAATTTTGTTTGCAGCCACTCACCCGACAAACTTATGGTATGTCCGTCTGCTGGATACACATACAGTCCAAACTCATGATTTTGAGAAGTTACTTTAGTATCGGAACGAAGGGCACTTTTATTAATTCTTTGGCTTAAGCTTCCAGTAAATTCCGCCGTTAGCCAGCGGGTAATATCCGAGCTAAGCTTTAGACTATTAGACCATGTTCTTCCTTTATTTTTATAGAGAACATCATTCAAAAACATTTCGTTTTCACTGATGGCGAAACTGGTATTATAAGTGAATGTAGTACTAATAGCCGATACTAATTTGCTTGCAGATCCGCTAAAATTATGAGAGTCACTAGTGTTCTTACGTTCTATAAACTCCAATACGGTAGAGCCATCTGGAAGAGTTTTTGTACTGGTAATTTGACTATTATCGCTTTTTCTATAATTATAGCCAACACGACCAAACCAAGTGGTGAGCGGATTTCGATACTCTAAGTTCCAACTTCCAGAATAACTAGATGTACTTGAAATAGGTACATCTCGTCGGTTTAGGCTACGGAAGTTACTCAACAGATAACCATAATACAGATTATCTATTGGTCCGTAATTTTTGGAATAAGATCCGTTAACGGATGTCTGCCAATAGCTTGCAAATTTATAGCGTGACCATAATGAAGGATTCAGTGTGAAAGGCGATTTGGTTGTCTTGGTGTTGTTTAGTTTATCTTCAATTTCATAGTTGTTCCACTCCAATGGCATACGCAAGGACACATCTAAGTTGTCGGTTCTATACCTAGTATTTACACGTACAAATCCAGTCATCTGCCTCCATCTCATATCGTTTTGATAATCGTTACCAGCTAATGGATCGTTATCTAAAATCATATGCGAGTCCATAGATTGTGTAGCGTAGTTGAATCCTGGACGTATATCAAAATTTAATTGACCCAATGATTTTGTTAGGGTTAATGAGTGATTTGCAAAAAATCGTTTATGAAAAACTTTTTGCTCTAATCTATCTATAGGTTGGTCATCAGATAATATATTTTCGAACACTCCAGGCGTGATGGCCAGTTCTTGTGGAGATTCGTTATATCCTATATTGGAATTAAGCGTCACCAATTGCTTTCCTAATGAAAAAATACGTTCAAAATTGTTGCTGATATTACTAAACGGGTTGTGTAAGCGATGTTGTTGTGGCTCTTGATTTTGAACGATTCTAGAAAAAGCACCATCCCATTGTTTAGAGAAATCTAATTGGTTTCTAAAGAAGTTGGAACTATCATTTCGCTCTATCGATAAGGAAGCCTCCCACTTTTCTGCTTGGGTATGCTGTTCTGTTCGATCGTCGATTATAAATTCGCCTTCCGGAAGGGTATACGTAGTTTTCACTCCTCCTTGTCTTTCTCTAAAATCATTATGGTAGGATGTTTTTAAGTTATATTCAATTTCCTTCTTGTCTTTATACAACAAGTTAATCGAACCAGCGTGCGAAGTGTTGTCTAACCATCGTTTAGAAGCAAAAGACGGAGCAGATACTCCAGCTGTAGACAACCAATCTTGACGACGATCTGAAGATTGGCCGAATCGGAAGGAGCGCACAGAAAATCTTCTGAACCCTCTATTTAAGTCTTCACCTGTATTATTGGTTTGGTATGATGTTAGAACTTGCAAGTTCTTAATAAACACCATAGGAACCAAATTGGCGTACCATAAACCTGGTGCAGCACCACCTCCTACAGTGGCATTTCCTGTCATGGTTATATTATTTTTTAATCGAATGTTAATTGCTGCATTCTCTGAAGGCTCTATACTATCAAGCACTTTAATAGGTTGGTGGTTTTCTAGGATTTCGACCGAACTCACTTTATCTGCCGACAAGTTATTGCTTATCATTCCGTATTGTCCGCCCATTAAATCTAAGCCTTCTACATAGAATCTATTTATAGGTTTTCCTTGGTATTGAATTTCGCCTTCTGGCGAGATATCGATTCCTGGCATTCTTTTTAAAACATCTTGTATACTTCGGTCTTTGCCACTTTTAAAAGCTTCTGGATCAAAAATTAAAGTATCTCCGCGTTGTGTAATAGGTGGGCGACGTAAAAACACTTCTTCTAAAGTCTCGGAAACAGGTTCTAATGAAATATTTAAATCCTGTGATTTTGCAAGTATTTTCTTTTCTAAAGTTTTATAACCTAAATATGAAACTTTTAATTGAAGACTATCATGCTTAGGATTAAATTTTACTTGATAAGCTCCTTCATTATTGGTTATTCCGTATCCTAAAATACTTGGCCTATCTATTGGCGATAATACTACGGTAGCGCTGCTTAGTGGTTTTTTGGTTTCGGAATCGGTTACGTTTCCTTTTATTTCAATAATAGATTGTGCATAAACATTCCAACTAGTGATAAATACTATGAGTAATGATATTACTACAAAATTTCCTCTTTCCATTTATTTGTTATAAAATTAAGACTTCAAACAGTTAGACTACTAAAACACCTAAAAGTTTAAATGATTTTCAAAAAATTATATTAAGATGCAATATAGCCAATGTTTTTCGATCAAATATTGGGCAGTGAAGCAAAAGCAAAAACCCTCATCTGTACTTGTAAACAAATGAGGGTTTTTAAAAAAATGGATTCTAATTCTATTGATGAATTACATGTTATTCTTTTTGATAAGGTTTAGTGCTGAACCTTCATTAAACCAAGCAATTTGCTGCTCGTTATAGCTATGGTTCACCTTAATCGTATCTTTAGTACCATCCTTATGGGTTATTTCTAAAGTCAGTGGTTTGTTTTCCTCAAACGATTCAATATCTACGAAGTTGAACGAATCATCTTCTTGAATTAAATCGTAATCTGCTTCGTTAGTAAACGTAAGCGCTAACATACCTTGTTTTTTAAGGTTTGTTTCGTGGATACGTGCAAAGGACTTTACCAATACCGCTGCTACACCTAAATGTCTAGGCTGCATTGCTGCATGCTCTCTAGAAGAACCTTCTCCGTAATTATGATCTCCTACTACAATGGTACGAATACCTTTGGCTTTGTAATCACGCTGTGTATCTGGAACACCTGCGTACTCACCCGTTAATTGGTTTTTTACAAAGTTGGTTTTTCCGTTGAATGCATTTACTGCACCGATTAGCGTGTTGTTAGCAATATTATCTAAGTGACCACGGTAACGTAACCATGGACCTGCCATAGAAATATGATCGGTAGTACACTTTCCATCTACTTTTATAAGCAGTTTTACATCTTTAAGTTCTTCTGCTTGGATTGGTTCGAATGGTTCTAACAACTGAAGACGCTCGCTATCCTTTTTTACAATTACCTCTACGCTACTTCCATCTTCTGTTGGAGCAAGGTATCCGTTATCCTCAACGTCAAATCCTAATGGAGGAAGTTCTAATCCCATAGGTGGATCTAGACGTACTTCTTCTCCGTCTTCGTTAATCAACGTATCGGTCATTGGGTTAAAGTCCAATCTACCAGCGATAGTAATAGCGGCTACCATTTCTGGTGAACCTACAAATGCGTGGGTATTTGGATTTCCGTCGGCACGTTTAGAGAAGTTACGGTTGAACGAGTGAACGATTGTGTTCTTCTCATCACCCAGCATATCACTTCTATCCCACTGTCCAATACATGGTCCACAAGCGTTGGTAAAGATGGTAGCGTTTAAATCTTCAAAGGATTTTAAAATACCATCACGCTCTGCGGTATATCTAATTTGCTCAGAACCAGGGTTGATACCGAAGTCTGATTTGGCAACAATTTTCTTCTCTACTGCTTGTTTTGCAATAGAAGCAGCCCGCGATAAATCTTCGTAAGAAGAGTTAGTACAAGAACCTATTAGTCCCCACTCTACTTTAAGTGGCCAATCGTTTGCAAGAGCTTTCTCTCCTAACTCACCAACTGGCGTAGCTAAATCTGGAGTGAAAGGTCCGTTAAGGTGTGGTTGTAAGGTATCTAAATTGATTTCGATTACTTGGTCGAAATACTGCTCTGGATTTTCGTATACTTCTGCATCACCCGTTAGGTATTCTTTTACTGCATTTGCTGCATCGGCCACTTCTTCTCTTTCGGTTGCTCTCAAGAAGCGCTCCATAGCGTCGTCGTAACCAAAGATAGAAGTAGTCGCTCCTACTTCTGCTCCCATGTTACAAATGGTTCCTTTTCCTGTAGCTGAAAGATTTAAAGCGCCTGGGCCAAAGTATTCTATAATAGCCCCAGTTCCACCTTTTACGGTAAGTATGTCGGCTACTTTAAGGATTACATCTTTTGCTGATGTCCATCCACTAATATTTCCAGTAAGTTTTACTCCGATTAATTTCGGGAAACGTAATTCCCAAGGCATTCCTGCCATAACATCTACAGCATCGGCTCCTCCAACTCCAATCGCTACCATTCCTAACCCACCCGCGTTTACTGTGTGAGAATCGGTTCCGATCATCATTCCACCTGGGAAAGCGTAATTTTCTAATACTACTTGGTGAATAATCCCTGCACCAGGTTTCCAAAAGCCAATTCCATATTTATTAGATACAGACTCTAAAAACTCAAATACTTCGCTACTGGTTTGGTTTGCTTGTAAAAGATCTTCTTTTGCACCTTGTTTAGCTTGAATAAGGTGATCACAGTGCGTGGTGGTTGGTACGGCAACTTTTTCTTTTCCAGCTTGCATAAATTGCAATAGTGCCATTTGTGCCGTTGCATCTTGCAATGCAATTCTATCTGGTGCGAAGTTTACGTAATCTACTCCCCGACCGTAATTGGCGGTCGGCATACCATCCCACAGATGGGAATAAAGTATTTTTTCTGAAAGTGTAAGAGGTGCTCCTTTTAGCTCACGTGCTTTGTCTACACGCTCAGCAATATTAGCGTAAACCTCCTTAATCATTTCGATATCAAATGCCATAAGTAATATTTTTTGATGTTCTTTTTTAGTGATACAAAAATACAAAATAAAAACATCACTTGAAAGATATCAACCTATTTGGAAGATACGCTTAGTTATTCGCATTAACACAAACACTAAGCTAGGCTAATTTAACACAACACTACTTTTACATACGAAATAATGATAATTCAGCAATCAACCAAATCAGTTGCTGAAGGGAATTATCGGAAAATTCGGTTACAAATCGCCAAAAAAAGGAAATAGATGGCTAAATGACTTATCTACTCTAATTAAGTAAAAGTCTCGTTTTCAACTTATAACTTTAGAGGATTAATTCTAAGCGCTGTTATTGACGCTTTATTTTTACTTTTAATTATTGTGGTAACTTACGCTTAATTAAAACAAGGATTGTATAATTTTCTCCATGCTTACGCCATCGGCTTCCGCTTTATAATTTCGCAATATTCGGTGTTGTAATACTTCTAAGGCTACTGCTCTAACGTCTTCTTGATCGGGAGAAAGTTTTCCTATAAGTGCAGCTCTTGTTTTCGCTGCTATAATTAAGTTTTGGGAGGCTCTTGGCCCTGCTCCCCAATCAATATATTCTTTTACAAGTTCGGAGGCGGAATCGGCATTTGGTCGAGTTTTACTCACTATAGAAACTGCATATTGCACAACATTATCGGCCACTGGGATGCGTCGAATCAATTTTTGGAACTCTGCAATTTCCTCGGCGGTAAATAAGGCATTTACTGTATGTGTTTGCTCTTTGGTAGTGCTTTTAACGATTTCGATTTCCTCTTCGAAGCTAGGATAGTCTAATTGAATCGCAAACATAAAACGGTCTAGCTGTGCTTCGGGCAATGGATAAGTTCCTTCTTGTTCGATAGGGTTTTGAGTAGCTAAAACGAAGTATGGTTCTTGTAACGCGTATCGTTTACCAGCAATTGTAACACTTTTTTCCTGCATTGCCTCTAAAAGTGCTGCTTGTGTTTTTGGCGGAGTACGGTTAATTTCATCGGCGAGTACCAGGTTAGAAAATACAGGACCTGGAATAAACTCAAACTCTCTAGCTGTGTTTAGTATTTCAGAACCTAAAATGTCACTCGGCATTAAGTCTGGTGTGAATTGTATGCGCTTAAAGTCTAAGCCCAGAGCATCGGCAACGGTATGTACCAGTAAAGTTTTAGCTAAACCTGGGACTCCAATTAATAAAACATGGCCTCCAGAGAAAACAGCGTTCAACACGTTTTCTACTACCTTATCCTGTCCTATTATTACTTTAGCTATTTCATGTTTAAGCTGCTCGTGTTTTTCTACCAGCTTTTTTAATGCAGTCACATCCGACATAAATCTAGTTTTTTATTTCAACGAACTTAACCAATCCTTTTCTAACTTACAATTTTCGTAATCTGCATTAATATGAATGTAGGTTTCCTTTACTTTTTCCTTTCTCCATTTACGCAATTCTCTTATTTGCTTTTGCTGTAAAGCTAGGTCTTTAATTTTCACAAAATCTAACTGGTAGTCTGCAGGATGCTCTTCTATTCTTTTTGTTACTTTAATAATTTTATAAAGGCTCTTTCCAAATTGATCTTGATCGATAATTACTGGTGATATTTCGCCCTCCTTTAAATTATATACTTGCGAGTGGAGTTCGGAATCTAACTTGGTTAAATCAAAACGCGTATCTAAATTATGTGGATTAAACAGTTGACCTCCATTTGTTCGTGTTTCTTTTTCGTCGGAATACTTTCTTGCTGCATCAGCGAAGCTTATCGTCCCATTTGAAATTTCTGTTCTTACCGAGTCAGCCAATTGTCTTGCTTCCTCAATTGCACTTTGTGAGACGTTTGGATACAATAAAATATGACGGATTTCTATTTCTTGTCCACGAATCTTATCCAAATACACAATATGAAATCCAAAATCTGTTTCGAACGGTTCGCTTATATCCCCTTCCTTACGCAAGGAGAAAGCGTGGTCTTTTAACTCTTTAGCGTATGGTGAATCTCTTCGCATGCTAGGTAGCTTTCCACCATTTTGTCTAGACCCATGATCTTTAGAGTACAAAACTGCTAGAGTAGAAAAGCTAGAATTTCCTTCTAGTACGTCCTCACGCATTTCGTTTAACCTGTCGATTACACTTTGTTTATTTTCCTCAGAAATCTTAGGTTCAAACACAATTTGCGCAAGTTCTACTTCGGTACTTATATATGGTCGATCGTCTTTTGGAATATTATAAAAGAACTGACGTACTTCTTCTGGAGTAACCTCTATATTTTCGACTACTGAGGACTGCATCATATTGGCTAACTCATTGGATTTATGATGTTCAAAAAGTTCATTCCGCAGGGCGTCCATACTTTCTTTTCTATAGAATTCCACCAAAGCATCTTCCGAGCCCATTTGTTCAACCATTTGCTCTATTTGTTGGTTCATATACGATCGGATGCGTTCCTCATCAATTTGTAAGCTGTCGACGATTGCATGGTGGGCATAGAGTTTATCCTCCATAAGTTTTCCTAAAAGATCGCATCGAGTAACTCCTTCAAGGGAAACTCCACTATATTCCATTTCTAATAGTGCTTTATCTATATCACTATCTAGCACCATATAACTACCTACTACTGCACTAATGCCTTCTACCTTATATCGTGTTGCTTCACGCATTGGTTCTTTTTCCTTTTGCTTTAAAGCTGGAATTTCCTTTTCACTTAGCTTAACAGTCCCAGTTGTATCAATTACTCCCATTTCTTGTGCATACGCACTAAATTGAAAGAAGAGTGCTAGTATAAAGAACCAGTTCTTATGGTGCATAAATTTGAAACTTTTTATTTTTAATTGCATCTTCTGTAATATCTTTTTCTAATTTTTTTATTAACTCTAACTTTTGTGCATTCAGTAAAATTTGCCTAATAGTTGGCTTAATAAATGCCAAAGGAGCAACATCATTTCGCTCTAAAACATCTTCAACTTTTAGCAAATATACTCCTATTGAATCTTGTAGTTCAAGAAATCTATCTTTTTTTAATTCCTCTACGCTTTCTTTAATAAATGGAAAATCTGCCAATAACACATCTCTTCTTATCCAGACCGAGTCGTTTAGATTTATTTGTCTGAATTGATAGCTTTTTCTTGTCAATTCTTCTTTATCCTCTTCGTCAAACCTATTTAAACGCTCTTTTACTTCATCCAAATCTGAGTATTCCTTGTTTAAAGCAACATATCGTACTTTTAGAAGTTGATTATTCAAATGAAAGTTCTCTTTATTTTTCTCATAATAGCTTTGTATTGCTGTATCGCTTACCGTGCTATCTAATTGTTTTGCAACAAAGTTGTTTTTATATGCTTCTGTATAGAGATTCCGCTCATATTCTTTTACCATCTTTTGGAAATCCTCTTGCGTATCAATTGGCAAGTTTAATTTCGCTTGCCCAAGTAATAGTTGTTCCAAGGCCCACCGATTGATATATGTATTTATAATCGCTGCACTATCGGTCTTATCTGCACTTTTGGGAAGGATATCTTTTATATCCTCGTAGTATAAATATTTATCGCTTACACTAGCAATAGGAGTTTTATTCTGTTCCTTATTGAAACCGCAACTCCAAACTAGAAGCACAATTATATTTAAGACTACTAAGTGAAATCTTATAAAAGACTGGCTTTTAACTTTCTCCATTTTCTCTTGTTTAGCTTAACCTTGTATTTTTCACGAAGGTTACTTAGCCACTGTGTTTCGAAGGCTTTGCTATAGGCTTGTACCACATCGTTTCTAGCCGTGATAAAATCTCTTTCCTCATAAGGCATATGCTTTTGCAACTTGACTACTTGACATGTTTGTCCTTCCTGAATTAACGCAACTGATTGGCCTGTTTTAAAGTATGCTATCCTAACTTCATCAGAAGCTTTAGACCAAATCTCTATAGTAGGCACAACATTAAATTCTTTTCTCACCTCCTCTTCTTCAACGCTAGATTCTAACTTTTCTTGTATTGCTTTAGCTTTAATCTTGTCATTAGTACTATATACCGCTACCTCCCACCTTTCTGGCAGATCGAATTCTTTTTTATTCTTATTATAATACATTTTATGGGCAATAGTATCATTTGCTGCTTTTCCCCAAACTTGATTTTGCATTAAG
>Ga0079226_10004668_pt1 | contig 10463 bp, 7 predicted proteins | sample Poulit2014_FD_76345 | JGI IMG/M metagenome (GOLD analysis project Ga0079226, IMG submission 76345) | Agricultural soil microbial communities from Georgia to study Nitrogen management - Poultry litter 2014 | ecosystem: Environmental > Terrestrial > Soil > Agricultural land | place: USA: Georgia...
AGAAACGCTTGAATCCGTAGTGCTGCTAGCTGTATTCATCCCAATGATAATGGATTCTGGAGGAAATGTTGGAACACAATCATTAGCGGTTTCTGTTCGTGGTCTAGCACTTGGGACCATTGAAAAAAATAGTTCCTTTAAAATGATTAGACGCGAGTTCGGGACAGGTTTCTTAATTGGACTTATTTGCATGATTGTAATAACGACGTTAATCCTCATCTTTTATAATAATTTAACTTTAGGATTAATTGTTGGTTTTTCAATTCTTGGTACATTAAGTGCATCAGCTGTTATTGGAGCAATCGTACCTTTAATAATTAATAAGTTAAAATTTGATCCTGCAATCGCCTCAGGACCTTTTATAACGACATTGAATGACATTATTGGTTTGCTCATATATTTTACAATTGCTACTAGTCTTATTGATATACTGTAAACACATAGATCAGTGGAGGACTTTTGAAGCCTCCACTGAATTTTTTATTAATTTTGTTTGTATTGTGGTTCTTCCGATTGAACATATTGCATTCGTGCATTTAAATTATCTAAAATAGATTGTTGCTGCTGTGCCATGTTTTGATACATTTGCTTAGCGTTTTGATCTTGGGTTTCTAATGCAAAACTGTTAAGACTTCCTAAAAGACTATGGCAATCAGCAATTGTTTGTTGTAATTGAGTTCCAACTGTCATCCTCACTCACCTCCTAGGATATATGCTTTCAATTAAATTGATTTGTATGTATTCCTTTATTTTCAACGTATGACATTAACTGAAATTGTCTGGAGCACCCGTAAATATAACTCCGGACAACTTTAAAATACCCCGCATCCGTATATGTTATACGGATGCGAGGTATTGTTGTTAATGATTCATATAATTAACTTGAAAGACCATCCACTAATCGAACCATACTTGTTAAGTTTAGCTCGGTAAACTTTTTCTTTATTTTTTCTTTATCATAAGCCCATTTTGCATTTTCGAGTTCGCAAGTTATAGGAGTATTACAATTAATCTCAGCAAGTATTCTGGAAAGCTTCAGCATATCCATATTATTCTTTATTTTTGTCTGTACACCTTTAGGTAAAGTTTCTATATTATCAAGCATATTGTCGATTGTTTCATGTTCTTTTAATAATTTTAAAGCCGTTTTCTCACCAATTCCTTTAACACCTGGATAATTATCAGCGCTATCTCCCATTAAACCCTTTAAATCAATCATCTGATGTGGAAAAACACCTTTTTTATCATAAAAATTGAGATCATCATATACATCATAATTTCCGATCCCTTTTTTCATTATAGCTACACGAATATTAATGTCGACAAGCTGTAAAATATCATGGTCACCTGTTAAAATAATAACGTTATTATCATTTGAAAAACTTCGTGCAAGTGTACCAATACAGTCATCTGCTTCATAATTTTCGATACCTATATTAGGAAGGTCAAATGCATCTGTAACCTCTTTAACAAGGTCAAATTGTGGTATGAGCTCCTCAGGTGGAGCACCTCGATTTGCTTTATACCCATCATAAATTTCCGTTCTAAATGTTTTACTACCCATATCCCAGCAGCAAATAACATGGGTTGGCTGAAAATTATTTATTGCATCAAATAAATAACGTAAAAATTGATATACACCATTTGTTGGTACTCCTTCACTTGTTTTCATAAAGTTTCCCCGATATGCTGTCGCGTAGTAACCTCTAAACAAAAGTGCCATTCCATCTACTAGTAATATTTCATTTTTCACGATTAATTCTCTTCCTTTTCATTATATTCAACAAGTATATTTTTAAGGACTCGATATTTATTTTCCAAATCGGTAATATGCATTTCAGGTTCAATCATCGAAAGATTATTTTCAACATAGGAAGAAATATCATTAACGAGCACTTGTTTTCTGTCTTCCACCATTTTATCCCATTGCGATAAATAAACTTTATTCATCTGAGATTGTGCATCTTTTGTATAGTCTTTAATGAAAGGAACTAATGTATCATAAATAGCTTCTTTCATTTTATTTTTCTCATTCTTTTCAAAAAATAATTTCGTTCCTTTAAAAATAGCTAAATCCTTTTTAAAAACATTGATATCAACATCTGAAAACGCCTGCTGGAATGCTGGTGTTTTCCAATCTATATGGCGTAAATTGGATAAAGTTAATTTTTCCTCGATTTCTTCCGCAGCTAAATGAATATCATTATTAGCCTCTTGCCCTAATTCTCGAAGAAAAGCTTCGATTCGAAGGGAAACAGCACGAAGTTCTTGAAGTAACTCATACCCCACATAGTCTAACAGTTCAACCATACATTGTTCAATCTGTTTTCTCGCCCGTTTTCCTGTTTCATTAATGGATGTAGGATTAAATATTTCTTTGAACATGTCATGAAAACGAATCGATAATCGTTCTTCCACATAATATAATTGTTTTTCAATTTTTTGTTCCAGGCGCTCAGTATAAATCTTAAATGTATAGTCTTCTATCATGTTTTCGATTGTTTCTTGTTTCTGTAACAAAGAGATTCGAAAAACTTCCTTTTCTTTCATATCAAGATTGCTTGTTTCTATATAATTTGCAAGTGTTTGTTTTGCTCGATTTATTTCAAATATTGCAGACTTAATAATAATTTCAGCAAGATCTTGATTGATAAAATTAAGAAAATGCTTTTTAAATATTTCCATCTGTTGATTGACATCATGATTAAGATGTTCTTTCAAAGCTAACTTACTTGAAAGGGCATAAATTTGTGGGAAGCGGATCCCTAATCCAACAAGCTGTTCTTCAACATAATCTTTTACTAAATCTAATTCTTTATCGTTACTTGCCAGATCAGCTGCGTTAATAATAAAAAACATCTTATCAAGTTCAAACGTTTCTTTCACTCTTCCAAGCTGCCCGAGAAAGTCCTTATCAGATCTGGATAAGGCATGATTGTAATATGTTACATAAAGAATAGCATCGGCATATTTAATATAATCAAAGGCAACGTTAGTGTGTCTTGCATTAATCGAATCAGCACCTGGTGTATCAACTAAAGTAATTCCCTCGCGAGTTAGGGCCGAGTCATAAAAAAGTGTGACTTCTTCAATATAACAAGCTTTTGTTTCATCAGTTACATAAGCAGCAAAATCTTTAAGAGTGATTTTTACATTGCCGCCAATTTGCCTTGAGTTTGTTTCATATCCATCAAGCAGTGCTTTTAAAAACGATTGATATTCCTTTTTAATGCGTTCATTGGACTGTATATCATGTTTCTTTATCCACTCTATTAATCCTGAAAAATCAGCAATGTCCTTAATATCGCTATCAGGAATTGACTTCATAATGGACTTTAAATCGTTTACTAACGTTTCTTCGTTTTTCATTTGAATGAATACAGAGCCATGGTTATACTCTAAGGTTGGTGGAGTGATTCGATTTATTACAGCTGTAGTAGGATTTGGGGATGTAGGTAGCAACCTTTCACCCATCAATGCATTGGCAAAGGATGATTTTCCAGCGCTAAATGCACCAAAGAGAACTACTGTAAATTCACGATTCGTTAGCCTTTTTTTCTTTTCGTTCAGTTCTTCTATAATCGATGTCAATCCTGGTAGATTTTCAACAGTTTGAATGGTTTTATCAATCGATTGAATGCTTTTTCCAACAGATAAATTCTCTCGACGTGTTTTCACTCGATTTATTTTTTTCGTTTTAGGCCGGGAATCCCCTAATACTTTATGTAAACTCGTAACTTTCTTTATGGAGTGATTTCTTTTTCCGATCAATTCGTCCATTTTTTCTATTTTTTCTTGTGAAATTTGCGGTTGTTCTAACTGCTGGTATAAATTCATTAATTTCTCTTGTAATATATGATCTAGCTCGTTCATTTGCTTTTTATTATAAAAAGATTGTTGTAATTGCTGACGTTCCCTCTTATGTTTTTTTAATTGTTTGTTATATTTTTGTTCCGATAAATCGTGAACCTCTTCTAGCAAAACATTTATCTTACTTTTATATTTTTGTAAAATATCTGCACTAACATCATTCGTATAATTTAAAACATAATCCCCATTTAGCTTTGCACCTTGTTTCGTTAAATTGCAAAGATCTTTTTCTGTATAATCTATTTGTAGTTGCTGTATATGTTGTCTTAAGATTTCATCCTCTAGCCCATGCTCTTTTATCAATTGAAGTAATTTATCCCTTAATTTCCATTGAAGATTAGCTTCAATACTCTCTTGTAAACCATTGAAAAAAACTTGAGTACGTTTTTCTTTTTCTATTCTTGTTTTTTTCTTTGAGCTAAAAAAACCAATTTTAAAGTCTTTTTGTTGTGCTTCCAAGAAAAAATACGCTTTATCACGTAAGCTCGCTGGCATAAGATAAGCATTTTTTAGAGATTGATTTATATTTTTTCTGAAAACATTTGTGATCTGTTTTGGTTTGTTTTTGATAAGTTGTATTTCTTCATTCAATTCTTCTAAACGAGTTTTGTCTTTAACATTAAAATCATTCGTTAATCCTTTCTCCATTATTTCTTCTTCAAACGTTTGCTCTAAAAAATTTTTATGGTTATCGATAATATTATATGTTGAATCGTCTAATGTAAGCGTGTGATTATCTTTGTTTAAAAACAAGAATATTTTCTTTTTCAATTCAATAAATTGATTATGTCTATTGGATTGATCTAGAAGAGACGTAAAAAAAAGATTCTTAGGATGTATTTTCCATTGATCAAACGTTTGTTTAATTTTTTTCTCGAACGAAGAAAAGGAAATTTCATTTTCATTGTGTTTATCAATTTGGTTTATAATAAGAAAATAAGGTATTTTCAGTTTTTGAATCTTTCTTAAGAAGTTAAGATTTACTTCTGATTGTACATGGTTATAATCAACTACATAAAACATGATATCAATTAAATGTAATGATGACTCTGTTATTAATCGGTCTGTTTCATCAGCTGCATCAATTCCAGGTGTATCAAAAATTGCACACCTCTCTGGCAAGATTTTCTCAGCAGTACTCAATTCAACTTTACTGATTGTATCTTTATTTTTACAATACTCTTTTATTGTATCCAAATCATATGGTTCATCGTATTCAATAGGTTCTTCATGATGAAAGTAAATACGGGCTACACCTTCACCTGAAGTGATTTTTACGATATTTGCACTTGTCGGTATTGGACTTTTAGGTAAGATCTCCTTTCCCAATAGTGCATTAATCATCGACGATTTTCCTGCTGAAAAATGTCCGGAAAACCCAATTACAAATTCTTTTTTCTGCTCTTTTTCATATAAATCAATTATTTTTTTTGCATTATTATTATCCTTATTTGATAACATCAGTTCATATAAGGCAACAAGATGTTCTTGTCTAACTTTCGACTGATTCGTACTGAATACTGTCAAATCTCACAAATCCTTTCTCTTTATCCCCATAATCATCTTCAATTATACTTAATATGTTACTTATTTTCTAGTTCCCCCCTTTTATATTTTATTTATATCAAATTATAGTTTACATAATATTATTATGGTTAACATTAAGAAAAGAGAGCCTTAATATGGAACAAGGCTCTCTTAGTAAATTACACAGGATAAACACCATGTTTTCTTTCAGTGAATGTAACATACTTTGATTCATAAACAGCATAACGTTTAATTAACTCATTTCGTAGTTTATTAGGTTCAACAATTGAATCAATAACCATTTCTGAAGCTAAGCGATAAATATCGATATCATCCTTATATTCAGCTTCTTTTTCATCTATAAAAGCTTGTCTTTCTTCTTCAGGCAATTCTGCAATCTTATTGGCATACACTGCATTAACCGCAGCTTCAGGACCCATTACTGCAATTTGCGCAGTAGGTAACGCTATACAGCAATCTGGCTCAAAAGCTGGTCCAGCCATGGCATATAAACCAGCACCATAGGCCTTACGAACAATGACGGAGATTTTTGGAACGGTTGCTTCACTCATTGCTGAAAGCATTTTTGCACCATGGCGAATGATGCCTGCTCTCTCTACATGTGTACCGATCATAAAGCCTGGTATATCTGCCAAGAACAATAAAGAAATATTAAACGCATCACAAAGTTGAATAAATTTTGCAGCCTTATCAGCTGAATCAGGAAATAGTACTCCACCTTTCATTCGTGGCTGATTAGCTATAATACCGACTGATTTTCCATTGATACGAGCAAGTCCAGTAATGAGTTCTGGTGCAAATTTTTTCTTAACTTCACAAAAACTATCACGATCAATAATCCGTTCGATCAAATCATACATATTAAACGCGGCATTTTGATTTTCAGGGATGATGTCCATAATGGACTTTTCAAATTCTTTTACCTCAGCCGCTTCCATTGTTTTAGGTTTTTCCCTAAAATTTGGTGGGAAATATGTTAAATAATGACGAGCATACTCAATTGCTTCTTCTTCGGATTGAACAAGTACATCGCCAACTCCGGAAACAGAGCAATGCATATTTGCTCCACCCATTTCTTCAAGGGTTACTTTTTCACCAATGACAGATTCCGCCATTCTTGGGGAACCTAAATACATTGATGCATTGCCATCAACCATTACAACAATATCACAAAATGCAGGTATGTAAGCACCACCCGCAGCAGATGGGCCGAATAATAGACATATTTGTGGAACTCTTCCAGATAATTTAATTTGATTATGGAAAATCCGTCCTGCTCCTCTGCGGCCTGGGAACATTTCAATTTGATCCGTAATTCTAGCACCTGCAGAATCAACAAGATAAAGCATTGGGATTTCTAGTTTAAGTGCTGTTTCTTGGATTCTGAGAATTTTTTCAACAGTTCTTTTTCCCCATGATCCGGCTTTTACGGTTGAGTCATTTGCCATAACACAAACATTTTGACCATGTATTTTTCCTATGCCAGTTACAACACCATCTGATGGAAGACTTTCATCCATACAGTTTGCGAAAAATGAATCTTCAATTCTTATATCTTCATCAAACAATAATTTGAGTCGATTGCGAACAAAAAGTTTTCCTTTTTCTTCATTCCGTTGATGATATTTTTCTTTACCTCCTTGTGTAATTTGATGAATTCTGTTATTTAACTCTTCAACATAAGACATGAGTATCCTCCTACCTTATTCACCTTTATAGATTGGTTTCCTTTTTTCTTTAAATGCAGTTAACCCTTCCAAGCGATCTTTTGTTGGTATCGTTTTCTTATAAAGTGAATGCTCTATTTCAAGTCCTTCAATAATGTTTGTTTGCAACCCTTGATTTATCGCCGCTTTAGCTTGTTTTAGGGCAATAGGACCATTTTTCGTAATTAATTTGGCTTTTTCAACTACGATATCTAATAGAGCATCTCTATCCGTAATCTGGTCGACTAAACCAATTTTCAAAGCTTCACTGGCATCGACTGGTTTAGCTGTATATATTAATCGTTTTGCTTGGCTTGGACCAATAATGCGGGGAAGCCTTTGTGTTCCACCTGCACCAGGAATAATTGCTAGGGATGTTTCAGTTAATCCCATTTTCGCACTGCTTGCAGCAATTCTAAAATCACATGCTAATGATAATTCTAGTCCTCCTCCATAAGCGGCTCCATTAAGAGCTGCGATAACAGGCATGGTCATGTTTTCAAGTTTCATAACCGTTTCACCAATATTACGAACTGCAGTGATGACTTCGTTATCATCCATGTCTTTTCTTTCTTTTAAATCTGCCCCTGCACAAAATGCTTTTTCTCCCGTTCCTGTTATGATGGTGCAATAAATAGATGAATCTTTGTTTACGCTTTCAATTTTTTCATTTAATTCTTTTAGTAAAGGTTGTGATAATGCATTAGCTGCTTCTGGACGATTTAAGGTTAGTAAAGCAATATGATTATCCAAAATATCCAATTTTACATACGTAGACATATAATATACCCCCCCTCATTAGATGGCTACATAAATTCTATGACTCAACTACTACTAATGTATCACCTTCATTAACAAAATCTCCTTCTGATACCTTTAATTCTTTCACTGCTCCAGATACTTCACTTGCTATTGGAATCTCCATTTTCATCGATTCAAGAATAACGACGTCTTGATCAACTTCAATCTTTTCGCCTTCTTTTACAGTTATTTTCCATACACTTCCTGCCATATTTGCCTTAATTTCTTTCATTATAATTCCTCCTTAATTTCTAGTTACCATTGGTAAATAATGTTCATCAATAAATGAAGTTGTTACATTACCTTCTTTAAATATTTCGTGATTAATAATCTTCCTTAACATTGGAATATTCGTTTTTATTCCTTCAACATTAAAATTATTGAGAGCATGATTAAGTGTATCTATAGTTTCTTTTCTATTTGATCCATTAACAATTAGTTTACTAATCATCGGATCATAAAAAGGGGTGACATCTAAATTACTTGCTACACCAGCTTCGTTTCGTATGTTTTTCCCGTCTGGTAATTGAAAAGTTGTAATATGACCAGGGGAAGGGAAAAAGTTTTCAGGATCTTCCGCATAAACACGAACCTCAATAGCATGTCCTTTTAATTTCACATCTTCCTGTTTATAGGAAAGGGCTTGATTATCAGCAATATGAATTTGTTCTGCTACAATATCTATCCCAGTTACTTCTTCGGTAATAGGATGTTCTACTTGAATACGAGTGTTCATCTCTAGAAAGTAGAAGTTTTCAGATTTATCCACTAAAAATTCAATTGTACCAGCATTCGTATATCCAATGGAACTAGCTGCTTTAATCGCAGACTTACCCATAAGCATTCTAGTTTCGTCAGATAAAAAAGAGGAAGGTGCTTCTTCAATTACTTTTTGATTTCTTCTTTGAATCGAACAATCTCGATCAAATAAGTGGATTACATTCCCATGATGATCAGCTAAGATTTGAATTTCTATATGCCGAGCATCTTCTATTTTTTTCTCCAAAAACATTGCACCATCACCAAAGAAACTCTGGGCTTTTTTTGCATTTCTTGAAAAGGCTTCCATTAATTCTTTATCTGATTGAACCACCTGCATACCAATGCCGCCACCTCCAGCGGATGCTTTCAACATAATTGGATATCCAATTTTCTTAGCTATTTCTACTGCCTCTTCAGCAGAAGAAACAGCTTCATTCGTTCCAGGTATAATCGGTACGCCAGCATTTTTCATAGATTTTCTTGCTTCAATCTTACTCCCCATTCTTTGAATAACGTCGCTTTTTGGTCCAATGAAGATGAGTCCTTCCCTTTCACAAGCTTTAACAAATTGACTGCTTTCACTTAAAAATCCATATCCAGGATGGATTGCATCAACTTTAGCATCTTTTGCTATAGACAAAATTTTCCCGATATTTAAGTAGCTTTCATTCACCCGGGATGGACCTAATAGATAGCTCTCATCCGCCATTTTAACATATGGAGCTTTTTGATCTGCTTCAGAATAAACTGCTACCGTCTGTATACCTAACTTAGCACATGTCCGAATAATTCGGGAAGCTATTTCTCCTCTATTGGCAATTAATATTTTTTGTATCATATTTACCTCCTACGGGTCAAACTGCTCTAACGGCTGTTTTTAATTTAAATCCTAGCAACCTAGTTGACGGGAAATAACAAGACGTTGTACTTCAGATGTACCTTCTCCTATTTCTAATAACTTTGCATCACGCAAATACCTTTCTACCTCATATTCTCGCATATAACCATAACCACCATGAATTTGGATGGCTTCATTTGCATTTTTAAATGCAGTTTCTGTAGCAAAGAGTTTGGCATATGCTGCCTCTTTTGTAAATGCTTTATCATTATCCTTAAGCCATGCTGCTTTATAAACCATATTTCGGGCAAGCTCTACATTCCTTGACATGTCAGCTAATTTAAATAGAATCGCCTGGAATTTGGATATTGACTTACCAAATTGTTTCCGTTCTTTCGCGTAGTTTAACGCTTTATCAAGTGAAGCTTGAGCGATTCCCAATCCTAAAGCAGCAATAGAAATCCTACCACCATCAAGTGTATATAGAAATTGTTTGAATCCCCCTTGTGGGTCACCAAGAAGGTTTTCCTTTGGCACTCTCACCTGATCAAGAACAATTTCTGCTGTATCAGAACCTCTTACACCCATTTTATCGTAATCACTTCTAATAATTAGTCCTTCTGCATCTTTAGGAACAATAATAGCAGAAATAATGTTTTTCCCATTATCGTCTTTCCGCGTGATAGCGGTTACAATTATTGTGTCAGCAATACTTGCATTCGTGATAAAACATTTTTCTCCATTACTTACATAATGGTTCCTATTTATTTCAGCTTTTGTTTTAGTACCTCCTGCATCAGAACCAGCATTTGGTACTGTTAAACCAAATGAACCAAGAGCACTTCCTTCGGCTAGAGGGACTAGATATTTTTCTTTTTGTTCTTCCGTTCCGAAATAATAGATGGGACTAGCTCCAAGTGATACATTTGCCGCATAAC
>Ga0079226_10004669_pt1 | contig 10462 bp, 10 predicted proteins | sample Poulit2014_FD_76345 | JGI IMG/M metagenome (GOLD analysis project Ga0079226, IMG submission 76345) | Agricultural soil microbial communities from Georgia to study Nitrogen management - Poultry litter 2014 | ecosystem: Environmental > Terrestrial > Soil > Agricultural land | place: USA: Georgia...
AATGGAAGAGGATTTCGATATTATTGGACAGTTTGGGGTAGGTTTTTATTCGGCGTTCATGGTCGCTGATAAAGTTGTCGTTCAAACACGTGCTTATGATTCAGATGAGGCATATACGTGGACGTCAGAAGGCGCCGATGGATATACGATTGAAGTCGGACCGCAGGAAGATGTAGGAACTACGATTACATTAACGTTAAAAGAAGATACAGAAGAAGAAAAGTATAGTGAGTTTTTAGAAGAGTATCGTTTGCAAGAAATTATTAAGAAATATTCTGATTTTATCCGTTATCCAATCAAAATGGATATTACGAAAAGTAAACCGAAGGATGAAGAGGAAGAAGAGTATGTTGATTACGTTGAAGAAGAAACAATCAACAGTATGGTGCCGATTTGGCGGAAGCAGCGTAATGAGTTAACAAATGAAGACTATGAAAATTTTTATCGTGAGAAAAATTACGGATTTGATAAACCGTTACGCCATATTCATACGAGTGTCGATGGACTTGTTCGTTACCATGCGATTCTTTATATTCCTGAGACAATGCCATTTGATTACTATACTAAAGAGTATGAAAAGGGATTGGAGTTGTATGCGAATGGTGTCTTAATTATGGAAAAAGCACCGGAGTTAATTCCAGACTACTTTAGCTTTGTTAAAGGGATGGTTGACTCGGAAGATTTATCGTTAAATATTTCCCGTGAAATGTTACAGCATGATCGTCAACTAAAAACCATCGAACGAAATTTAACACGTCGTATTAAAACAGAATTGGAAAACATGCTTAAAAACGACCGTGAAACGTATGAGAAATTTTACGGTGTCTTTGGCACTCAATTAAAGTATGGTGTGTATAGTGACTTCGGCGCAAACAAAGAAACGTTACAAGATTTAATTATGTTTTATTCATCAACAGAAGAAAAACTTGTTACGTTAGCTGAGTATATCGAGCGGATGAAGGAAGATCAAGAATACATTTTCTATGCTACGGGCGAATCAAATGAACGTATCGCGCAATTGCCACAGACTGAGCTTGTTGCTGATAAAGGGTATGAAATTTTATATTTCTCGGAAGATATCGATGAATTTGCGATTCAAATGTTACAGTCTTACGACGAAAAGGAATTTAAAAACGTCGCAAGTGGTGATCTCGGTTTAGAATCAGAAGAGGAAAAAGAAGCGGCTGAAAAAGAAGCGGAAGAACATAAAGCGTTGTTCGATAAAATGAAGGAAATTTTAGACGGTAAAGTCAAAGAAGTTATTATTTCTAAACGTTTACGTTCTCATCCGGTCTGTTTTTCGACAGATGGAGAACTATCACTCGAAATGGAAAAAGTGTTACAACAAATGCCTGATGCTGGACAAGTAAAGGCTGAAAAAATCCTAGAATTAAATGTTAATCATGATGTATTTCATGCACTAGCGGATGCGTACGAGCATGATAATGATAAATTAACTACTTATACGAATTTGTTATATAATCAAGCGATGTTAATCGAAGGGTTACCGATTGAAGATCCTGTTCAATTTTCTAATGATTTAAGTAAAGTTATGAAATAAATCTTAAGTAGACAAATATAAAACGTTAGTAGAGAGGAATAAAATTCGCCATCCAATTGGCAATAATTCCGTCGCTTTACTAACGTTTTTTGTTTAATTAGAGTAATGTTGCTATAATATGATGTAATTATTATATGATTATTTTATAGAAATGGAGCTCGAAGTTAGATTGGCAGAGAAGAAATTTGATCGAAATTTACAAATTAGAACGGTTGGTTTAAGAGAATGGGGTAAGGAATCGAATAAATATAATCGGTATGAGGCGACACCTTATGCTGCGTTAGAGCAGTTGTTTGAAACGTACACATTTGATAAAGAGGATAAATTGATTGATTTTGGTAGTGGGCGAGGTCGCGTTGCCTTTTACATTCATAATCGATTTCAAATTCCGGTGACAGGTGTTGAGGCGCATGATACGACATTTGGTGAAGCGCTTATAAACAAACAGATGTATCGTAAAACAAGGGCACATATTGAAGCACCTGTATTATTTGAATTTGCGTTAGCGGAGCAATATGAAGTGGATGATGAATACAATAAATTCTTCTTTTTCAATCCGTTTTCGATTCATATTTTTAAAAGGGTAATGACGAACATTATAAAATCGCATAAAAGAAAGCCGCGGACGATGGAATTGATACTTTATTACCCTTTAAATGATTTCATTCATTATTTACGAACTAAAACGCCGTTTAAATTAATTAATAAAATCAACGTTCAAAATGGAGAGCATGGTGCATATGGTCGATTTGAGATATTCAGATTGAATGTTGAAGAGTAAATTAGTGAAGAGGATCTGATAGAAGTGATACGTAAAACATTCGTAATGCTTATTCAAATAGGAGTGTTGTTTTTCTTTTTCTTAATAGGATCCTGGATTCAGCAATTATTCCAGCTCGTTATACCGGGAAGTGTGATTGGGTTAGTGTTACTTTTTTTATGTTTATTTTTTAATATAGTACCCGAAAAGTGGATTGCTGAAGGTGCTGGGATCATGACTAGGCATTTAATTTTATTTTTTATTCCAGCGACTGTAGGAATTCTGAATTATTATGACTTATTTATCGGAAGGGGTTTCTTACTTGTCGTCATTACTGTTGTTAGTTCGTTATTTGTATTAGTAACGGCGGGCTATATGAGTGAGAAGTTAGCGTCGCGAAGGGGCTCTAAACATGTCTGAATACATGATTATCATGATTGCGATCGTTGGAACAGTGATTAGTTATATGATCGGGCGTGTCATATATAATTATGCTCAAACGCCACTATTACTACCGATTACAGTTGCAGTAATTATTATTGTTACAGTATTAGTCATTGGAAATATTTCTTATGAAACGTATATGACTGGTGGAAAGTGGATCCACTCACTTCTCGGTCCTGCTGTTGTGTCATTAGCATATCCGCTTTATCAGCATCGGGAGCTGTTACAACGGTTAGCTTTCTCCATTTTAATTGGTAGTTTTGTCGGTGCATTTGTCGGTGTGTTTACGGGGTTAATGTTAGCGAAATTTGTGAAGTTAGATGAACAATTATTATATTCGTTAATTCCAAAATCAGTGACGACCCCTGTAGCGATTGATATTAGTGAGTCACTTGGTGGAATTGGATCGTTAGCAGCTGTACTCGTTATTATTGCGGGACTCACAGGCGTTTTACTTGGGCCGATTATGTTTCGGATTTTTAGGTTACGTAATGAGGTGGGACGTGGTGTGGGGATGGGATCAGCTTCCCATGCGATTGGAACGGCTACGGCTTTTGAAAATAGTGAATTGGAAGGTTCAATTAGTACGATTGCCATGATTGTAAATGCGGTATTCGTATCGATTATTACCCCGATCATTATTAATATATTCATGTAAAAAGGACGATTAAAAATTGTTCATGTAACGTCGGTATGTCGTCTAATCTCCATTAGAAAAAGACGTATTGCTACTGTAATTAGAAGCGGGCAAAAGTTAAATTACTCGTTACATATTCAATGATATTCGTCCTTTTAGTATTAGGATTAAACGCTTATTACCGTGTAGTCATAACGTGTCAGCATGGTTCAAAAAAACTTCTATAATAGTTGTGACGATGATAGCACTTTTTCGAATTATGCCATCGTGAGAAAGTAATCCTACATTTTTTAGCTTACACTTATGACAATATTTAATTTACACAATCATATCCATTTATTCGCAACTTAAAAAATAACAGCTTTTTCGTAGGGCATACGAATAATACATAAATTCCACTTGAATCTTAATGACGTTTTTGTAACCAAAGAACGCCTGACTTTGTCAATCTTGGTAAAAACCCTGTAATAGAACGTTGAAACATACTTGCAAATCCATCTGATTTACCGAGTGAGCCAAGCGTGCCTCGTAATCGAATTTCTTTCGGTTCCTTTGGCATTCTGCCTTCTAATACATCCCCTAAAATAGTAGCGACTTGTTCTCCTTGTTGTCCTGCTAATTGCGCACTAGGTGAATGTTCAGACGAAGCGTTATCTCCAATAATATAAATGTGTTCGTAATCAGGTACTTGGAAAAATTTATTGACGGCTACTTTATCATAGTGATCCGTTTTAAATGGTAATTCCCGCACGAGCTTGTGTGGTTGAACTCCGGCGGTCCAGATTGTGACATCATTCACATAACAAATGCCATTGTTACATACACCATCTTTTTCAACGTACTCTACGTTCGCATAGTGTAAAACCTCGACATCATTTTTCACAAACCAATCAGCGACATGTGCTTGGATTTTTGGGTCAAATGCTTTTAATACGGATCCACCACGGTCTAGTAAGCGGATGTTTAAGTCAGGCCTACTTTCACGGATTTCAGAAGCGACCTCAATTCCACTTAGACCCGCTCCTACGACTGAAACTTTTCCGTAGGCAGGTAAATTTCCAACTGCTACGCCGGCATGACGTGCACGCGAGAAAGATTGAACACTTTCCGCATATTCCTCTGCACCTTCAATTCCGTGGTAAGCATCTTCACTACCGAGAGCAATAACTAAATAATCGAAATTGACAACGATACTACGATCTTGGAAATATACTACCTTTTCTTCTAAATCAATTGAGCGAATGTTTCCGAATTCATAGATTACTTGATCATGTAATGGAAATTGAGAACGGACATCCACGTCGGCTGTTGTTCCAGCGACAATTGTATGAAACTCTGTTTTGTAGGAATGGTATGGATTTTTATCGATAACGGTAATTTGTACGTCATCGGGTAGTGCAAGGCCTAATAAACCAGTCAAGACTTTCGTACCCCCATACCCTCCTCCTAAGATGACTAAATTCTTCAATATGCTTCCCCCCTTTATTTAGTCTAACGCATTTCTCTGTAAAAAATAACTGTAAACATTCAATAAGACAGCTATTCCATATATATTAAAGATAACAAAATTTAGGTGAAAAAACTAGCAAATCAATTCACAAATAAGCAAATTTTAGCTATACCAACTGGATACTTTTTTATCCGATGGAAGGAAAAACGCTAATAATCCGATAATCGGCAACAAGGAAACTGCAATCATCGTTGTGGTCAAGCCAAATGCGTCGATAACAGTTCCAAAAACGACGGCCCCAATTGCCCCCATCCCAAAGGCAAAGCCAACAATTAACCCTGACATTGTTCCGACTTTACCAGGGATTAACTCTTGAGCATAAACGACAGCAACTGAGAAACTTGATAATAAAAATAAACCTATTAATCCTAATAGTAATAAAGCGATGTAATAGCCGACAAATGGCAATAGCAACGCAAGTGGAACAGGAACGATGAACGAAAGTAAAATCACATTCCGCTTACCAAACCGGTCAGCAAGCGGTCCGCCAATAAATGTTCCGATAGCACCTGAAAATAAAAAGGTGAAAATAAACAATTGTGCCTTTGCGATGGAAATGGTGAATGAATCAATCGCATAAAACGCATAGAAGTTAGCGATTGCACTATGGTACCATGATCGGACGAACACGACGATAACGAGTAAAATAACTGCAATCGTTAATGCTTTTTTTGGAGCGACCTTTTTTTCTTCAGTTTTGCTAGATGCTTGTTGGTGTTTAAGTATATGAAGTTGGCCTTTATACCACTGGGCAATGTAAATTAAAAAAACAACTGCTAAACCAGCAACTAAGGTAAACCAAATAGCTCCAAACTGTCCTAGTGGAACGAGTACGAGGGCTGTTATAAGTGGTGCGAGCGCTTGCCCAGCGTTTCCCCCTACTTGGAAAATACTTTGAGCGAATCCGCGTCGTGGACCGGCAGCTAAATAAGCAACACGAGAACCTTCTGGGTGAAATGTAGCTGAACCAATGCCAATAAAAAAGACGCTTATTAATATCATATAAAAATTCGGTGCAAATGCTAAGGCGAACATTCCGATCATGCTACTCGTTAATCCGATAGGTAAAGCATACGGTTTCGGACGTTTGTCAGTATACATACCAATAACGGGTTGCATAACGGATGCGACCATATTTAACGTGAAAGCAATGAGGCCTAATTGGGTAAAGGTCAAACCGAGCGACTGTTCTAATATCGGGAACATCGCGGGAATTACGGCCTGTAGAGAATCGTTTAATAAATGAGCAATCCCGATAATAATTAAAATAGAATAAGCTGTTTGTTGATCAGCTTTTCCGATTAGTTTCTTAGGTTTATTTGTAGAAGACATAGATCAAGGCCTACTTTCTAAACATATATTTAAAATATGACTTGATGTGAAATATACCATATTATTAAATGATTTGTCATTATAATTAAAATTTTTTGGCAACTAATAGTGAATTGGTACAATTTAGCGATTGAAACAGATATAATAATAGGCAGATTGTCTTGCATATTATGCATTATAAAAATTGGGAGAGATAACCGTTATGGATAAAACATCAATTATCGGTATTATTCTTGGATTTATCGCAATCGGGTTAGGAATGATTTTAAAAGGAATTACTATCGATGCTTTGTTTAATCCCGCGGCATTACTAATTATATTTGTGGGTACGGTAGCGGCAGTATTAATCGCATTTCCAACACGAGTAGTTAAAAATATACCAAGTTTGTTTAAAGTTTTATTCAAGGAAAATATTGAACAAGATATTGGGGAATTGGTCGAATTATTTACTGAATGGGCGGAACTGACAAGAAGAGAGGGCATTTTATCTTTAGAACAAAAAATCAAGGAAGTTGATGATCCTTTCTTAGAATCTGGTGTTCAAATGGCAATAGATGGCCAAAATCCTGACTTTATTCGTGAAGTATTAATGGAAAAGATTTATGCAATGGAGAAAAGGCATGCGGAAGGTGCGCGAGTATTTTCACAGGCTGGTACATATGCACCGACATTAGGTGTTTTAGTAGCAGTTGTTGGGTTAATTGCGGCATTGGGAAATATGGAGGACATGAACGTACTTGGTGCTGCTATTTCGGCTGCGTTCATTGCAACGTTACTAGGAATATTTACTGGATATGTATTGTGGCATCCATTTGCGAATAAATTGAAAGAAAAATCTGAACGTGAAGCACTCGTGAAGGAGGTCATGATCGAGGGCATCATATCGATAACAAATGGTGAACCGCCAACATTAATCAAAGATAAACTACAATCATATTTATCATCGAAAGAAATTAAACAATTGGATAGAGTAGGACAAGCATCTGTTCCTAATGATGGCTCAGCCTCAGAATCTGTAGAATAGGGTGAGAGATATGCCAAAACGGAAAAAGAGTAAGAAAGAAGAAAAAATTGATGATTCCTGGCTCCTCCCTTATGCGGACATGTTAACGTTGCTATTAGCGTTATTTATCGTATTATTTGCAATGAGCGAAGTTGATGCAAGGAAATTTGAGAGATTAGCGTATGTTTTTAAGTCTGAGTTTATGTCAGGATCAGGTGTGATTGATGATGGTGAAACAATTATTCCAGAAGAAACGCCTGCCGATCTTGTTGAAGATTTGGAAACAGGAAAAGACAAAGATGCAACAGAAGAAGGAGAAAACAAAGAAACTGATTTAGATTCGACTGAAAAAAGTGCTCAGGAATATGAAAAACTCCTTGCGATGCAGACGGAAATCGAAGCATATATTTCATTAAATAGTTTAACAGATATACTAGGAACGCAATTGACTAGCGAAGGGCTATTAATTACTATTCGAACAGATATAACGTTTGATTCGGGAAGTGCAAAAGTGAAAGAAACAGGACGTGAAATAGCAAAAGAAATAGCTAATTTATTAGTGACTGAACCGTTGCATGAAATTGTCGTCAATGGTCACGCAGATGATCGACCGATGCACAATCAAGAATTTGCTTCGAATTGGGAACTTAGCTCAATGAGGGCGATTCAATTTCTTTACTTGTTATTAGATTATTCAGACTTAGATCCTAAATGGTTTAGTGCGCGGGGATATGGTGAATTTCAACCGACAGTCCCCAATACAAGTGAAGAAAACCGAGCCATTAATCGACGTGTTGAAGTATTAATTTTGCCCAATCATGATATTGATGGCGAAGTAAAGGAGTGACCCGTACTTTTAGACTATATAAAATTAATCTAAAAGTACTATTTTTTGCCATATAAAAATAAATCAGTTAAAATATAATTCTAAAGTATGAACGACAGACAATTGAATGAATCAAAGGTCCTGTGTCGGTTTGATTGACATGAACAGAGGGTGGGGGTGTGCAGCAATATCGATGAGTACAGGTACACGAAATAAGTCGATAAGGTCGTTAATAAATGGAACGATTAAGGCTTTAGAGAGTGTCGTTCCGTTAGAATATTCGATGTCCAAGCCTATATTGGATAATGGATTAATACTCGTACAATATGGTGTTTTTGTCGGTATTACAGGAGATGTAAAAGGCAAATTAATTCTGACTGGGAATGAAAAATTATTTAGTTCGCTCGGTAGAGTCATGTTTGGAACAGAGGTAAACGGTGAGATGCTTTTATCATTCAGTGGTGAACTTGGTAACATGATTGCGGGCAATTTATCGACACACATCGTAAGTGATGGAATTAACATTGATATAACTTCACCTTCAATTATTAAAGGAAATGCGACGATTCAAGGTCACCATTTAGGTATTCAAGTAAACTCTACATTTAAAGGTGTCGGTGAGATGCAAATGCATTTATTATTAGATGAATAAACGATGATGACTGATGATCAATTATACTTTTGGAAAAATACCCCTGGTTTCACAGAAATATATTAAGAAATTAACATGCCTATTGGAGCTAATCTGATAGGCATTTTATTGATTAAAAGAATGTATTTTCGATTGGATTCAGGGTATAAAAAGGATTATAAAAAAGAAATCGACTTCGTTCTTGATGCGCCTGATGCAAATGAAGCAATCCATGTTAAAAAGTTTTAACTGGCGGGAGTAATATTGTGGGTTCTGAATATAATGAACCAATTGACGATCAAAGTTTATCTTCTAATTTGTTCTGGTCGATAATTTAAGGTTGCATGTGTTATGATAATATACGCAACTATTTATAAAAAAGAGGTTTAAAAACGAATGAAACAATCTATATATGATGTTACGTTACAGCAACTCACAGACTGGTTAGTTGAACACGGAGAGCAAAAGTTCAGAGCAAAGCAAATATGGGATTGGCTCTATAAAAAACGGGTCAATGAATTTACGGAAATGCACAACCTAAACAAATCCGCTATTGAGTTATTGGAAGAGCATTTCGTGATTCACTCCATGGAAGAGGAATTACGTCAAGAATCGACGGACGGTACCGTGAAGTTTTTATTTAAATTACATGATGGACAGTTAATTGAAACTGTTTTAATGACACATCATTACGGGCTTTCTGTTTGTGTTACCACGCAAGTCGGCTGTAATATCGGTTGTTCGTTTTGTGCTAGTGGCATTTTGTCAAAGGACCGTGATTTAACGACAGGTGAAATTGTTGAACAAATTGTGCAAATACAGAAATTTTTAGATACACGAAATAAAGAAGAACGTGTTAGTCATATTGTAATTATGGGTATCGGTGAACCATTTGATAACTTCGATAATGTCGTTGATTTTTTAAATATTGTAAATGATCAAAGTGGTTTATCAATTGGAGCCCGTCATATTACAGTATCAACGAGTGGGCTGGCGCATAAAATTTATGAATTTGCTGACCTCAATACGCAAGTTAATTTAGCCATATCTTTACACGCTCCGAATGATGAACTACGGACAAGCTTAATGAAAATAAACCGTGCATTTCCAGTTGAAAAATTAATGGATGCCATCGATTATTATTTAGAAAAAATGAATCGCCGTGTGACATTTGAATATATTTTAATTAAAGGTGTCAATGACCATGAAGAACATGCACATGAATTAGCTGATTTATTAAAAAATAAACGCCATTTGTCATATGTTAATTTAATTCCTTATAACCCGGTAAGTGAACACATCCAATATGAGCGGAGTACGAATGAAGCAATTGAACATTTCGCTGAAACATTAAAAAGTCACCGAATTAACTGTGGTGTTCGTTACGAACAAGGGGCAGATATCGACGCAGCTTGTGGTCAGCTGAGAAGTAAACAGTTAGAAGCCTAACCGTATCCGAAAAAGCAATTTAATTTACAAAAGAGAATAGAGTAAATAAATGATTAGAAATAGCAGAATTACTTTCTATATTTCTGATCTGAACAATAAAATATGTTTGATATTTCTTACTCATGCCAGACACACATAAAAGGACGTTAGCACTTTCAATTTACTAACGTCTTTTTTTAATACCTATTTGAGTGAATTTCATAATTCCTAGCCCTTACAGGGCAAGGGATTTGAAGTGTAAAAAAAGAAGTACCTCCCCAAATCTTGTATAATAGTAGTTGGTCCACAAACTATCCAAAAGATTGGAGC
>Ga0079226_10004670_pt1 | contig 10462 bp, 10 predicted proteins | sample Poulit2014_FD_76345 | JGI IMG/M metagenome (GOLD analysis project Ga0079226, IMG submission 76345) | Agricultural soil microbial communities from Georgia to study Nitrogen management - Poultry litter 2014 | ecosystem: Environmental > Terrestrial > Soil > Agricultural land | place: USA: Georgia...
CTATCTCTGACCATTATCTGTAAAATATAAGGAAGTCGAACTTCCTATTTAAACTATACTATTTTAGTCGGAATTTACAATCTAACATTTCCCTAGAAGAAAAGTGCCAGGCATTGCCAAGGCACTTACTTTTGATTTGAATTTACTAATCTCTATTATTTCTATTACCGAATAGCAAAAATAATCTCAATAGTTGAAGGGCTGTAGCCAGAGTAGCCGCCACATAGGTAAGAGCAGCAGACCTTAGCATATCCTTAGTTCCAGGAATCTCTGTTTCATCAAGGATATTTGTCCTCTCAAGGGCGATTATAGCTCTCCTTGAAGCATCAAACTCCACTGGAAGAGTTACCAGCTGGAATAAAAGTGTAAGTGAAAATAGGGCAAGACCTATATTAATAAGATTTTGCTGAGCCATAAACATACCAGCAAGTAAAATTGGAAAAGATAATTTCGATCCAAAATTCACAGCAGGTACCATGTAAGATTTAAGCCTAAGAGGAATATAACCTTCCTTAAACTGGATAACATGGCCAACCTCATGTAGGGCAACAGCCAAAGATGCAATAGAACTATCTCTAAAAGAAGTATCAGAAAGAGCTACTTCCTTAGTCACAGGATTAAAATAATCTGACAAAGATCCTCCAACTCTTTTTATAGAAATGTCCCTATAATTATTGTAATCAAGGACCATCTGGGCAGCCTGGCTGCCTGTAATACCCCTCTTTGACCTAATTTTTTTATACTTGTTAAATTTTGCACTAATATTAGCCTGGGCCAGCATTGAAATTACAAGACCAATCAGGACTAAAAAATATGTTTTATCAAAATATATTCCATATGGAAACATAAAATCCTCTTTTCTATTTTCAAAAAATATTATTTTTATTGTTTTCTTTATTATATTAAGTTTTTTGGAAAAGTCAAAGATGGTCAGTATTTTCACTAGGTGAGTCTAGTCTTCCAGGAATATTTTCTTTTCATTTTGTTTTTAAATTATTTTAATCTTATGGTATTCTGTTCTATTTACTTTATCTCTTTGTAATTTTGTAAATTAGTTTTTTTATTCTACTTACAGTTGAATCTCCGTTTATAAGGAGGGGCGTAGGGGGCGTTCCGCATGCCCCCTCACCCGCCTTCCCTTAAACCCTTCTCGGCTACACCCCCGTCTGCTCCTTAGCGGAGTGCGGAAGCTGAAACTTGCATTCTGCAAGCTTTTGTTTGTAGACGTAATGACCCTGTTTAAGTTGACCGTTATTCTCACAGATTTCTAATAATCGAATCCCTAAAATTTGATAACTCGCTTCGCTCAAACAAATCAAATTTTTACGGGATTCTGTATTAGAAATCATTGCCTGATAGATGAGAAATTTAATCTAAAGATATGAGTATTACCAGGCTCGTTTGGCTTTGCCAAACATTGCTGGTTTTGGCTTTTTGTTTGGTTTTTAATGTATGTAGACTCATTTACCTTATTAATAATATTGACACAGCTATAGATATCTCCAGTCTCCTCGAGCCAACGGGCTAGCCTTCGTTTCACTCACTTAGTCTGCTCTGTATCAGTCGTATTTAGGGCTTCAGATACGTGGGTTAATTTCTCGAACCATTTATAAATATTTGAGATTATTTTTTGTGATAAGGCTAAACTAGTATTTTAAAATATAATCCAAGACAATGGTCCTCGCTTCTGAAGCCCTAACCCCATTCATAAAATGAATGGCTGGTAGGACTGATACAGAGTAGACCGTAGTGGAGATGCCTCCTATGCACACTCAAAATCAGGCACTTGTCATACATTCGTTAACACCTACATATAATTATCACCTTTACTCATTTGCCAAGCAATGATTTATAAGATAGGCCACCGTTACAGAAATCGCACTGTTTGAGGCTTTAGCCGAGTTTACGATTTTTAGGTGACCGACTCTTAGAAATCTGTATGGCAACACGCAAACTGCTACGAAGATATACCCTCTACCAAAAAAAGCTTACCGAAGAGGTAAGCTTCATAATCCGCACTCCGCTTAAGGAGCCGCTTGTGGGGTGTAACGGGGAGAGGGTGTAAGGGAGAGGGCGATGAGGGACCATGCGGAAGGTCCCTTGGGCCTCGCCCTTTGAACGAAGATTCAACTGTAAATAAAAAAGAAATTTATAAGATAAAAGCAATTTGAAAATAAAAATTTCACTTAAGATTCTGATTTTTAAAAATTAATAAAATAATCCCCCATCTTGGATGGGATTTCCAAAACCATCTTTATATGCTCAATCCCATCCATCAAAAAAACCTCAGACCTTTGTTCAAATCCCACTTTTTCATAAAACTCTTTGGCATAAGTCTGAGCCTCAATATGAATTTTTTCATTGCCGTAGTTTTCGTAAGCCGCCTTTATGGCTTCATTTAAAATAAGATTTCCGTGGCCTTTTCTTCTTTCTTTGGCTATGACCCTGCCTAGATGAATTTCGTCATTTTCTTTATAAATCCTAGCGTAAGCTACTATTTCTCCGCCTTCTTTTCCAAAAATATGGAAAGCATCCTTATCAATCCCATCTATTTCAGGATATGGGCAAGATTGTTCTACTACAAAGACGTCTACTCTGAGTTTTAGGATTTCATAAAGTTCGTTTATATCTAATTCTTCAAAAGTTTTTACAAAAATATCCATTACATTCTTCTTTCATATTATTTCAAACTCTTACACCAACCCTATATAGGAAATATCTTCAAATTCATATGCAAAACTATCCAAAAATTCGATATTATCGATAAAGCCCTTGTAGCCTATCTCGTAGACATAGCGGTATTCCTTGTAAGATTCCCCTATCACACTTTCTTTGGTGTAATTATTTATTTTCGCATCGTATTTTTCTAAAATTGCGTTTATATCTTCCCTTTTTGGTTCATCATTCTTGAAATGTACCTTAAGTCTTATAATATCAAAACGAGTCTTTTTAGAATTAAGTAGGGTAAGGATTACGATTAAAAATCCTCCGCCCAAAGCTGCTATCAAGTACTCTCCGTAGCCTACTGCAATGGAAATAGCCGCAACTGTCCACAAAGACACTGCAGAAGTCATACCATCTACCGTCCTGTCGTTCCTCACAAGAATAAGGCCTGAGCCTAGAAAACCAATACCTGAAACAATTTGAGCAGTAAGCCTGCCTGTGTTAGTGCCCACAACACCTATAAATTCAGGATTATCCATATACCACAAAATAGATTCTGCAGTCAAATCCACCTGGATAAGGGTAATTATACAGACCCCCACGGCTAAAATCATGTGGGTTCTGACACCAGCTGATGAGTGCTTTTCCCTATCAAGCCCAACCATAAAGCCAATTAGAGCAGATAAAAATATCCTAACTACAATCTCCCAAGGAGTAAGTACAGATTCCATAAAACCTCCTCATTTTTTACTAATCGCACAAATAATTCTATAAAATCGCCCTACCTTGCAATTCCCTGATTTCTATCATCTAAAATATAAGAAGGCAGACTGGTAAGGGCATATTTAAGCTTACTTATCATCTCTTCCTTTTTTCTCATATGGCCGGAGACCTTGACCAAATTTACCATATGGCCAGATGAATAAAGGACATCGTCAGGTACATCTAGGTTTTCAAGTAGGGTCACTTGCTCAATTAGGTTCTCCCTATTGGTTGTTTCCACAAATTCTCCCCTCTGTCTCATATTATAAAGTTTAGATCCATGTTGGACATCTGTTGACATGATAAAAATCCCCTTGGCTGGATAATAGTTTAGAAATTCGGCGGTTGCCTTGGCGTTTTCGATAGACTTACCAGCCCCCTTTATCCCTTGCATGACAATGGCAAAATAATCCATACCAGCCGCTTTCATTTTCTCTAGACCCTCATAATATTCATCAAGGTCCGCCCCCTTATTGATCCAATAAAGAACCTCCGGATCTCCAGACTCAACCCCAAACCAAAGCTCGTTGTAACCAGCTTCTCTAAGGGCTGTCATATCGCTAACAGACTTATCTTTTAGATTATAAAAACTCGCATAGGATGTAATAGTCTTCACATCTGGCAAATATTTATGGATCAAATCCGAAATTTCAAGTAGCCTCTCAGTAGGAAGCATAAAGGGGTCACCATTAAGTAGGTAAATCCTATCAATATGTCCCGGAAAAGTCTCCTTTATTTCGATAATATCACTTTCTATATCCTCAATTGGGCTTATCCCAAATTTTGTCTCGTGGTACATGGTGCAAAAAGCACAAGCATTGTGCGAACACCCGTAAGTCACCTCGAGCAAAGGCGTATAAGCCTCAAGTGGTGGCCTATAAACTTGACCTGTATAATGCATAAAATCTCCTCTCGTTTTAATTATTATACCAGATAAATCTTATGATTTGAGTTTTTTATCTGGGCAAAGTCTCCCATCAAGCAAAGGTGTTCCTCCTAGCTTCTTCTGGGTAATATTTCTGATAGATTTGCATATATCTTCTTAGATATGATTTAACCTCTCTCTGCCTCTCCTCATCCCATTTTCCTGTTGATTTGTAATAATCGTAAGTGGATAAGGTCCTCATTATGTGATAGTAGAGGGCATATGGACCGTAGACCTTGCCGTCAATAACTAGGCTCTTTTTGTCATTTTTATAGATTACCTTTACCATCCAACACCTCATCCTAAATACTTTCTAGTAGTTCCATCATATAATCAGCCCTGCTTCTCAGCCTAGGAGTCTTCTCTTTTTTCTCTCCCCTAGTCTGGTCTATATTTGACTTATATATATTATTCTTATTTATATTATTCTTATTTATATTATTCATATTTATATTATTATCTTTAAAGTCTCCTTTAATACCCTGCTTAAAGTCTGCTTTAAGGGGGGCTTTAAGCCCTCTTTTATAGGTCATAAAGTCTTCTTTGATATAGAGCTTGCGTCTTTCAATCATTTTTGTATTGGCCTTATATTCGTAGCTACGGCTAATATAGCCGTGTTTAATCAAATTTGAAATCCAAGTAGATACAGACACCACCGAAACCCCGTAGATTTTGGCAAAGTAGGCATTTGTTGCATAGCAATAGCCCTTTTTGTTGCTAAGAGCCAAAATATCTGAAAACAAAAGCCTTTCATAAGGTAACAACCTCTTATCAAACCTAATTTCTGCTGGTAATATTGTGTAATATGTCGTATTCATAAATTCTCCTTTTGTATTTAAGTCTACTTATATATAGAATTTTTTGACAAATTGTCCCGATTATAGACCAAAAATCTCCTGCAAAATATAATAAGAAAGCTAGTACATCGCAAGCTCCTATTAGAAAGTTTGCCCCACAAAGCCGCAAATCCTGTCCTTCCCGCAAATCTTAGAGGGAAATGTACTAAATCTATGCTATAAACTTTAGAAAGCCTCTAGTAATTTTAAGGATAATTAATTTGATACCAGCATCCTAGTTCAAAGGCTCTATGCCAAGATTAATATATATTTAAAAACACCCATTTGAAAAAATTCACACAAAGAAAAAATATGGGAGATTATCATGAAAACAAATAAAGTACTAGCAGTTGCTCTATCAACAGGTCTTGTACTTGGTGGAGCTTCAGTTGCTAATGCTGCAGCAGGTGATAAATATGAATCAAGAGAAGCAGATGGCGAAGAAGACGAATGGTACTATGTATTAAAATTTGATCAAGAAAAAGCAATAACTAAAGGTAACAACCCTAAAACAGGTCTAGCTGGCCCAGCTCCTATCTACTCTACACTAGCTATATCAATGGCTAGTATTGTGGCGGCTATAAAGAAAAACGACTAGGGTAATTAACTAGGACGTTGGAAGGCAGAGCCTTTTTAGAATAATATTTGCGCAAATATATCTGACTGCTAAACTCGGGCACTTTTCCCGAGTTTTTGTTTTAAAAAATGCAATATCCCCTCTAGCTGGGTTATGCAAGTAAAAACTCCAAATTACAGACGATGAGACGATGCACAAGCGGTGTATAATAGAAGTACTCTCCTGCTCCATGGAGCTCACCTCAATCGAATACGAAAGGATAAGGCATAGACCTACGAGAAATATTATCAATGCAAGATCTGTATATAGGAAGGAGATGCTTATAGCTTTTTTATAGGAGTACATGCGCTGAATATCATAATCCTGCTTTTATAAGTTCTCCCGAAATCCTCTAATGTATTTTTTACATTAAAAGAACGAGTATTTCTACTCGTTCCTCTTTAGGAGTCTATTTAGTTTTTTTAAGGAACATAATCTTTTTCAACGAATGCTCCTATTCGTCGCATCCTTCTCTCTCGCTTCGCTGCGAGGTGGTCTGCACGGACCCTCAATGAGCCGGGCAGGCTTGTCTAAAATTACGGAAGCTTTCTCATCAATTTTCCTTCGGACTTTGTCCTTGTAAAATTGTGAGAACCGTTCAAATTTTGCTTAAGAACGTAATCTTTTTCAACGAATGCTCCTATTCGTCGCATTCTTATGAAAAAATTACGGAAGGTTTCTCATCAATTTTTCTGCGGACTTTGTCCTTGTTAAATTGTGAGAACCGTTCAAATTTTGCCAGCAAAATTTGAACTACCATTCTACCCAACTAAGGTTCCTGTTTCTCCTTTTAGACCGTCTAGGGCTTTTTCTAGTGAGGTTATCAGAGCTTTTGCTCCATCTTTTGATTTTACAAATGATAAGGCTGCTTCTATTTTTGGTTTCATTGAGCCTTCAGCAAATTGCCCGTCTGCTAAGTATTTTTCAGCATCTTCGACTGTTAGCTTATCTAACCATTCTTCGTTTTCCTGTCCGAAGTGGATGGCTACTTGTTCTACTGCTGTGAGGATTACAAGGGTATCTGCTCCTACTAGTTCTGCAAGTTTTGCAGATGTGAAGTCTTTGTCGATTACCGCATCTACTCCTACTAGCTTATCGTTTTCTTTGATTACAGGAATTCCGCCGCCACCTGCTGCTACTACGATCATTCCATCGTTGTAGAGTTTTTCGACTGCTTTTTTCTCTACTATGTCAATTGGTTTTGGACTTGGCACTACTCTTCTGTAGCCTCTGCCTGCATCTTCTTTGAAGGTGAAGCCTTTTTCTTCTTGTTTTTTAGCTTCTTCTTCACTATAGAATGATCCGATTGGTTTGGTTGGATTTTCAAAGGCAGGGTCAGCCTTATCTACTAAGACTTGGGTTACAAGTGATATTACTGTTTGGTCCATGTCTCTTACTTCTAGTTCATTTTCGATTGCATTTTGTAGGTGGTAGCCGATGTAGCCTTGGCTCATTGCACCGCATTCTGCAAATGGCATTTGAGGTGTTTTTGCTTCTGATTTGCTTGCTGTATCCATTGCAAGATTGATCATACCTACTTGTGGGCCATTGCCGTGAGATATGATTACCTTGTTGCCTGCTGCTACTAGGTCTACTATTGATTTAGCAGTCTCTTCTACTGCTTTTTTTTGCTCTTCTGGGCTGTTTCCTAGGGCATTGCCGCCTAAGGCTAGTACGATTTTTTTCATCGCGTCTCCTTAAATTTATTTTAGTTGTTTAGGGCCCTATCTACATTTCTGATAAAGTCTTGTACGTTTGTTACCATTGTGACAGCTGTGACTGTTCCCCTGTCTGATAGTTTGTTTACTGCGAATTCTTGGATGTCAATTGTGTACATATATACTGGTCTTACTTCACCATCAAATACGTTGTATGATGGGGTCATGTTTCCTGTTGCTATTGTGTATAGGATTGCGCCCATCATGATGATTGTAGATGTTTTTCTAGCGTGTTTTCTCATTTCGTTTTGAGCTTCGTATACGTTGTTGATTGTTTCAGGAAGGCCTAGTCTGTCACGGATTGTACCTGCTATTACTACTGGCACGTCCATTTCTACACATGCTTTCATGAAGCCGTCTTTTACTTGACCACTTTCTACTAGGGCCTTGGTTGAGCCATATTTGTTGGCTAGGTTTATTACCTTGTATAGGTTTTTAGTTGTATTTTGTTCTTTTTCGAAGTGTTCTTGTCCCCATGTTGTGCCGTATACACCTTTTTCTAGGTCGAAGGCTGCTGTTTCTGTACCGCAGAATATTGCGTTTACATAGCCATTTCTTATTAGTCTTTCTAGGGCATTTCGACTATCTCTGTCAAGGGCAAGAGCTGCACCTACGATTAATGTTACATAGCCTCCGTTTGCTTTTTCGTGTTTTAATACTTCGTATAGGTTGTCATAGTCGATTGAGAAGGCTGTTTCTCTTGATCTTCCAGCTCTAAATGCGAATGTATCTTGGTGAGCGTCTTCTGCTAGGAAGCCTTGTGTCCATACATAAATACCTTCTGATGCATCTTCTGTACGGCCAATTACTACCTTGTCACCTTTTTTAAGGTTTCTAAATTCTACTATGTCAACACTTTCTTCACCTGGTGTGTCTTTTGCAACGCATACTGTATCCATTCTGGATTCTGCTGCAAGGACCCACTTATCATTTATTTTGAAGTATTCTGGATAAACTGAAAGAGCGTGGTAATTTCTTGGGCTGATTCCGTCTTCCTCTACTTCTACAAGTGTTGCATTTGGTGCATTTTTAAAGATGTCTTTTTCAAAATCTGGATGATGGTATTTTGGCATTTCAAATTTCATTACTCAATCTCTCCTTCGTTTTCGTCTGCTTTTCTATCAGCTTCTACATATTCCATTTCTGGAATTTCCATTTCTCTTGCAAAAGCCTTGTTTGCTGGGCTTATTAGAGCTTTTTCACAGTTTACTACAAAATCTTGTACGTTTGTTACCATTGGTACGTATGCAAGATTTTCTCTAGCTGCTCCTACCTTGTGTACTACGTTTTCTGTTACGTCTACGCAATATAGATATACTGGTGAAATTTTTCCGTCTTTTCTTACCCTATAGCTAGAAGCCATGTTGGCTACTGATAGAGAGTGTAGCATGGTTGCTATACAAATAATTACTGTTGTCTTATCTAGCTCTTTCTTTGTTTCTGTAAGTGCGTGGTCTTGGTCGCCCATTACTTCTGGAAGTGGTCCGTCATCTCTGATTGATCCTGATAGGACAAATGGAACGTCCATGTCTGATAGGGTCTTGATGATACCGTCTTTTACATTGCCACTATCGATAAAGTCTTTGATTGAACCAGCACTTCTTACTTCATTTAGTAGATCTAAGTGGTTGTAGTGACCCATTGGTTGGTTTTCTTGGGTGTAGATATTTTGACCAAGGGCTGTATTTAAGAAACCTCCTTCAAGGTCGTGAGTTGCCATAGCATTTCCGCCCATTAGGCAGTCAATATATCCGTTTTCTGCAAGTTGGTTTAGGGCTTTTCTAGTATCATAGTCAAATACTACTGAAGGGCCTAGGACCCAAACTATATAGCCATCTTCTGAATCTCTTTCGTGCTGAAGTAGTTCAAATAGGTTATCATAATCTCTTGAGAATGATGTTTCTACAGCCTTACCTGGTTTAGAATATATGTCTTCTGGAAAAGCATCATTATATACAAAGATGCCGTCTTCTAAACTTCCTTCATCGCTTGCAACTACTTGGTCGCCTTTTTTTAGTTCTCTAATTTCTTTAACAACAATATTGCCATTTTCTAAAACTGCTACGCAGTTGATTGATGTATGTTCTGGTAATTGCCATTCGCCTTCTACCTTGTAGAATGTTGGCATATGGCGGGTGAGGTAGAAATTATCTGGTGCAACACCGTCTTTTTCTACTTCTTGTAGGGTAATGTCTTTAGCTTTCTTGAACTTTTCTTCTGAAAAGTCTGGTGTAACAAATTCTGGTACTTTAAATTCCATCTTCTACTCCTTATTTATATTTTCTTTCAATTTGACAGTGAATTTTTCTTCACCATCAAAATCTAAGACTAGTTTAGAGAATGCTTCGATTTCTACCTGGAGGTTTTTCTCACAGATCAAAAAGTAAACATCCTGTTCGATAAGCTTCTTAAGATCTCTTGCGTCAAGTTTTTCACTTTTTGCAAAATCTCCAAACCTTTCAAAAAATCCGTCAGTATAGGAAAGGCCTATCTGCCTTTCTCCTAGAGCTTTTTCTAGGTCGTTAAATTTGAGGGTTATTAGCTTATCTATTTTATCATCGCAAAGCTTCTTCATCCTGAAATCATAATCTACATATTTTCTAAAGTCTACATTTAGATTTTCTTTTATCTTTTTATCGTAATCTGCCCCTTCTTCTAGGACCATAGTTAGGATAATTATTGAGTTTTTGAGATTTATATTTCTTCCCTTGTTATCCTTGATAACTCCGTCTTGAATCATCTGCAGTATTAGGTTTTGGACCTCAAAGTGGGCATTTTCTATATTTTCAAATACCAAAACAGAATAAGGTCTGGTTCTTAGGGACTGGGTCAAAACTCCGCCAAATTCGTAGCCCACATAGCCAGGAGGCGCTCCAATTAGCTTTGTAATCGAAGATTTGTCTGTAAACTCACTCATATCAAATGAGAGAAGCGACTTATC
>Ga0079226_10004671_pt1 | contig 10461 bp, 6 predicted proteins | sample Poulit2014_FD_76345 | JGI IMG/M metagenome (GOLD analysis project Ga0079226, IMG submission 76345) | Agricultural soil microbial communities from Georgia to study Nitrogen management - Poultry litter 2014 | ecosystem: Environmental > Terrestrial > Soil > Agricultural land | place: USA: Georgia...
CAAACACCCCAGTTCCTAAAGGTATAAAGATAAGAACTTTCAAATTCTACTATTAAGCGAAGAACAAGTATACAAAAAAGACTATATGTATGTTGACACTTACGTTAATGGTAGAAAAATATTGAAGTCAGATAGCTTACAGCGTGACATTTTTAATGGTAGCGTTAGAAACCAAGTCGAGATAAATGCTATGGAAGAATATATGTCTCCTCGATCATATCAGTATTTAGACAAAAATAGATTTGTAGACTATAATACTGAAGTAGTATCTGTTCTTAGAACTAGAGGTTTAGTCCATTCAGAGAAATGGATCTATGAATTTACTATAAATAACGAATATGAAGATCAGACTGATATCATTGCTAATGAAGGAATATATATCCATGATAAAGATATGGCTAGGAAGACAAACTTAAGAAATATTAGAGTCTATATAAACGTTCCGGACGACGATTATCATAGGCGTGTAAATCCAAGCATATACAATATATATTATGATGAAGACTACGGACACTATAGAATTAGAATAAATAACCTACATCTTCCAGAAGGAACTGATATTGTCTTAGTTGACAATGGAATGACTAATAATGTAATAGTATACGATAAACTATACTTGTCAGACCAAGTAGTAGATAGTGTTCCTATCGTGAATATAGATGACGAAGGAAAATTATATACTGAACTAGATAAACGTACTGAAGACGTTGAAGTCATAGTGGACGGTTATACTCTAATTCCATGGAGAGATTATACTGTAATTAATACTGATAGTAAAGATATTCCTAGCTTGGTAGCATTTAGGAATGTTATCGATAAGCATAGTCGTATTGAGATTGTTCTTCATGAAGATGATTCTGTCGATACGTACTATATTCCTTATCCTAATATAGGAACAAGTAACCAATTCTCTTTATCTGACGATCGTAGAATCTTTGTAGAACGACACTTTGAAGTATTTGTTAACAATGAGCGTATACCTTTGCGTCACGTGGAAATAAATAGTCATAGGACAATAACTATCAACGGGTATAATAAGCCGCTGAGAAACGTAATGATTAGGTTTGACCTAAGAACTCATCCTCACGTTGATAGAATTCTTAGCTCATATAAATATCAAATTATTGATATGAACGACAATAATCATTTAGATAACTTCAAACTTCCAGAGAAAAGTAAGTTTGACGAGATTACGGACAGTTTACAGAGCAGTTCTATAAGTAAAATAATGCTATATGACTTACTTAAAGAAAAGATACACAATGATGAAAATGTTGTATTTAACTGCAACTGGAATAACTTACTATGGGACGTGGAACTGTCTGCTGACGAGATATACAATAGATATATCAAAGGAAATATTATTCTAAATATGAACACTTCTCTTAAGAACTTCATTAAGAATGTTGATATAAAGAACCCTGAATTATAATATGTGAATCCGCTTCTGAACGTATAGTTTAGAAGCGGATTATTGTTGATTATGAACTATCTATTATAATTTTAATGGAAATAATATAATGGAAAGGAGAGTTTATTAGGTGGAACTATTAATAACTGGCGACGATGTAAATCCAGAGTTTTACATCGATACATATACTCATCATCCTGGACTTAACTATGGTCTACATAGAATGAAACTAGTTAATGAGACGTCTAAACAGATCACTCTAACCGTGAATAGAGTAGTACAGAGCATGAGTATCAATGAAATATATAATGAAACAATAAGTCCTAAAGGAATATCTAATTTAGATTTTCCTATAGCAGACCAAATTCCTCCTATACCTCCAGAAGTAACAATAGATACTGATAAGTTACGTTATGACAATGAAAGTAAGAACGTTTATATACCATATAACGTTCCAGAATCTAACGATAGCTTTAATATCACTAAATATATCATTCAATATACTATAGAAGGTGAAGAAACTCAGGAAGTGGAGTACATTCCTGACGATTATCTTGTTCACGGAATTAGAGAAATGTATATCGCCGTAACTGATACTGACAGTCCTCTATACAAACCTGTCCAAGGTACTTTATTTAAATTAAATGATAATCTAAACCAGGTACTAGTATATAAGAATAGAAACAGTCTAAATAGATTATTCTTGCACTTCTTTGCCAAAGATTCGGGGAATAACTATTCTGAAGAGACTATAATAGACATAGATATCGAAGTACCTCCTCAAGTTACAAGTGGATTTAAGTTGAATGGACATGCTATATATCAGGATGGAATAATAAGTTCTCTTAACTCAAACACTATATTCGACTTCAATACTGTTCAAACGTCTAGAGGAATAGACGTGTATTATGACATTGAAATGATTAGTGTTGACAGAAAAACTGGAGAGGAAGAGATTGTAGGAAGTCCTAAATATAAAGTAACTCATCCATACCATATTGATATGGATATATCACCTAAGGACTTTCATAATGAAAATATGGACTATTATTTTAGAGTTACTACGTATAACGAGTATGGAAGAACATTAGGACCATTCAAGAGCCCAAGATTCACTTTCAATACTCCTCCTTCATTTAACATAGAATATCTTATATATGACGAAACTCCGTTTGTTCCTGTACACGTATCTAGTAAAACAGTCAACTCTATCGTTAAAACTCTACGTGTCGGGTATTCTGGTAAGAAAGATGGTTATGACAACTATCTGAAGCTACAGTACAGATGGAGGGACCGTAGATACGAGACAGAGTTAGATCGTCATACGAGCGAATGGATGGACTTAGGTAGAGAAAATATCTACTTTGAAGAAGGAGAAGCTGTATTTAAGTTTAATACGTATCTACTAGAACCTAACGGATTTAAGATATATGACTTTAGAATATATAAAGATATATCTGAAGAAGAAACTGTTGCAGTAGAGAAGTATAACGTGTTCGGAGACACTTTCTCAGTAGGAATGACTCACAGTGATAGATATTTCCAAGCAGTCAGAATACCAACCGATACTATAACTGGAAATAGTATCATTACTGAGTTAGACGTTATGGGTGACAAATATACTATAGAAACTAGGTCTGATCAGAATCAGACTCTTACGTTTAAAGCATCTAAAGAACAAATTATTCCTCTAACTATCAATACTCCTGACACTTATATGCGTATAACTAATAAAGATGATTATGACGATCTAGTAGAATCTATACAGTTCAGTTATACCTCAGACGAAAGAGTACTGAGAGGAAGAACTTCTCCTATTGATATAGATAGAACTAAAGAATTTTTTATACTGTTCGAACTAGGTAATGTGGATTCAATATATTGGAAAAATAAAATAAGCAAATTCAAAAGAATAAACGAATATATCAAGATGTATTCTGGAAGTAGACTAACTGCTTATCACCCCGACAAAGATCCTAACCTGATAGATGATGAGTACAGTATCGTAGAAGTATCAAACCTTCCTATACCTAACATTAACATCATAGGTACTATGGTTAAGAATGATGGACTTTATGAGTACTATAGTAGTGACGTCAGAATTGATTCTACGGCTGACGGTCATAAAGTAGAAGTGTTATATGATTATATAAGTGACAACTTTATGTCTCAGGAAAATGAGGTAAGTGAATTATTCACTTATAACCCTGGAGCAGTTATTCCGAGAATGATGAAGGGTACGTATGACGTTACTTCTAGAAGTTATATAACGTATGAAGGAATCAATTATTATTCAGAGTCTGCTACGAAGTCATTCAAAATGGTTTTTGATGCTGAGACTTTCATTGCTCCTCACTTCAGTCATAGAATACTGAGTAATAATGACCTAGTGTTATCTGTCCATACTAATGGAGCAGGTAGGGAATATACTTATAGAATAGTGGATAATGCTAATAATACTCCTTTATCTTATAAAGAAATAGGAGTTAAAGGAACTTCTCACCATAGATATGAGATTCTATTCCCTTATCATAAGAAAGGTGTATTTGTAGTTAGAGTTGACGTAGACAGTGGATTGTATCAGTCAAGTTACTATTATACTGTAATTGTAGGTTCTGAACCGTCTAGCTCTATCGAGAACGGAGAGCTAGAATTCCACACTTCCACTAACGTCAAAACTCCGTACAGATATAATAACGCACTATTCACTAGTAAGCTTGACGATATGGAAAATGAGTTCTATAAGATAGAATTTAGAAAAAATGACGGAAGATTAGCATTCAGTTATGTATTAGCTTCAGGATACAAGATACCTATATATGACAAAGGCGTAGCTAGAATGATTACCGCTCACGTAGATGACGATAAAAGAGATCATTTACATGACCCTGAGAAGACAGGAGACGCTGACCCATTTAATAGTAGTCCTCTAGGACACAAATTAAAGCCAGAAACTGAAAGTTCGGTCGGAATGGTAGATAATACTTCAGTACCTACCAAACCTACTATCAGACTTTCTGCGACTCATCCGTCAGATAAATTCTATCCTGATGGTAGAAGTAAAAGCGTTGCTTTCGGGGACATAACTATAACTGCCACTAATGGATCTTCTGACTATAATATTAGTATTCTTGTTGACGGAAAATATTATCCTAACGGTACTAAATTTACTAAAATGGGTACACATTCAGCCATCGTTATATATGAAGATAAATTTAACTACAATATAAATACTACTTCAGTTATATTCCAAGTAACTGGACCTGAAATGTATAGTCCTATATCTATAGACAGATATCCATTAGAGAAGTACAAACCGTCATACACGTTCACTCCTAAATTCTCATTCACTATAGAGGAAGAAGAAAATATAATTAGTAAAGACTATAGAATTAAGACGGAAGAATCTCTGAGCTCAGAACCATGGTTAGAATATAAGGGACCTATTACGGTCAAGGAACCATGCGTGGTTCAATTCAGAAAAATGATGAAGGATGGAACTGTAGTAACTAGCGAAGCTGAGATTACTTCTGAGGATTTAGGTATTGGCTTACCTATACCAGCTAAGATACATACTCATAAGTATGTAGAGTTCTTATATCCTAGTATCGAAAAGATGCTCAATCATAGTTATAAGATAACAGTTAATGGCGTGCCTTATACTCAAGGAACTCCACTTATCGACTATAACAATGATGGCAAAGGTACAGAATATGTTATAGAAGTAGAGAGTAAACACTATAAGTATCCTGAAAGAGTAGCTAGATCTTCGTCTAGAGTAACAGTTAATTCAGCGCCTCCACCTAAACCAATCATTCCAGACTTAGAAAATCTAAGGCAGAATATCATAAGCTACTCAGAAATAAAAAATATGAGTGCTAGCACTAATCTGTCAGACGTAAAAGTTGATGAACCGGGGATAAGTGATGCTAGGGATATATATGAAGACGAAATATATCTAAACGGAGAATTATATAGTTCTCGATCATTATCTCAGTTAATCTCTGTTCTAACTGGAAAAGGTAGAGAAATTTCAGTTAACGAAATAGTTTTACTAAGAAAAGATAAGAGAAACGGTAGAGTATCTTATAACGGATATTATATAGACGTTACTCCAGACTATAGTAATGGGGACAAGAAGTTCTATAATATAAGTAATGAGGATCACCTAAGAAGTGCTTTAATAGTAAGAAGCGTAGATGAGCGTGTTCCTTCTCATGACGGAGAACTTCTTCAAGACTTTAGAACTGGAGACTTATCGGTTGTTAAGAATGGTAAAATCCATCCTCTTACTTCTCACTTAAAAGAAAAGTTAATTAATATAGATAGAAACATAAATAACGTCATGAGTAATAACTTTGACATGAAGAATAGATATGACTATCTAGATAAACGTCTAAGCTATATTAAGAAGAATAATGATATTATACTTAGTACATTTAATGAAACATACGAAACTCTTAAGAATATAGATAGACATATACTGAGTTCTTCTGACGTTAATAATCGTATTACTGCTATAAGAGAAAAGATAAGAAACCAGACAAATAGCCACGATAGAATATTATCTAAGTCTAATCAGATAAAATCTCTTGATAGACAGCTACCTACTATACTGGATGAATTAAGATCAAATATAACTAAATATAATGAATTCATGGAAACAGTAGCTAAGAGCTATTATAATATTAGATCTATCGAAATAGTTGCAATGACTAAAGTTGATAAGAAAGACTTTAAAGAATTTAAGAAAAAACATGACAGATATTTAAATGACTTTAAAAATAAGATAAGGAAGTTCTAATCTTCCTTATCTTTTATTATATAACAAAGAATGGAGAAGGTTTATCATGTCTTTTAGAATGTTCATTCAGCCATTGACTGAGAAAACTGAGAACGAACCTATGACTCATGAATTAATGATTAATACTTCTACTGCCGACTTCTCTATGAAAGATAGTAAGGGTTCTTACGTATCACCTACAAGAAAGATAAAAACAGATACAGCGATAATGGAGCAATTATTAGAATCTATAGACGTGGTCTCGGATGAAGTATCATATAATATAAGAAAACTAGATCAAGATCTTAAAAAAGAAAGTACATCGCTGGCAGTCATGGAAGATAGAATAAAAGAATTAAAGAATCTAAATAAAGATATTGAAATCAAGCTAAATAAATTTAAGTCAAGCGAAATGTCAAACTTTAATTCTATATTAGCTTTATATAAAATGTTAGATGGTTTAGTAGTAGCTTTTGCTGATATTATACCTGACATGACTTCTTTAGAACGAAGATCTAAGCATTATTATTATCTTAAAAAGATTCTACTACATAATAAGAATCAATTAGAAAAAGACGTAACTGCGATAAATAAAAGATTCAATGAAGCTAAAAAGCTAGTTAATACTAAGCAAGATAAAAAAGAATATCTGACTTACATTAATAATTTAGAAAAAGAATACAATAAACTAGCTAAAAGTAATAAGATAGATAAATTCTCATTTAAATACGTTCCTCCTGAAAATGGACACTAATGACGATTGGCGGTGAAAATAATAAATGGGAAGATACTATTATGTCCCTGTAAGTTACAAGGACTATATGAATAAGTATATAAACAGTTTAAAGACTGGTGAGCTCTTAGTCGATATGGATGATTATGACCTCTACGTTACAGAAGAAGGATATAATATTCCAATGCCATCAACTAAAGAACTCAAACATAGAATCATTCATTATCTGGAAAATACAATAGAAGGAATTAACTTTAGAAAGAATGATATTCCTAAAATATTGGAAAATATGGAAAGATTGATGAATGGTATAGAAATTCGTCAAGATCAATTAAATAAACAATATGAAGGGTTTGACGGATCTTTTGATCAACATAGAAACACTAGTAAATATATAAGAGATATAAACGCTAATAACGTTAACCAGTTAGGTGACCTGAATTTAGCACTGGACTCTGTTAGTTATGACGCTCTTGACGAAAGAATATTCGAGCTCGTAAACGAATTCAATATTATCAATACTGACTTTCGTAATGGAGTATTCGTTCAGGATATTGCTAGTAAAAATAAGATTCTGATGGAATTATGGACAGAAATTGAAAAACTGATGGAAGAAGCTAACTCTAAGCTAAATAATATGGGCAGATTTAAAGCTTCGGCAGGACTTAAACGTAATGAGAGTGTTAGACAGAACGTATATGACGCTTACTATTCAAAACGTCAATTTAACTTCACACTAGGCGGGTTTCCTTCAATTAAAATGCGTTATAGACAGAATATTACTAGTCAGTCTCAATATCTTCAAGCTTCATATAACGCTAGAGAAGGTTTTGCTAAATGGTTCTTCGGACAATTATATCTAGACGCATTAACACGTAAAAGATTCCCAGTAGACAGAGGTAGTGGACTTTGGTACAAGGGGTTTAGACATAAGAAAGACGAAAGAACTGGATCTTATAATGGAAGACGACATTATAAATGGGATCTCTTTGAAAACGTTCCTTTAGAAGGTCAGAATAATACTGCTCACAGAGATAAAGTGCCTTCTTTAGCATATGTTAGATCTGCTAGTAACTTTATCATGTTCGATAATCCATCTAGATTCCATAAAGATACTAAAAATGCGTATGCCACTAAAACAAAAAATAGTGGATATAGAGGTATAGTTTATAATCAACATGGAACTGCTACATGGACTAGAAACTTTAAGCATATTTCAGCTAATGGAACATATAGAACTAACGCCAAACTTATGGCTAAAATAGTTAAGAGTGATAATGGTAAACAACGTCATCCTAGATATGTAAATAATACTAAAAATAGACGTTCATGTCATTCTTCAGGTTATCCTTCTTTCCCTATTATTGGTAGAGATCACTGGTGGATCTCACATACTAATCTAGACAACCGTGAAGCTTTAAACTTCCGTATAGGATTAACTAAGCAATTAACTACAACCACGATCAGATCTGATAAGCTTAACTTTAATGAAGATAAAGGTTGGACCTAGTGAATGAATAATAGATTGGAGGAATTGTTGATATGGAAGTAACATATCCCTTAGAGATATCGAAAGAATTAATATATGGTAACCATCCTGTCGATATAATTGTATTAGATAGTCGTAACCATAATATTACTATAGATGGTATGGATCGTATACATAGATCTTTAGGATTAAAGATGTTTGCTTATCACTATTTTATTACTCTTAAAGGTATAGTATACGGAGGGCGTCCTGAGAGAGCTCTTAACCCAGACCTATATGTTCTTACTAGAGCCACATATAGTAGACTTATTACAGAGAACGTTAGTCCTTTAGATAAACTAGATAACGTTGAGATGAGAGACCGTTCTTCTAGCATCTCTAGTAACAAGATAGTTATATGTCTAGAAGGGAATACTAGTAGTAGAGAAATACCTAATGAGCAAATGTCTTCTCTCATAATGTTAGGTAAAGATATAATGGGAAGAAATAGAAATATACGTAATATATACTCACTTAATGAGTATCTTCCTATGTATGAAAATTTAGGTCCATTGGTTGACTTTTCAGATATTAGATCTAAGATAAAGTCAGAAATATCTCCTATAGCAGTAGATACTCCGGCAGGAACAGTGACATATAAATTCGGTTCTAGAGTACTCAGGTATATATCTGACGATATCATATCAGGTAACGATGTTAAGATGTTAGAAATATACTTAGATCGTTTAGGTATTCCAGTTGAGTATGTTAACGGGAAGTATGATTTATTTACTCTATCTTCAGTTAAAGAATTTCAGAGAGTATTCGGATTGGAGATAGACGGAATATTTGAGAAGAAAGACTATCAAGAATTATTAAAGCAGGTTGACAAACTTAAATTTAAAGAAACTATCAATGATGAATATAGAAGAATTCTCAAGATGAAAGATTGGAATATGCGTGGAAAAGATATCGAAAAATTAAATAATCAATTATCTAAGATATATCCTACAACTAAATTTTCTAAGGATCTATATGATCAAACTACTGAAAGTATGGTTAAATTATTTCAATATTCTAACCAGTTAGATGTTGATGGAATAGTTGGACCTATCACATGGGATAAATTATTCAGTTATATTTACGTAGAATGGACTCATACGATCGAGTATGACCCTAACAAAGAAGATGAATATAGTGACGTAGTTAAATTAATTCAAGACAAGATTAAGAAGAATGCTCTTAAGTTTACTATATCTGAGCTTAGTCATGACGGGTATTATGATAAAACGACATATAACAATATAAGAAAGATTAAATCAATAATGCGTTATCCTATCAATGGAGATATTGATAAGGAAACATATGATTTCTTCTTAAATTTATAGTTGGAGGACTTGAAAAATTATGAAGCATATTGGAAAATACATTTATACTTTCCACGCTAAATGTATAAATGTTGTTGACGGAGACACTATTGACGTTGAGATTGATATGGGATTCAATGTTATCGCTAAAAGACGTGTTAGATTCTTGGACGTAGATACTCCTGAGCGTGGAGAGCCTAATTATAAAGAATCAACTAACTTCGTAAAAGAAAGAATATTAGATAAAAATATCTTAATTCAGACTTATAAATCAGATACATTTAATAGATATCTAGCGAGAATTTTCTATGTTCCTGAAGCAACTATCAGTTCATATATAGAAGAAAATGATATTCCATTAGATGAAGAGGAAAACATTGACATTACTCAATTTAATATGAATTACTTAAACGAAGAATTGCTAAATTCTGGATTGATTAAACCTAATAGTCGATGGAATAATATGCACACGTTAGAAAATAATATAAGAAATAGAAAGTAGGAACATTAAATATGGAAATTTCATATATCATAGGTCTCATTGACCGACATAATGATAAAGACGATAACGCTACAATTACTAACTTTAATATGGACAATGGAGCTAACGTCCATATCCCAGCAACTCTGCATGTTAAGGGTGGAGAACCCATTGAAGTAGACGAAACTAATAGCGTATTAATTATTGAGTCTAATAGA
>Ga0079226_10004672_pt1 | contig 10461 bp, 7 predicted proteins | sample Poulit2014_FD_76345 | JGI IMG/M metagenome (GOLD analysis project Ga0079226, IMG submission 76345) | Agricultural soil microbial communities from Georgia to study Nitrogen management - Poultry litter 2014 | ecosystem: Environmental > Terrestrial > Soil > Agricultural land | place: USA: Georgia...
TACAGGGAAGAGCGATTCAAATGCTGCTTTTTTTAAAGGGGAAAATAAGTCGCCTTGGTATTTAGTTGCCTTTGGAATGATCGGGTCCTCGCTTTCGGGCGTTACTTTCATGTCGGTTCCAGGGTGGGTACAAGATTCACAGTTTACCTATATGCAAGTGGTTTCGGGTTATTTCTTCGGATACCTAGTCATAACTTACGTCTTACTTCCTTTATATTATAGACTTAATGTCACCACTATTTATGAATATCTAGAACAACGTTTTGGCAGAGTGAGTCATAAAACAGGAGCTATTTTCTTTTTCATTTCCCGTATGCTCGGATCTGCTTTTCGATTATTTTTAGTTGCTGCAGTGTTACAAGCTTACGTATTCGACACTTGGAACGTTCCATTTGTGGTAACAGTTTGTATTTCTGTATTATTAATTTGGTTGTACACAGCTCGTGGTGGGATTAAAACCATCGTTTGGACCGACACTTTTCAAACTTTATTTATGCTGAGTGCGGTTGGGATTGCCATATATATCATGCTTCAAAATTTAGATTGGTCTATGATAGAATTCCTTCGATCTGAAGAATTTAAAACTTATTCCAATACGTTTCAATTCGAAGATAGTCTTGCAAAGGATTATTTCTGGAAATCATTTTTTGGCGGGATGTTTATCACTATTTGTATGACAGGATTAGATCAGGATATGATGCAGAAAAGTTTAACTTGCAGGAACCTAAAAGATGCACAGAAAAACGTCCTTTCCTATAGTATGGTGTTCATTCCCGTTAACTTATTATTTTTAGGATTAGGCGCTTTACTTTTTATTTTTGCCAACAAAACAGGAATGGCTATTCCAGCACGAACTGATTTGCTTTTTCCTGAAATCGCAATAAATTCAGGACTGAGCACTAGTTTGGCAGTATTATTTTTGCTCGGACTGATCGCAGCTGCTTATTCAAGTGCCGATGGTGCGTTAACTGCTTTAACTACTAGTTTTTGTATTGATTTCTTGGATTTTAAAACCAAGTCTGAAAAAATGCAGAAAAAAGTCCGAAAACAAGTACACATTGGAATGAGCGTTGCCTTGGCGGTGATTATTATTATTTTTAATTACCTATTAAATAGTAGTGTAATCGATACGTTATTAAAAGCAGCAGCCTATACCTATGGGCCACTGCTTGGACTTTTTGCTTTTGGGATTTTCACCAAATGGCGAGTAAAGGATAAATGGGTGTTATTAGTTGCTATCCTGTCGGTAGGAATCACTGCAATCCTAGACTTCATCCCACACGAACATCTTGGTGGTTACCAGTTTAATTACGAATTGTTAGTAGTAAATGGCGCGCTTACTTTCTTAGGATTAATATTGATTCGTATTAAGCAAGACTAAAGTACATGCTTCTTCATATTCAATATTTGCTTTATCTAATTTAGCTTGTAAGTCAGGATTCTCAGTGCCAGGATTAAACAAAACGCGCTTTGGTTTAAGATTTAAAATATAGTCGTAATAAGCTTCTTGATTTTTTGGATTTAAGTACAATGTTACGGTATCTACATCTTTAAATGGCACTTGCTCTACTTCAAACTTCACACCAGCTACTTCACCCGCTCTACGCCCAATAGCTACTACTGGATGTTCATGTTTGGTAAGACTGTTTATAGCCATGTTTGCATATCTTTCTGGATTGGTGCTTGCACCCAATACTAATGTTTTTTTCTTAGTCATAAGTTTTTGATTTTTATCGTAATATACATCGAATCGCAATTAAGAAAGTCGTTGTTTTACTGAATTTCTTACAAAACATATAAGATTATAAAGGATTCGCATAGTAAATTCAAGGCTATCCTTTGTTAAACAATCCAGTAAAACTTATCTTGCATCCTATATACATTACTAGCTTCAAAACTTTATTTTTGTGAAGATACAAAACTTCAGCAACATATCGGAATTAATCACTGCCTTGAACAGAGAAAAGGAACTGTTATCGGAAATGTTTGGAAAACGTAAATCCATAGATTACAAATATTCCGATGCTATTGAGTTAGTTGATTTTGATGAGAATCGTTTGGAGTTTTTAATCCAGAGAGAAGTAATCAGAGAAAGCGATGAACTTTTGGAATTAAGCGATTCTTACTTGGAATTCTTTGAGCAGATTCTGGGTATTAATGAGGAAATAAATGCTGCGTATATTGACGAAAGTATTCAAAAAATAAAAGAGCATATCGATTACTTTCTCAATGAAACCAATCCTACAAGAAAACACAACTATTTAAAAAGCATTAAAAACACGTTTCGTAAAATCGGAAAAATCACCTATCGCAGTGTTATCGATTTACGACGGAATGTAGAAAACACTTTTAAGAACGAGCCAAATTACAAGAACAAACAACTCAAACTTAAAAATTTAGATGAGAAGAGAGAGCTGATTAAATCCTTAATTCATCAAACCTTATCTCTCACCGACGAAGAAGAGCGTACTTTCTACAACCGTGCTTTAGATAGTGAGCTGAAGCAAATCATTACGGATTTAAAAATTAAACTAAACGAATGTTCACATAATTTAATCGAGATTGAACGACAGATTATAGATTATTTGAATCAGATTGACTTGCAAGGGGCATTTTTAGAGAAACTCAGAAAGTTAAAATATCTGAAAGATCATTTTACCTTGGAGGCAGAAACGAATATCAAGCAAATTCTGAATCAGAAAAACGACGTATTATTTGAAAAACGTTTGTCCGAACCTTTGCATTTATCATTAGACTTTTTACGAAATGATGATATCGCCTTCGAAAGCATTAAGCGCATCGCAGAAAAACACAAGAATCGTATAAAAGAACAACCTGCTTTAGCCGATCAAATCTCTGATGAATTCCTTGAAAATGAAGTAGAAGAAGAAATTATGATTGATTTTGAAGCCATAAGAAATCACTTTATAGCTACAAGTCAGGATTTATTTCAATTCCTTATAAATTACGATTTCTTAACCCCTATGAGTTTTGAGGACCGAGTTACTATTTACTGCCAAATGGCATCGCAATACGAACAGGATTTTAAAATTACCGATGAATTTGCCGAGGAAAACGCTATTGAATACGCATTAATTTATCCGAAATAAAAAAAGATGACAAAATACCTTGCCGACATATTCGAAATATTAAGACGCGGACAATTTATTTGTGATAACAGTCCAAATCAAGAAATACAATCGCTCTACAACATTATGGAGGACAAAGATACCTTCGATGATTTATATGCCTACTTCAAGCAAATTAACTATAGTTTAGAACAAGGAAATGGATATTTCTACTTTAGCCGAAATGAAAAAAATGTAAGCTTGGATAGGAAGTTAGATAAAGCTTTTGAATGGATTGACTGGCTAGATTTCTTAAAATCCTATGATAACACCTTTGATGTTGGTTTTAAATTTACTCCAGCAGAAATAACAAGTCAGTTAAAAAACAACGCCGATCTTAAAAATAAATTAGAAAACTTAAAAAACATTCGCGGAAACAAAAGAAGTCACGATGAACGCATACGTGAAATAATAAAAAATCTTGAAAGAGAGAATTTTATCGCGTTGGAAGAGGAATTTTCAGAAACTTATAAAGTGTTGAACTCTTTCCATTACTTAAAAGACTTGATTTCTATCATCAATATCCCAGAAGAAATAGAGAATGAGATACCTGAATAAAATAGTATTTATAAATAGTGCCTCTGTGCAATATGCCGAGATGGAATTGGACGGAAATGTGCATTTAACCGGAACACAAGGCGTGGGAAAAAGCACTTTGCTACGAGCCATTTTGTTTTTCTATAATGCCGATAAAACTCGATTAGGAATTCCACGAGAAAAACAGAGTTTTGATGAATATTATTTTCCTTATCAGAACTCTTACATCCTTTATGAAGTGATGAAAGAAGAAGTTCCCTACTGTGTTCTAGCCTATAAAGTGAATGGAAAAACAGCATTTCGTTTTATTGATTCTGCTTATAAAAGAGAGTTGTTTATAGATCAAGACAACCGCGCATTTCAAAGTTGGGATGACATCCGAAAAGCCCTTGGAAGACATATTTACTACACCCCTATTATTTCAAGATATAACGAATTCCGACAAATAATCTATGGAGATAATAAAGGACTAAAACCTGAATACAGAAAATATGCGTTATTGGAAACCAAGCAATATCAGAATCTACCACTTACCATTCAAAATGTATTTCTAAATGCCAATCTGGAGGCGAAGTTTATTAAAGATACCATTATCAAATCTTTGAATGAAAAAGAGTTTGAAATCGATTTAGAAAATTATTTAAGAAATCATTTACGTGATTTTGAGTCGCAGATTAATGACATTACTATTTGGTTTAAAAAGAACAAAAAAGGACAAATTGTAATTCGAAATAAAGCCGATAACATTATAGACTTATATCGAAAAATAAACTATCTCACTCGAGAGAAACACACGTTAGCATCGGCGTTAGCTGAAAGAGCAAATTATATTGAGCAAGAAAAACCAAAACTTAATGCTACCTATCAACGTGAAAATTTGAATCTTGAAAGTTTACACAAAGAGCGAAATCACTTAAAAGAGCTACACTTAAAACGAGAGCAAAAACTCATTTCAGATATAAATCTTTTAAAGGAACGACTTCGAGAAGCTAAAGAAAAACAAGACGAATACACTATAAAAAACATAGAACAGATTCTAGAACGGGTTGCTAGAAAACCAAGCTGGACTACAAGAAAAAATCTTTTAGAGGAAGAGAAAACCAGCCTTACCATAGCGTTTGCTGATATAAATGTGCAGTTTAAAAACTTAAATGATCAAATAAACAATAGGTTAGTAAAGCTTAAAAATGAGAAAAACACAGAAATAATTACATTGAAGCAAAAGCTAGCATCCGATAAAGAAACATTAATAAAATCCTATCAGAAGGCTATAGAGCAAGTGGAGAAAGATGAGGAAGGTCAGCTCGAAAAATGGCAAAATGAAGAGAAAAACATAACTCGAAAAGAAAATCAGTTGCATAATGAAAATGCAGAATTAAAATACAAACGATTTTTTGAAGCGGAGATAATGCAATCCCAAAAAGAGAAAGAAGCATTGCAGCAAAATATTTCTACTTGGCAAAATGAAGTTGAAAAATCCAAAGACAAGAAATCCATTCTTCGCAAAAAAGGCGAGTTAGAAATTAAAAAACTTACTCAGGAAAATGAAGTAGAAAGACAAAAGATTCTAAATGACCAAGAAAGTTATATTTCGGAAATAGAAGGCATCCAACATAAAATAAAACAAAGTGAATCGTCGCTTTACGGTTGGTTACACAAGAACGTTCCGAATTGGGAACAGACTATTGGAAAAGTAATCGACGAGGAAGAGGTATTATTTCACACCGATCTTAATCCAAGTTTAACAAAAGGTAAAAGTCCTAGTTTCTTTGGAGTAGAGCTTAATCTAAATGCTTTAGAAAGCCGAGTTAAAACGGTAGAAGAGTATAAACAAACCATTCAAGAGCTAGAAAAAGAATTAGAAAAGTCAAGAAAAAAATTAAGTAAGCTTGAAGAACAACAAAACTTAGATTTGTCGAGAATAAAAAGACGAATCAATAAAAAGCTTGGAAGCCTAGACGATGAAATTTCAGAAAAAGAATATCTGATTTCTAGAGACATTAATCGATTAAAAGAAAATCAACTAGCTCTAGAGAAATGGGAGAAAAAAGCTGTAGAAGAAAAGGAAAACAAACTGAAGGAGATAGAAAAACAGCTTGAAAAAATCGCATCAGAAAAACTAAAAATCACCGACGAATTAGATCGGATTAGAAAGAGTATTCGACGCCAAATCAGTCTTAGAAATTCTGAACGAGATAAAAAGATCGCTGCACTAGAATCAGAACAAGAAAAGCAAGAACAAGAACTACATGCATTCTTTGAGTCAGAAAAAGCCATAGCTGAAAAACGTTTACAAGAACTCAAAAAGCAGGAAAACAATGCACTTGCAGAGAAAGGAGTGGATACAGAAAGGATTCAGGAAATAGATGTGGAATTAATTCAGATTCAAAAAGAATTGGATTTTATATCTGAAAATGAAACCTTGACAATCGAATACAACAAAGACAAAAGAGAGGTTTTTGATAAAGTGCCAGAGTGGAAAGCAGAGAGGAAACTAAAAGAAAATGAAAAAGATACCATTACAGAAGTACACCGTAAAGAACAGCAAAAAGCTGATAAAATATATGCTGAACAAAAAGAGTTAGTGCGTCGTATTACCGAGCAATTACAAGTGTTTACAAAGGATGAGGAGGAATTAGAACAATTCAAACTGTCTCAAATTTATTTCAATGTAAAAGCGTTTTTTAGTACACAAGAAGGCAGTACCAACTCTTTGGAAACCGCCGTCAAGCTAATAAAAAATATTACAGAAAAATACTACGAAGAAATACGAACACTAGATAGTTTAAAAACCGCTATCAATGATTTTAACGGGAATTTCAGTGAAGATAATATTTTTCGATTTAAGACCCTTTTAAAAGCAAACAAGGAGTTTTTAAACTTTGCTGTAGAATTAAAAGAGTTCATCGAAACCGATAAAATCAAAGAATATGAAGTGCGTGTCAATGAACGTTTCGCACATATCATCCAACTTATTGGCAAGGAAACCAACGAGTTATTATCTAAAGAAGCTGAAATAGAAAAAGTCATACGGAAAATAAATACCGATTTCGAGACCAAGAATTTTGTAGAAGCTATTAAAGAAATGGAGATGCGCACGCAAAAAAGTTCTAATCCTATCGTACGTCTTTTGTCAAGAATAAGGGATTTTAACGAAGAGAACAACTTGACCTTAGGAGAGATGAACCTATTTAATATTTCTGGAAATACGGTCGAAAATCAAAAAGCAGTGAACTTGCTAAAGCAATTGGTTAAAGAGTTGGAGAGGACTAAAAACAAAACATTGAGCTTATCGGAGTCTTTTGATCTGCAGTTTAGGATTGTCGAAAACGACAACAATTCGGGTTGGGTAGAAAAACTGACTAACGTGGGAAGCGAAGGAACCGATGTATTGGTAAAAGCGATGATCAACATTATGCTGCTCAATGTGTTTAAAACCGATGCTTCCAAACGATTTAAAGACTTTAAGCTTCACTGTATGATGGACGAAATCGGCCGATTGCATCCTACCAACGTAAAAGGTATTTTGCGATTTGCCAATGAGCGTGATATTTTCTTGATTAATGGTTCGCCGATCAGCCAAAGCGCAACAGACTACAAGTACACTTATAAATTAAGCAAACACAAGTCGCAAACTGACTCTAAAAAATACTATACCAAAGTAAACCGTTTGGTAAAAGTTAAAACCAACGTATTGTCTAGATGAAACTAAGTTTAAAAATCGCTAAAGCTTTAGACCAATTGATAAACGGGGAAGATTTGCCAGCCAGCAGTGCTAAGAGCAAGTTGACAGAGCGATTGATTGATGAAAATATTTTATATAGAAAAGGAAAACACCGCCGAACCCTTCATTTACGCGATGACGAAGCGTTGCGAGTATTTTTGGCAAATCAGTTGCAAATACATGATTTAAAAAAATTTATCGCTGCTAAGGAAGAGGTGGAAAGCACACGTGCGGATTTTGTAAAATTGACCACAGAATCCAAGGATTCCAAAGAACGTGCATTTAAAGGATTTTTAGTGAATAGTTATTTTCCGATAAAGGCAAAATTAGATGAACAAGAAATAACTATTCATCCACCCGCTGGGAGTTTTGTTTTTATTTCAGATTATGAGCATTTTAAAATTCCAGCATCGATAACTATTGTCGGTATGGAAAATGCTCGGAACTTTAGTCAAATCCACAAGCAAAAGTATTTGTTTAAAAATATAAACCCATTATTTATCTCTCGTTATCCGCAAAATCAAAGCCAAGATTTTATTCGATGGATGCAGCAAACACCTAATTCTTACTTACACTTCGGCGATTTTGATTTAGCAGGAATTAGTATTTATTTGAACGAGTATAAAAAACATCTGGGCGATAAAGCTTCGTTTTTTATTCCTGATAACATTCAGAATACTCTTAGGAATTATGGAAATAGACAACGTTATAATCTACAGAATTTAAGCTTTGATAAGGACAAAATCAATGAACTTGAATTGGTCAAGTTGTTGAACATTATTCACACGGAAAAGAAAGGTTTGGATCAAGAGTACTTTATTAAATAAAAACCTCTTGTTTTTTTACAAGAGGTTATCTGTTGTTTTTCAATCAAGTTTATTATACTAAAACAAATCTGGCACCGATAAGTAGCGCTCTCCAGTATCGTAGTTAAAAGTTAAAATTCTACTTCCTTTAGGCACTGTCTTTATAAATTCTGCGATTGCTGCCAAAGCAGCGCCAGTAGAAACTCCGGCTAGAATGCCTTCTTTTTTTGCTAATTGTTGTGTGTAATAGAAAGCGTCTTTATCTTTTACTTTCAGAACACCATTCAAAACGCTTTGGTCTAATACATTTGGAATAAATCCTGCGCCAATTCCCTGTAGTGGATGCGGTCCTGCCTTTCCGCCACTTAATACTGGAGAATCTTCTGGTTCTACAGCATAGACTTCTATTTTTGGGAACTTTGCTTTTAACACCTGCCCCACTCCTGTTATGTGTCCACCTGTTCCAACCCCAGTAATCAGGTAATCGAAACCATCAGGAAAATCATCTAAAACTTCTTTTGCGGTAGTTCTACGATGCACTTCTGGATTTGCCGTATTGTTAAACTGATGAGGCACCCAAGAGTTTGGCAAAGATTCTGCAAGTTTCAGTGCTTTTTCTACAGCTCCAGCGGTTCCTAATTCTTTTGGTGTTAGCACCACCTCAGCACCATACGCAGCCATTAGTTTTCTTCTTTCCATGCTCATAGATTCGGGCATAACTAGCTTAAGCGCATAACCTTTTACAGCACAGACCATGGCTAAACCCACTCCAGTATTACCTGAAGTGGGTTCAATGATAATAGTATCTTTATTTATTACTCCTTCCTTCTCAGCTGCTTCTATCATAGCCAATGCAATTCGGTCTTTAATACTTCCAGCAGGATTATCCTGCTCGAGTTTCATCCAAACTTCTACTGATGGGTTGAACAGCTTATTAATCTTAATTGTGGGTGTGTTTCCAATGCTTTCTAATATTGAACGTTTCTTCATAGTATTTAAAATTTTACTGAATTATCTTTTATTTTTATTTCGGACTGATGAAAAACCATTGAATTCGGTTTAATACTATGGGTTAACCAAACGTTTCCACCGATTACACTATCGTGTCCGATTCTAGTATTGCCTCCTAATATAGTAGCGTTTGAATACACCACTACTCGATCTTCAATGATGGGATGTCGTTGTTTATTGGCTTCTGATTTAGAGACCGAAAGTGCACCCAATGTTACTCCTTGATACAACTTTACGTCATTTCCAATTATACAAGACTCACCAATTACAATCCCTGTTCCATGATCTATAAAAAATCGTCTTCCAATCGTAGCACCGGGATGAATGTCTATTCCAGTTTTACTATGAGCATATTCAGTCCATAGTCGAGGAATTAAAGGCACTCCTTGTTTTAAAAGTTGGTTGGCAAATCGATAAAGCGAAATGGCATAAAATCCTGGATAGGCTATTTTCACTTCTTTTAAACTATTTGCTGCAGGATCGTTATCTAAAATAGTCTTAGCATCTTCTAGTAAGGATTCATAAATTCCAGGTAATGCTTCCACAAACGCATCTACAATAGCAATGGTTTTTGGTTCATCGTCCATTACTTCGAGTAAAATAATACAAAACTCTTTTTTTATTTCCTCTAAACGTATTTGAATATCGTCTGCAGAACGGTATTTTTTATTTTCTAATTGAAATAAAAACCGAAACATTTTATCGATAAAAGATTCAATACGCTTTTTATCTAAAAATGGTTTTGATTGTAAATGCCTTTGGTAGATTTTCTCAACAAATTTTTTTTCCATAATGCGGTTGTATTTCAATTATAGTTGTATGACTTATATTACTTTCATTTTCCTGACTTTCAGCTCTATACAACTTTCCAATTGGACAAAGTTTCAGAAAACAAAATCTAACGTCTTGCCAAATTCACTAAGTGCATAGTGAATGTAAATTGGTTTTGTTTCTGTGAACTTACGTAAATTCAAACCATTTTCTCTTATCTTTTCAATTCCTTAAACAACTTCTTACTACCAATTCCTTGCTCGGTGTTTTGTAATTCTCTGGAATGCATTTTATCATGTATTTACAAACTTATTAAAATCGGAATATTCCATTTTTCCACAAATTAATTCCGTAGTTTATTGTACATTCTATAAATTACAATTCTCCTTTTTCACCACCATTTGCTTTTTAAAAACTACTTTCTTTTTTAACATTAAACATACAAAATTATAAATCAATTAAAATGATTTGCAGTCGAAAAAGA
>Ga0079226_10004673_pt1 | contig 10460 bp, 7 predicted proteins | sample Poulit2014_FD_76345 | JGI IMG/M metagenome (GOLD analysis project Ga0079226, IMG submission 76345) | Agricultural soil microbial communities from Georgia to study Nitrogen management - Poultry litter 2014 | ecosystem: Environmental > Terrestrial > Soil > Agricultural land | place: USA: Georgia...
CCGTACCGGTCTGGACCAAACCCTTTTTGGGCGGCTCGATCCTCCTGACGACCCGTATAAATCTCGAACACATAATTTTCTGGTCCGACGAACGCGAAACCATCTTCGACGCCGTCCGTTCGTGGGGTGCGAGACAGAATCTCCAGATTCTCTTGCTCGACCCGCTGACGAATGGTGCGCAAAGCATCGCCGTTCTTGGCGATCAGTCCCAGCGAATCAATACCGTTGACGTCGGAGTCACGGTAAATGAGTTCGTGATGGACATCGCCGGCGGCCAAGTAGGCGGTATCGCCGGCCTGCTCGGTTACCCGCAGGCCAAGCAGCTGTGTTGCATCCCAAAGGGAGGCATCCACATCTGTGGTCTGGATGCCGACGTGGCCCATTTCGCTAATGAGTCCCCAAGACATATTGGAATCCTTTCGGAGAGGTTGAGAACGGTGTTAGCGAGCGCCAACTGGTTGCGTCGATTCAGCATCCACGCGCGGTAGGCCGGCGTCATCGTAGAGTTCCTGAAGTGTTCCGGTCTCGCCGATACCCTGTGCTTTACGGTGATCCAAACCGCGGGCGCGCCCGACAGAACCGAGGTAGAAGCGTTCGTAGAGTTCAGCGCGGGAACCCAGGGCGGAGCCGGCAAAGTCCCAAGCGGTGCGGAAGATGCGTGCACGCTCGCGCGGGGTGACATCCTTGGCGCCCGGCAGGTATTTCTCAACCAGTGGTCCAAGACGTGGGTGATCGAATGCCGCAGCGGTTGGGGTTGCCAACAGGTTGTGGGAGCCCATGTTCTTGATGATGTCGTTCACGCGGGCCATCCAGATCGGCATCATCGTGCGCAGTGACGAGATGTCATCGTGGCAGAACCAGGCGCCGCCGCCCCAATCCGAGGACTTGACCTCGGCGGAGTGCACAACAGCGCGAGCAATCCGTAGGTAGGAGTAGATTTCGCCGAGCTGTGCTGCGATTTCTGGTTTGGAGTCGGTGCCGGTGGTACGAGCCATCTGAACGCACAGGTCGTAAGCGAACTCGAGTTTCACGCATGCACGGATAGCGGTCTGCTGCTGGGTGTTCCCGGTCGCAGTCGCTTTGTTGATGTTGTTGTACACATCGAGGTTTCCGTCGATGAAAACACGATCCCATGGAACCAGAACATCGTCGAAAATGACGACGGCATCTTGTTCATCAAAACGTGCCGAGAATGGGCGGTCGGCAACTTCCATGTCGACCGAGTATGAGTCGCGGCAGATCTGTACTACACCTTCGGTGGCTACTGGAATAGCGAAGGACAGCGCGTGTTCTTCGTTGCCCGGCCAGATTGGCGTGGCTGGGTAAACATACAGTTCATCAGCGATTGGACCCAGGGTGGCCAGCATCTTGGCGCCGCGAACTATCAGACCTTTTTCGGTACGGGCGACGACGCGCAGTGTCAGGTCCTCGTTAACTCCTTCGAACTCTGAGGTGGATTTATCGATGGCCGCATGCACGATGGTGTGGGTCAGGGCGAGGTCGCCGTCGATGACTTCCTGCTGGTATTTCGCCAGGCGCTCGTGGTAAATCGGGTCGCCGTATTGTTCGAAAATATCTTTGCGCGCTACGTGACCGGCGAGCACGACGTTGACGTAGTCCGGGGTACGGCCCAACATGCCCATGGAGTAACGAGCCAGACGATCAAACGCCACGTGGCGGGTTTCGATGTCTTCAACGCTCTTTGGCAACAGGTGTGACACGTTCATGAGTCCGCCGGATGGGGATTCCATGAGGGTATCTTCAGCATATTTGTGCTGAAAATCGAAATAGCCCGCCATACCGTCCACTGACCGAGTCATTGCCGGGTGGGTGGCTACGTCAATGCGCTCGTCTCCCAACCAAACTTCGCGTCCGTCGGCTAGTCCGGCACGATACTGATCGCCAGTTCTTGCAGTCATGTTCACTCCCAAACTTAGTGCATTATTTGTGTAAGAATATTTTCTTCGTCACTTACTATACTCGCCTGATGTGATGTGGGCAATAGATTTTCTACTATTGCGAAATATTGTGAACCCTTCGTTTAATGTATTTTTCGTTCTACGATGTACTTTAGCTGTCATTCTGTGATCTACGCCATGCCATCATGTGAGATCACCTAACCGTTAGGAAGTACCGCGACATGCAAACCCAGGCAGTGCAAGAACACGGCATGCCCGAACTGATCGATGCACTCAAAGATCGTCCTGTCCCGCTCATTATCGACGGCGTCCACGCCCAAGGCGGGGCTGAGCCACTCCAGCTCACTAACCCTTCAACGGGGGAGGCGCTTGCGACCAGTGAAGGTGCTAGCACCCACGATGTAGACCGTGCAGTAGCTGCGGCCCGACGCGCTTTTGAACAGGGGGAGTGGGCGACGATGACGCCGGCGGATCGGCAAGAACTGTTGTGGCGTTTTGCGGATCGCCTGGAAGCCTCCCTGGATGAATTGGCGACGCTCGAATCGTTGAACTGCGGTAAGCCCTACGGCATCGTTCGGAATATGGAATTGCCTGCGGGCATCAAAATTCTGCGCTATCACGCGGGCTGGGCGACCAAGCTCAACGGTGAAACCCGAGATGTCTCCCTGCCCGGCACATGGCATGCTTTCACGCAACGCCAGGCCCTGGGGGTCGTCGGTCTTATTGTGCCCTGGAATGTGCCGTTCAATATCGCGCTGTCAAAGGTTGCTCCAGCGCTCGCGGCAGGATGCACCGTGGTGCTCAAGCCGGCTGAACTGACACCGCTGACGGCCGTCAAGATGGCAGAAATTGCCCTCGAAGTTGGTATCCCGGCCGGCGTGTTCAATGTTGTACAGGGCTTGGGATCGATCGCAGGGCAGGCAATCGCCGATCATCCCGATATCAATAAGGTCTCCTTCACCGGTTCCACCGCCGTCGGGAAACGTTTGCTCACCTCGGCAGCGGGAAACCTAAAGCGACTCAGCCTTGAGCTCGGCGGAAAATCACCGGTTGTGATCTACCCGGATGCAGACCTCAAAGAAGCTATCCCGGCCGCTGCGATGAGTATCTTCGCGAACTCCGGGCAGGTGTGCGCGGCCGGTTCGCGGCTCTACGTTCACGAGCGTATTGCCGACGAGGTCATTGAGGGCGTGGCCAAGATTGCTCGCTCCTTCAAGCTTGGCCCCGGCATGGATCCACAGACCACCATGGGCCCCTTGATTTCGGAGCAACAGTGCCAGCGAGTCCTGGACTATGTTGATCAGGGAGTCACCGACGGTGCGGGGCTGGTCACCGGTGGCGTACGAGCCGACCGCGAAGGCTTCTATGTCGAACCTACGGTGCTGACGGGAGCATCGCCTGACATGTCGATCGTGCAGGAAGAGATCTTTGGGCCCGTGCTGGCCGTCAGTACCTTTTCAGATGAAGACTCACTTGCCGATGTACTGCAGCAGGCAAATAACACTGAATACGGTCTGAACTCCATTATCTTCACCAAGGACATCTCGCGCGCGCTGACCTTCGCGCAGCGCATCCAAGCGGGCAACGTCCGAGTCAACACCGGAAGTGGCATGGACGCCAACATGCCGTTTGGTGGATTCAAGTCCTCCGGCTGGGGGTATGAGCACGGACGCGAAGGGGTCGAGGCCTATACCTCACTGAAGTCCGTGGCGGTCAAGCTGTCCTAGTGCTAAAACATGAAGGGTCCGGTGCGCAGATCAGTACGTGCTGCACCGGACCCTCGTATTTGTCCGGGCAATTATGCGGAGGGGTTAGCCTGAGAAATCGGTGATGACGTTGCGCGCCACTCCGCCATCGGCCATATCGGCATAGCTCTGGGCGATGTCCCCGAGGCCGATGCGACGAGACACGAGCTCGTCCAGTTTGAAGCGTCCCTGGAGGTAGAGGCTGGCATACCGGGGGATATCGATTTTCGGGTTTGACGATCCCATCGCAACTCCTCGGACACCTTTTTGTTTACTCATGAGATCGCCAAACGGGGTGATCTCGATGGTCGCGCCCGGTTTGTGGACCCCGATCAAGTACGCTGTTCCGCCGGTCTCAAGCATGGCCACGGCCTGCTCTGAGGTGACTTTGTTGCCCACGAACTCAAATGCGTGGGTTACACCACCGGTCAGTTCCTGGATGGCGTCTACAGCGTCAGTCTTCTGCGGGTTGATGACATCGGTTGCGCCGAAGGTCTTGGCGAGTTCAAGTTTGGCATCCTGCATATCCAATGCCACGATGCGCTCAGCGCCAGATAGGGCTGCCGCTTGCACGGTGTTGAGCCCGACACCGCCGCAGCCGATGACGGCAACCGTATCGCCGGGGCGAACTCGTGCGCTGTTGATGGCTGCCCCGGCACCGGTGACTACGCCACAGCCCAGCAGGCAAGCGCGATCAAACGGGATGTCTTTGGGTACTTTCACCACGATGTTTTCATGCGCCAAGATGTGTTCGGCAAAGCCGCCCACACCTTGGAAAGCAGTGATGGGATCACCGTCGAGCGTCAAGCGGGGTGGTGCTCCTGCGGGGCGTTCGGTGAAACGCTTATTGGCGCATTGATAGGGGCGTCCTTGAAGACATGTCCGGCATTGTCCACAGTGGTGAATTGGGGCGGTGACCACGTGGTCACCCACTTGCACATCGTGCACGCGGCTTCCAACAGCGGCGACGATACCGGCAACTTCATGCCCGAGAAGCAGTGGAAGTGGGAAGCCGGTTTCAACGGTGGCGACGTGTTGGTCCGAGTGGCAGAGGCCGCTGGCCTGGACGTCGATGAGCACTTCGTTTTCGAGCGGATCTGCGATGTTCACGTCGGCAATCCGGAACGGTCCGTTGACTTCTTCGAGTATGGCAGCTTTCACTCTGAACCTCTTTCAAAATCCTTAAAAACATGTGACATATCACATATAAAAATGTAAACTGTGATGTAGTTTACATTATTCTTATAAAATATACCTTTGTGGTTCCCGAATTGGAGAGACTCGTGCGCGCAGCCGTCATTAATGAGATTGGATCAGGTTTTGAGATCGAAGATGTGACCATCGATGATCCAACAGGAGCAGAAGTGCTCGTGGAGGTTCGAGCAGCTGGTCTGTGCCACTCTGACTATTCGCTGGCCACAATCGATCGTGGCCGACCACTGCCGATGGTCGTGGGCCACGAGATGGCCGGCGTCGTGGTAGCCGTCGGCCCCGAAGCGTTTGGCTTTGCTCCCGGAGACCACGTCATCGGGACACAGATTCAGGCATGTGGCACCTGTCGATCGTGCTCGACGGGCAAGCCATACCAGTGCTCCAATGGCGGCGCCCTGAGTCGCGCACCAGAAGCCACCGCACGCTTGAGCCAAGCCGATCGCGACATCACGACCTTCGGACTGGGCGCATTCGCTGAATATTCGCTGGTCCATCAGAACCAACTGGTGCAGGTACCCAAGGAATTGCCGTTTTCACAAGCCGCAATTATGGGATGCGCTACGGCAACCGGTGTTGGCTCCGTGATCAACTCGGCCCGGGTGCGGCCCGGCGAATCGGTCGTGGTGATCGGACTGGGCGGTGTCGGGCTCAACGTCTTATCCGGTGCACAGATCGCCGGCGCTCGACACATCATTGGGATTGACCTGCAGCCTGAAAAGCTGGAATTGGCCAAGCGTTTCGGCGCAACGCATGCCTTCAACGGCGCAGACCCGGACCTGAAAGAACGTATCCACGAGGTCACCGGCGGGGGAGCAGACCACGCATTTGAAGTCATCGGCTTCGACGAAACCCAGCGCCAAGCCATCGACGCCACACGGATCGGCGGTGCGGTGCACTTTATCGGTATCCCACGAAGCAATCCGTTCGAACTCAGCGTGATGGCAGACCTACTGGTCGGGCAGCGCTCGCTGAATGGCATATATATGGGTGCTTCCGATATGCGCCGCGACATCCCGTACTACTGCGACCTGTATTTACAAGGCCGACTCAATCTTGATGACCTCATTGCTCAAGAAATTTCGCTGGAGCAGATCAATGAAGCCTACGAATTGCAGACCGGCGGGGCCATTGCGCGCAGTATTATTCGCTTTGACAAAAACTCACGTAAAAACTAAACCTAGGGTCAGATTATATTTAAGGGTAGGCTGGATGCATGGCAAAACGGACTGATGCGGCAACGCTATCACGCTTTATTCGTGACGAGCTCCGCGACAATATTCTCAGTGGTCGCTGGGAACCCGGCGACCGCTTGCAGCTCAAACAACTCTCGGACCAATTTGATACCTCATCGACGGTCTTGCGAGAAGCACTCGCACGCTTGGCGGCGGAACGTCTGGTGGTGCTGAAACCAAACCGCGGATTCTTCGTTCCCACCTTGTCCTTGGACGAATTGCGCTATATCACCGAACTCCGAATCGTCAACGAGCGCTTCGGCGTGGAGCTCGCGCTGGAGCGAGGCGATCTCACCTGGGAAGGTGACCTGATTGCCGCACACCACCGGATGGAGCGCACCGAACGACGCGACAAGGACAACCGACCAACCGCTGAATGGGCTGAGGCGCACCAGGCGTTTCACACCCAACTCATCGCCGCCTGTGGTGTTCCGGTGTTGATTGACTTTACGAACACCCTGTCTGACTTAGTGCAGCTGTATAACCGCTGGGCCACCCAATCCACGAATTGGACCGGCCGTGACCTCTCGTCGGAGCATGATGCCATTCTGCAAGCCGCCCTGGACCGCGACGCTCAGAAGACCGGGGACCTATTGACCCAGCACTACCGCGGCACACTCGAAGCCATCACGAAGCTCGGCATCGAAGCCGGTGTGCCCCAGGCTATTCCGGACGCAGCAGAAAAACTCGCCTAGCAAACGGCACGAGAACCCAAAAAGGGGCCTCCATCCACATTCGTGGATGAAGGCCCCTTTTGTTTGAGTGGTTTAGAGGAAGCGTGCCGGCCAAACGCCCTGCTTACCCGGTGCGATGATGCCCTGCGGGTCAACCGCATCCTTGAGTTGTTGCTGGAACCGCAACATCGCATGATTATTGAAATCAAAGCCTTCGGCAATGCGATCCATGTAATCAATGTGGCTGCGGTACGGGGCGTAGCCCTTCGAGCGCGCTAGTGCCAGCAATTCGGTGTAGAGCTCACGTGCCCTGCCCAGCATTTCTTCATTATTGTTTTCGAAGTAGATCATGGTCACGTGGACCATGTGGCGCGGGTAGAGGTGATAGCCAATATAGAGGTCGAAGCCATGCTTGGCGTACAACTTCTTGACGTCCTGATAGAACGCCCAGACCTCTTCACCACGGGCCGGCAGAATTGGTGCGGCATCGATGTGCCCACCGTCTTCGGCCAAGTAATTAATGGTGCTCAGCGGCTTCAGGGTTGGTACGCCTGCCATCTGCGTCTTATCGCGATCTGCGATGTCCTCATAGGCAATACGTACGCCGTCCTCGCCGCGGTAGGTCCGAGCATCGATCTCGATCCCGTCGTGGCCAGCGAAACGTTCCTTGATGATCTCCAAGCGGCGCAAAGCAAGACCGTGGTCGCCATAGATCGCAAATTTCGCATTCCACTGACCAATGCCCAGCTCGTGACGAATCTCTTCGAGGCGATCTTCGGGAATCGCACCCTCGCCGTCGTACCAGTGGGACCGAGGCCCATGCATGGTCACCGCGCGCACCACGTTGCCGCACAGGGCGTTGTTTTGAATAACGTCCTCGCGGCGTAGCTGCGTCAAGGTGTCGATCAGCAAAGGGAGGTCTTCTTCGCGTTCGACCTTGATATCACCATTGATGTAGGTCTCTGGCCACGGCATCAACCAAATGCCGATTTGCGTCACCACACCCAGGTTGGACTGGGTAAACAGGCCGTCTATGGTGGGGCCAAAGCCGCCCTGGAAAATCGGACCGAGATCGGTGCCGGTCATCGCGCCCATACCGGTTTTCAGCAGGTCACCATCAGGTAGCACGACGGTCATGCCGCAAATTTGTTTGGCGTGGTCACCATAGGGAGTCATGCCATAACCGCGGTCCAGCGCATTGCCCAGCACCGAACCCCATCCAAGGGCGGGGACGGACAGCCAGACCTTGAGGTTACGTTCCTGGATGTAGTCGAACAGGTCAAAGAAGGTGACGCCTGGTTCTACAACGGCGTATCCGAGCTGGTCATCGACTTCGATAATCCGGTTCATGCGCTCAAGGTCTAGGGCCACCATGTCACGGGTGCGTGGCTCTGGGCCGCCGTAGCCGAGGTTCTTGCCCTTGGAGAAGGTCCAGAGCGGGGTACCGGTTTCGTTCGCCAGTTTGACGATTTCTTGGACTTCTTCGGTGTTGCCCGGGCGCACGCCGGGCCATGGCGCACGGCCGGGCTGGAGTGGGTAGGGATCGAGGTAGCCGTCTTGTGAATCGACGCCGATGACGTGCTGGGCACCGACAATTGCTTCAGCGCGCGAAAGGAACTCGCTCTGGGATGTTTCTGGGGTAGTAGTCATGAATTCAAGCCTTCACTTTGCGAAAAACTGGGACTTCGTACGCAGCGATTTACAGCGGTGGAAGACCGAGGTTTTCGCGGAACGTTGCGCCTTCGTACTCTGTGCGGAAGTAGCCGCGGTCTTGCAGCTCTGGTACGAGTTTGTCGCAGATGAGCTTGAAGCCGCCCGGGTTGAATGGTGAGTTGAGGTTGAAGCCGTCGCATGCGCGAGCTTCGAACCAGTCGATCATCCGGTCAGCGACCTGGCTCGGGGTTCCGGCCATCCACTGGTGACCGGTTGAGCGCGCCAGGTCCACAATGAGTTCGCGCAGGGTCATGCCCATGTCAACGGACTTGCGGCGGTAGATCTGGTAGCGGCTCCCCAGCGAGTCGTCATCTTTGAACCATTCGACGGGAATGGACTCGTCGTAGTCGAGCTCGGAGAGGTCCATGCGCAGGTCGGCGCCCACCTGGGTGCGACCGTTTTCGAGGTGAACATAGCGGCCTAGTTCATCCGCGAGCTCTTGGGCTTCAGCTTCGGTGTCGCCGAGGATGGGCAGGATGCCTGGAATGATTTTCACGTGGTCGGGATTGCGACCCTTTCCAGCGGCCAGTTCTTTGAACTTGGCGTAGAACTCAATGGAACGGTCCTTGTCTGGCTGAGCTGTGTAGATCATCTCACCGATGGATGAGCCAAGCTCCATACCTGGGCCTGACGAGCCGGCCTGTGCGAGTACCGGTTGGCGCTGCGGGCTGGTCGGCATGTTGATTGGACCCTCGACCTTGAAGAATTCGCCTTCGTGGTTGATCTTGTGCAGGCGCGAGCGATCCAAGTATTCACCGGTTTCGCGATCAACAATGATCGCGCCGTCATCCCAGGAATCCCAGAGTTTGCGGGTGACGTCGACGAATTCGGTGGCACGACGGTAACGGGTTGCCGGATCCGGTGCTTCTTCCAACCCGAAGTTTTGGAAACCGTCAGACGAGGTGACAATGTTCCAGCCGGCGCGACCGTTCGACATATTATCGAGTCCGGTGAGTTGGCGGGCCACGTTATATGGTTCGGTGAATGAGGTTGAAATGGTGCCGACTAAGCCAATGTGTTTAGTTCTTGCAGCCAGTGCGGCCAGAACGGTCATCGGCTCGTAGAAGCCGTTCATCTTGATGTCGCCTCGAAGCAGGGTATTGGCGTGCGCAACGTCGCCGAAGAAGACAGCGTCGAGTTTTGCGGCCTCAGCCATCTGGGCCAGCTCAGCGACGAATTCTAGGTTGCCGAGTTCTTCAGCACGGCTGCCGTCCATGCGCCAGCTGTCCTTGTGATAGCCAGCTGGAAGCATGAAGGTCGTCAGTGCCATATGTTTTTTGGGTTTCGAGGCGTTCATTCCTAGGAATCCTTTCAATCGTGGGAGGCACCTGATGGGGAAGCACCGGCGCTCCGGTCACATGCCACGGAGATGGCTGTCACACTCTACTTTCCACCAGTTTAGAGTATTTTTCTACATCTTCAACATAATTACCTCTAGATTATTTTCTTAAGCAGATAGTATTATGTTGAGTCAACCGTAGATTAATAGCATTGGAGTGCAATGAAGTATCTTAGCTTTTCCGTTGGCAACTCAGAGCCGACATGGGGCGTTGCTGAAGAAGGCACCGTTTACGACCTCGGCCCATCGGGCGCAAACCTGTCGACGTCCCTGCACACAGCGGTCGTTGATGGCAAGTTTGGTGCCGTAACTCAGGACCAACTGCAGTCCGCGCCGACTCACGCAGAGTCAGATGTCACGCTGCTTCCGTGCCTCCTGGAAGAACACAAAGTTATCTGCATTGGCGTCAACTACCGCACGCACCAGGAAGAATCCGGTCACACGGGACAGAAAGCACCAACAGTCTTTACTCGCTTCGTTGATACCCACATGGGCCACGAAGCACCAGCGGTAAAGCCAACATCCACTCAGAAATTCGACTACGAGGGCGAAATGGCCCTGGTCATTGGCAAAGAAGCCTGGCATGTAGCGAAAGAAGACGCGTTCGACTACGTCGCAGGCTACGC
>Ga0079226_10004675_pt1 | contig 10457 bp, 7 predicted proteins | sample Poulit2014_FD_76345 | JGI IMG/M metagenome (GOLD analysis project Ga0079226, IMG submission 76345) | Agricultural soil microbial communities from Georgia to study Nitrogen management - Poultry litter 2014 | ecosystem: Environmental > Terrestrial > Soil > Agricultural land | place: USA: Georgia...
ATAATCGGGTATTTGACTCACAGTTTCTCTTCCAATTCCATTATCTTTTCAAAAGTCGCTTCATATTGTTGTTCCAGTTTTTCGATTTCCTCTGCTCGTTCGGCACGCCTTTTTTCTATGTCTAAAAATTTCTCTTTATCTGCATAAATATCAGGAGAGGCGAGTTGAGCTTCTAGTGTTGTTTTCTCTTCTTTGCTCCGATTTAGATTTTTCTCCAGTTCTTCAAATTTTTTCTTTTGTTTTTGCCATTGTCTTTTGACCTCTTTGTCTATGGCTTTCTTTGGCGCGTTTTCATTATGTTTCTTTTTCTTATTAGGGATGCTGTTATTCTTTTGAGAAGATGAAGTTTTGGAGAATTTTTTTTGTTGATTTTCTTCTTGCGCTTTTTTCCAGCTTTCCCATTCATCATATCCTCCGTTGAATACCTTTATTTCGCGGTCTTTTATTTCCCAAATCTTGTTAGCTGTTTTGCTAATAAAATATCGGTTGTGAGACACGAGTACATAAGTTCCGTTATATTGATTTAGGGATTCTATGATGCGATCAACAGACTGAATATCTAAATGATTGGTAGGTTCATCCAGCAGAAGAAAATTGGCTTTACTGATGATGGTTTTGGCCAGTGCTACTCTGGCTTTTTCTCCTCCTGAGAGCACTTTTATTTTTTTAAATACATCATCTCCATGGAATAGAAAACACCCTAAAAGCCCACGTAATTCCTGATCTAAATAACCACTGCCACATTCCTGTAGTTCAGTGAGTAAATCGTTTTTTAGGTTAAGTGATTCTAATTGATGTTGTGCATAAAAACTGGTCTCCACATTGTGTCCGGGTTTATTTTCTCCCTCAAAAGTTTCTGTTCCTGCGATAATTCGTAACAAGGTGGATTTCCCCATTCCATTAGCTCCTATTAGGGCTATTCTGTCTCCTCTTTCAATCATAGCGCCGGTATTTTCTAGAATAACATGCTCTCCATAGTGTTTTCCAATATTTTTTAAGGTGGCAATGATTTTTCCGGGCATCTGACCTATGTTGAATCTTATTTTTATTTTTTCAGGATCAGCACCTACTTCTTCAATTCTTTCTAATTTTTCAAGACGTTTCATGGCACTTTGTGCTTGTGCTGCTTTAGTGGCTTTTGCTCTAAATCTTTCTATAAATCTTTCCTGTTGCCGGATATATTCTTGCTGGTTTTCATAAGCCCTTTGTTGCTGTTCTTTTCTTAAGGCTTTTTCTTTCTCATAGAAACTGTAATTGCCACTGTATAACTGTATTTTTCGTTGGTCTATCTCTGCTATTTTTGTGACCATTCGATCTAAGAAATAACGGTCGTGAGAAGTAATGATAACGGTTCCTTTGTATTTCTGGAGATAACGTTCCAGCCATTCGATTGAGGGCATGTCTAAGTGGTTGGTAGGCTCATCCAGCATTAATACTTCAGGTCCTTGTAGCATCATTCTGGCCAATAAAACACGCATACGCCAGCCTCCGGAAAATTCACTATATGGTCTGGATAAATCGGATGTTTTAAAACCCAAACCTTCTAACATGGCTTCAGTTTTGTGCTGCAAATTGTAGCCATCCAGGGCTTCAAACTCATGCTGAAGGTCGCTGTATTTCAACATGATTTCTTCGGTGTAATTCTCTGCCATTTTTACAGCCAGCTCTTCCATCTTTTTTTCTATTTTCAGAGCTCGCTCAAAGGCGGTCATGGCAACATGTAAGATGGAATCATTACTTTCAAAACTGAGTAAATCCTGATTAAAAAATCCTACCGATACATCTCCGGCTCTTTCTATACTTCCGGCAGAAACGGAATATTCTCTGTTAATGACTCTTAATAAAGTGGACTTTCCGGCACCGTTTACACCTATAAGACCAATTCTTTCATTGGGCATGATGTGCCAGCTGGCATCTTTTAAAATAGTATGCGCACCAAATTCAAAAGTAATGTGATTTATGGCAATTAACATCTGATTGTCTTTTTTGAGAATGCAAAAGTATGATTTCCTAAGTGAGATACCTTATATTTGCCATAAATTGAATGATTATGAAAGTATTTAGTGTATTGGTTCTCCTGGCTGGCACTTTTTTGTTTACTACGGCTTGTAATTCAGGTGATAGTGGTAGTAGTAGTGATAAAGATACGACCCTTGTAGAAATAGATGTGCAGGTTTCTGACGAAACCGCAGCACAAGTGGATTCTTTTTTACAAACGTATTATGCTGTGAAGGATAAATTAGTAGATGATGATTCAGCAGCAGCTAAAAGGCTTTCGGAAGATTTATTGGCTGCTTTAAATAATATATCGTTAGAAACTATATCTGATTCTTTACAAAGGAATACGGTATCTCAGGAAGTTTTGAATCTGAAGAATTTAATTCCTCAATTGAATAAAGATACATCTATAGCTGCGGTTCGTGCTACTTTTGAGAATATTTCCTATGGTACTTATTCCTTGATTAAAAGTGCCGGTTTGAAGAATATAAAGGTGTATAGGACATATTGTCCAATGGCGGATGCCTACTGGTTAAGCGCGTCGGATCAGATTATGAATCCCTATTATGGACATAGCATGATTAACTGTGGGATGGTAAAAGAAACATTAGAATTTTAATGCATTATCGGGAATAGTATCTTATGGTGAATGTGCTTTAATAAGTATAAATATTTTGTCCTGTTCTTGTGTACTCTTTATGGGGTATTGGAACAGGATTCTTTATATGCACAAACGACAATAAGGCTTAGTGGGCAGATTACTCATGCTGTTGATAATACCCCTTTATCCGGAGCTACCGTCCGCGTGACTGGTCCTGAAAGTAGAGGCGAAATTACGAATAAGAACGGCTTTTATAGTTTTGATTTGCCGGAAGGAAAATATCGTGTGGAAGTCTCTTATATTGGTTTTAAAAAGCGTAAGGATACGTTTGAACTGAAGCATTCTTTGGTCTTAAATATTCAACTTACCTCCAGGCGTGTACTGCAACAAGAACTTGTTGTTACGGATCATTCAAAAGATGAAAATCTTAAAAACACAGAAATGGGGACGGTGCAACTCTCTTTGAAAGAGATTGAAAAACTACCCTCGATATTTGGAGAGACGGATATTTTAAAAACTTTACAAATGTTACCTGGCGTTAATTCAGGTGGGGAAGGAACGACAGATTTATTGGTTCGGGGAGGCGGTCCCGGACAGAATTTGGTATTGTTAGATGGCGCGCCAATTTATAATACCGGACATTTATTTGGTTTTTTCTCTGTTTTTAATGGAGATGCTATCAAGGACTTGACGCTCATAAAAGATGGAATGCCTGCAAATTATGGTGGTCGTTTATCTTCTGTTTTGGATATTAGAACAAAAAATGGGAATAGGGAAAGTTTGCATGGAAGTGGGGGAGTAGGTTTGGTTGCTTCTCATTTTTCACTTGAAGGTCCTGTCGTTAAAGATAAATCATCTTTTTTTATTGCGGGTAGGAGAACTTATATAGATGCGTTAGTCAGACCTTTTGTATCAAAAAGTAGTTCCTTTTCTGGTTCCGGATATTATTTTTATGATCTTAATTTTAAATGGGATTATAGAATATCAGATAAGGATTACTTATTTTTTAGTGGTTATCTCGGACAAGATCATTTTAAATATGTGAGTGACAATCGTGATTTTAATATGGAAATGCCTTGGGGAAATAAAGCTTTTACTTTGGGGTGGAAACATACCTGGAGCGATAAACTTTTTATGAATACCACACTCATTTACAATGATTACAGTTTTAAAATGAAAGGTCGTCAGCGCAATTTGTTTATGGGAATGAATTCGGGAATTGATGGGAAAACAGCAAAAATTGATTTTTCATATTATTTAAATGACAAGCATCATTTGAAGTTTGGGTCTATTTATACTACGCACCAGTTTATACCGTCTCTCGTATCGGGTAGTTCTGATAAAGTCGTTTTTGATGCGGATAATCCTTTAAAGAAATATGGGAGAGAAGGAGCGCTGTATGTTTTGGACCAATGGGAAGTATCGCCAAGGATTAAGGTTAATGCAGGAGTGAGATATAGTTTTTTTCAGCAACAGGGACCTTTTAAGGCATATAAGAAAAATAATAAAGGCGAAATAATTGATAGTACTTTCTATAGTGACGGGGAAACGGTAGTGACTTATAGTGGCTGGGAGCCCCGGTTTATTTTAAGATATCTGGTGAATGAACATAGTGCTATAAAGGCTTCAATAACTAAAAATTACCAGTATATTCATCTCGTAAACAGCAATTCTACGACTTTGCCTACGGATCTTTGGGTACCGAGTACAGCTATGGTCAAACCCGGGATTGCATGGCAGTATGCTTTAGGGTATTATCGTGATTTTAAAGAACATGTTTATGAAGGTTCATTCTCAGTTTATTACAAAGCGTTAAAGAATCAAATAGAATTTAGTGATGGTTATGTGCCTCAGCTTGGGGAGCCTCAGAATAGTTTTGTCTTTGGTAGTGGCCAGGCTTATGGTACTGAGTTTTTTCTAAGAAAAAATACCGGAAGATTGAAAGGATGGATTGGTTATTCTTTATCTTGGGTAAATAGAAAGTTCTCGGATTTAAACGACGGAAAACAATTTCCTGCAAGGCAGGATAGGCGACATAATTTAAAGGTTGTGGCGTCTTATAAACTCAATAATAGCTGGACATTAGCTGCTAATTTTGTTTTGCAAAGCGGTCATCCTATTACATTGCCGGAACAGTTTTATTTGATGGAAGGAACCTTGTCGCAGCAATATGTTCATTTGAATAGTTACCGGCTGCCTACTTATCACCGATTGGATCTATCAGCCACTTATAGACCTGAGCCTAAGCCTAATAGGAAATTTTCGCACACGTGGACATTCTCTGTTTATAATGTTTACAGCCGACTAAATCCTTTTTTTATTTATATAGATATTAAAGGGAATTATCAATCAAGCGCTCTGGATGTTCAACCTAGGAAAGTAGCTCTTTTCCCTATTATTCCGTCTGTAAGTTGGAATTTTGAATTTTAATTTCTTGATAGCATTTTTGACAAATCATTAAATTAACGGGTTGTTATAAATGCTGCTTATTTTTGTACTTCTGTCATTTTTAAACCTCCTGGTTTTTAGTTTTTTCTTACCCGGTCTCCTATCAGTCTGACCGGTTTGAACAGTCAGACCGATAGGATAGAAGGCGATGTATTCCAAATTCTTTACAGATTCAGTTCTTTTCTTTGTCTTATGATTAAAAACAAGAAGTTATGCCCATATGAGAACTTCTTTTTATAGTTGATATTTATGAGAACGCTGTATAAATTAACTGTTTGTCTTTTTTTATTTTTTTCTTGCGTTGGACAAGTATGTGGGCAGGTTTTTGATGATTGGGAAGGGCGATCCGGTATTGCTATAGAACATGAATTTGAAAACGGAATAGGCATTAGAGCAAGATATAGACACTACTTAGATGACAATTTGAGTCACTACAAAAAGTCTGTTTTTGGTATTAAAGTTGACTATGATGTAAGGATTACTTCTTGGTTGAAACCGGGTATAGATTACCGTTATAGATACAATAGCAAAGAAAGCTCTCATGATATCCGTTATTTTGTTAAGGTTAACCATGAGATGGGGAATGATTTTGAACTGGAATATTCACTTAAGTTTCAACAAGTTCTAGCGTCAAATCAAAATCCGGAGTTTTATGTTCGAAATGAAGTTGAGTTAAAATATTTAATAGATAAATTTTGGTCCGTTTTTATCTTTACGGAAAACTACCAAAAGATTAATGGAGGTCTTAACTTTGACACGCAAAAAAATGGTTTAGGAACTGAATATAAAATTGACAACGCAAATGAACTGGAATTTAAATTTGATGTAAAAAACAAATCCAATCATAAAGATATAGCACGGTTAACTCTTAGTTATACGGTGGTTTTGTCTAGAATAAAGCGTTGACCATAAAATATAGCGAATCAAAAAAAGCAGAATACAAGACTTCAAAAGCTGCTTTATCACCAGATTGAAACCGAATCACCCCTGAGAGACAAAAATAGGCAGCTGTTTACTTTTTCTTCGAACACATTAATTATTTGTTCTGAATATATAAAGTTAATCCTTTTAACAATCAATTAAGATGGAGGCGGTATATTATTATGATAGAAATAATATTTAATCAGAACTATTTTTACTTTAAGTATGATAGAAATCTTAAAGAGATAATCGTACATTTGAACTACATTAAAACAACTCATACATGCCTACAAAAGAAAATGCAAAGCAAAATATCTTCTCTGAAGATGCACAAACTTTTTTAGAAAAATATCTAAACAATGCTGCTCCTACCGGATATGAAAGTGGTGGACAAAAATTATGGCTGGATTATATTAAACCTTATATAGACGATTACTTTGTAGATCCTTACGGATCAGTGGCCGGAATTATTAATCCGGGAGCGTCTTTTAAGGTAGTCATTGAAGCACATGCAGATGAAATTTCCTGGTATGTCAATTATATTACAGATGATGGCTTAATGTATGTCACCAGAAACGGTGGTTCTGATCATCAGATAGCACCCGGTATGCGTGTGAATATTCAGACGGATAATGGTGCGGTAAAGGCAGTTTTTGGATGGCCGGCTATTCATACTCGTAAACATGCAGTCGATACCAAAGAAGCTGTTCCAAAATTAGATAATATTTTTTTGGACTGTGGTGCTACTTCCAAAGAAGAAGTAGAGGCATTAGGAATTCATGTAGGATGCGTAGCAACCTTTGTAGATGGTTATGAAGAACTAGCGAATGATCGTTTTATTTGCAGAGCTTTAGATAATAGAGCCGGAGGGTTTATGATTGCTGAAGTAGCCCGTAAATTGAAGGAAAACAAGAAGGAATTGCCATTTAGTCTGTATGTGGTTAATGCAGTACAGGAAGAAGTGGGGCTAAGAGGTGCTGAAATGATTTCTAGGAGGATAAAACCTGATGTGGCTATTGTTACTGACGTCACGCACGATACAACGACTCCCATGATTAACAAAAAGGTTGAAGGAGATAATAGTTGTGGGAAAGGTCCGGTATTAAGTTATGCTCCGGCAGTACATAATCTTTTGTTGAAGTCTTTGAGAGCCAGTGCCGATAAAAACAATATCTCATATCAATTACAAGCTGCTAATAGAATTACCGGAACGGATACGGATGCATTTGCCTATTCCAGCGATGGAATTCCTTCGGCATTGATTTCTTTACCCTTACGTTATATGCATACCACGGTGGAAATGGTCAGTAAAAAGGATGTAGAAGCCACGATAGATTTGATGTATCATGCACTTTTAGATATTCAACCGGATATGAAACTGACTTATTTATAAGCTTAAGGCATAAAGCCTATAGCCATTTTGTAACAACTAAAATTATATAATCATGAAAACATTCTTAGGAACGGGATTATTAGGTTCAGCATTTGTAAAAGCCATGTTAGAACGTGGAGATCAGGTGCGCGTCTGGAACCGGACGACTGCCAAAGCAGAAAAACTAGCTTCTGATGGAGCGGAGGTTTGTAGAGATTTGGGGATAGCCGTGGCGGAATCCGATTTAATACATATCTGTTTAAAAGATGACACCTCTGTGGATGAAGTTCTTGCTAAGGCCGATACTGCTTTAAAAGAAGGTTGTGTAATCGTTGATCATACAACGACCTCAGTACAGGGCGCCAAGGACAGAACCCGTGACTGGAAAACAAAAGGGATTACCTATCAACATGCACCTGTTTTGATGGGACCAACAAATGCACTTAATGCGACCGGAAACATGCTTATTTCTGGCGATCAGGATGTTATTAAGAATCTGGAATCCGAATTATCAAAAATGACGGGAACACTACTTAATTTAGGAGATGTAGTTGGAAAAGCTGCCGGTATGAAACTCGTTGGGAATCAATTGTTAATGGCTATTAATGGAGGCGTGTCCGATTCTTTGGAATTGGTTAAATCAATGGGCTTTTCTGCCAAGGATGTAGAAGATTTGTATAATGCTTGGGATCCGGGTGCAGTGGTTAAAGGAAGTCTTCATAAGATTCTTTCTGATCGTTTTCAAACGCCCTCCTGGGAGTTGGTTATGGCACGTAAAGATGCTCGCCTGATGATGGAGGAAACAGAAAAAGCAGGAAATAAATTAACGGTTGTTCCGGCGGTAGCAAAGGAAATGGATAAATGGATTGAAAAAGGACATGGACAGGATGATTGGACTGTTTTTGTGAGTGAACATGTGCCGGAAAAATGAGAGATTGAGATTTCGACTTATCCATTCAGTTTATCTTAGAAAGACTACAGTCTAAATCCTATTGTCAGATAAATGTTGCTGAGATTTCCATACACTAAAGCTGGTTTAGGAGAATTACCCCCTGGGAAATAATCCGGGTTCAGTGTGTAAGGCTGATCATAGTGTTCTCCTTTATCAGTAAGGGTATAAGTCAAATCGGCATAAAAATTATTTTTTCTAATTCCTAACCCCAAGCTGTATTTTAATTGACTACCTATTAGATCCGATTCTTCATAAGGACTGCCCATGTATGAAAATCCGGCACGAACAGAGAGTAGGTTAAACTTGAGCTCACCTCCCAAACGAATATTAGAGCCTCCTTTATAAGATTCTTTAATATTTTTATTTAGCTGATTTGCATATTCTTTATCAGCGGCAGTACTATTATCTCCATTAAAATGGAATTTGGAAGCACCGTAGTTGACGTATTCATAATCCAGAGTAAGAAATCCCCCGGAAATGGCATCTCCCGTCCCTTTAAAGAGATAAGATAGCCCACCCATAAAGCGCCAGGGAGTAGATAATGAGTAATCATATTCATCAGGATAACCATTGGTGTAATCCGCAGTGGTACTGGTATTTACTCCCATATCCTTAGAACTTGTTGTGATCGTCGTAGTATAGCTGTCGTGCATATTATAATAGGTTGGGGTATGTACAGAAGCCCCTACACGCCATTGGCTGTTAATTAAATATATGGCACCAACCTTTCCGGTTACACCAACACCGTCTGTATGCAGACTGTTTTCAATGCTATAAGAATTCAAGAGAGAATCTCCGCCTTTTGGTGTTTCCTTAAAAGTTTTTTTTCGATCAAAATTTATAGATGGGATAAATAATCCACCACCAATAAATAGTTTATTGTTATAGTTGGCAGCGAAAGCCAGACTAAATTCGTTGATTCCGCCATCCGTGGTAATGATATTGGTTTGATGTAAGCTTTTTCCCTGAGCTAATACTCCTCCGGGAAGGCTAGTCCAAACCCCATTATTGTCTAATGGGGGGTCTATAAGATAACTGTCATAAGCCTGAATGACGCCCTGATGATAATTATCTGCTAAATAATTGACATCATTATCTGCATCCGTAAAGATGCTTCCATCAATTCCTCCATTCACAAGATTTAAGTATTGATCTGAGAAGGAAGAATTTCCATTGTTCCCTTTATAAAAAATAGTTTTATTGAAATCTGCCAGACGGTTAAGTCCTATACCAAAACTAAAATTTTTCCATTTGGAGTTTCTATTTCTATTTTGTCCGGCAATAATTAGCTCTATTTGAGGTATCGCAAAATGCAGTCTGTTTTCAGAAGCTGTTTGCCCCAGATAATCGCCTTTCATATTGGCTATTTTCAGGTTTCCGGTAAAAGACAAATCACTTGATTTAAACATACCTATAGCAGCGGGATTAGTATTGACCATAGAAGGATCGCCACCTAAAGAAACCCCGGCACCACCAATAGCCTGAAGTCTTGCCGAGCCGCCCGGATTTAAAAAGCTATATCTCAAAGCATCTGTCATATCTTGAGCAGAAGACAAATTAAAGTATAGAATACCTATTAAAAGGAATATGATTTTTTTATTATTCATACCAATGGGGCTATATTTACTTGAAATTAATACTATTATCTCCTTGATCGGGATACACTCCGACTAGATGACCGGTTTACACTTGGTCTTGGTGCGGATCGTTGTGTTGTTGGTCTGGAAACTCTTTGTCTGGTTCTTGTTTGTGTTCTCTGTCTGGTTCTTGTTGGTTGTCTTCTTTGTCTGGTATTCGTTTTTACACGTTTTTGTTGAGGACGAGATTCTCTTCTTTGAACCGATTTTCTCTGGACATTTCTTTTGTCAGAACTACTTCTTCTTGCTCTGGTGGTTGTATGTTCGTCGGCATTCGGTTTATAATTTCGTCTGCGGTTAGCTGTCCTGTTGTTGTCATTTCTTGTAGAACGGTTGCTTCTGGCATTACTCCGACGTGCCGATCGCGAAGATTCTGTTGTTGCACTTTCTGAACGAGAGGGGCGAGTAGCTCTTCTCGCGGATTCATTCCTTGTCTCATGTGTTCTACTCGGAGAAGTAGCTGTTCTTCTTGGGCGATAATTATTTTTCGGTGGGTTATAATCATACCCATACTTTCCACCATAATAT
>Ga0079226_10004676_pt1 | contig 10455 bp, 10 predicted proteins | sample Poulit2014_FD_76345 | JGI IMG/M metagenome (GOLD analysis project Ga0079226, IMG submission 76345) | Agricultural soil microbial communities from Georgia to study Nitrogen management - Poultry litter 2014 | ecosystem: Environmental > Terrestrial > Soil > Agricultural land | place: USA: Georgia...
AATTCATGTAATAAGGACTTGACGCACTAAAACTATGCGTACCCGTATTATTCGGATCAATAGAGAAGCCAACATCGGTTTGTTGTGAATCGCCATCCTGAAGATCTTCAATTCTATCTGAAATAGAAGAATCAAGCTTGTCTATGTCAATGTCAGTTCCTGCTTCCAAAAGCTCATCGTCCATGAACTCATGGAACGCTTCGACCTCTTCAGGGGCAATATAGATTCCACCACAGCTCCCACTTCCGGGGGTTGATTCCGATTCACCGGTGTCTGAATCCTCTTCGGATTCATCCTCTTCATTTTCATTATTTTTATAGAATTCCTCTACAAAGTCATACCCTTGACGAGTAGTGAAAACTGAAAAATCCTGATCGAACTTCACGGGGCCAGAATAGAGTCCTTCTGGCATTGTGATTCCGAAATTAAGAGGGATACTGTCATTAATAATGCATTCATGTGCTTCTACAAGGTAGAATTCAACATTATATTCGCCAGACATCATTTCGTCCAGATGTTCAAGAACTACATGGTAGGTTTCATGAGCGATAATTCCTGCAACCTCTTCATCAGTAAGATTCTCAACATAATCAACTGAAATTGAGAATTTAATCTTGCCATTAATGAATTCAACCTGCGCGGTTTCGCCTGGGATTCCCTCGTCGGGGATTCCCAGAATCTGGGCTAAACGCCCAAACTCTGGGGACACGTCAAAGAGGTATTCAAGACCTCGCATGTAATGTTCGAAAAGCATAATTTAACTATACACCCTTCATTGTCACTAAACAAATAATTAGAACAAATTGACAATGGTTTTAGTCATATGTGGATAGTTTTCAATAAGTTCCTTATGAAGACTGTCTACCTTACGTGAATGCCAATCGCTAGTCATTATTGAAATTTGAGTCTTACTCATATCAAAAATGATCGGACCCCAATTGACGAGATTTGGAACTCCAACAGCTTTTTGAAGAGCTTCGGAAACATAATTACGAACCTCAGTCTTGTCAGAATTAGACATATTCTCGTATTCCTTGAGAATCTTAGTTCGCGACTTGCGGATTTCTGTTTCCTTCATTTGCGAAAGCGTATCAAGGAAATTACCTTCAGAAACATTAGTAGTTCCACGTGACTTGCTGACAGCTTCACGAAGGCCCTTGTAAACTGCATTAACTGAAAGAGTCACACGCGGAGGAATAGAGCCCTGAACTGTTGCTCGTTCGGGAATTGCAAGATAATTCTCTACAATCTTATCCATCCTACGTGGGGGAAGATATTCAACCTTATTCGTGTGTGATTCAGAATTACGCACACGCGCTAGTTCGTAATCCTCCCATGTTTTGACAACAAAGTCAGCAATATCTTTCCCATACTTCTTGACAAAGTATGGACGATCAATGCTAGGCTTCAGTGAAATGTAAATGTTAAACCTGTCTTGAAGTGCAAGGTCAAGCTCATTAACATTGTAGTCATCACTATCTGATGGGTTCATAGACGCCATAACGCACTTGAGATTTTTGAGACGATCACCGTTAATTGACTTATATTGAATAAGTTCATAAACAGCATTGATAACTGCATCATCAGCACGGTTGATCTCGTCAATGAAAACAACTTCAGCATCCTGAAAGTCAGTAGAACGAAGCCACCTGAGAGAATCCCGTTCAACATTAGGGGTAGGAACCCCTACAAGATGAGCATACGGGTCGATTGTAGGCGCATTAAAGAACTTCATGTTGAGATTGAGCTTCTTGACAGCCTCAAGAATCATTTCAGTCTTACCGAGGCCTGAATAACCCTCAATGAGTACATTCATGTCATTATTCATGTACTTCATAAGAGTTTGAACATTTACAGTATTTGCAACCACAATAGCTCCTATGATGTGAAAACGTATATAAGTATTGTCACACATTAAAAGCTAGAAAGCAATACTTACGGTAATTCAGCAGTTTCGTAAATGTTCACTAATTCATCGGTTGTTACAACTCGTCCTACAATCACGGGCCACAGTTTTCGGTCCTCACGTTTTCCACGAAGGCTCAATATCTGTTGAGCAAATCGTCTACCATCATATGCTGGTACTAAGGATGAATACTCTTCAGAGGTTTCAGCATCATAACCAGTGAAAGTATCTTCAGAAATTGGCCCTAAGGACTCTGCAATACGGTAAAGCGCATACATAGCAGAATCGGAGCCATCCACTAAATCGACCATGTCTATTAGTGACGTATCAATCGGTAATGGATTTTCTTCAGCCATTTCATACAAAAGCTCTAAAGAAGATTTATCAATATTTTTAAATACTTTCTTCCCAGTACGTAATCTTCTTTTATGCAGAGCTTTATCGACTTGAAGCTCAACATACCAGAGATGATTACCTGAAGTGTTAACTGTTGTTCCCGCTGATGTTGTAAGTTTATACATTCTTTCAGGTATATGCTCTTTATAAGCTTCAGATAATCTTACAGGTTTATTATCCGCGCCGAGTATAACATCAGACTCTTTAAGGTCTTTAAATTTCTTAATCTCCATTATCGAGCCCTTTCAAAAAATCATTATACACTTTACGTTCAGCATTTTTACGAGCAACAATCGCATTACGCCATTCATTAGGTTTATATTTCAAACTCTGTAATGCTATTAAACGGTGACTTCCCTTTGCAAAACCAATACCAATCTTAACTTGACCAACATTAAAGAATCCAGGTTCTAAATTCTTATAATAATTGATAGCAAAATCTTCATTATTGTCACCTAAAAATCCTACCCACTCTAATTCAGGTAACAATCTTTTCCATTCAGCAGTTACATTCTCGATTAATAAAAACATTGGAGCCCTAAATGTTGCTCCATCAGAAAGCATTGTTGTAAACTTTTCGTATAATTCTTCATTTTGGTAAAGTTTACGAATCTCGTTCGAAGACAAGACAAATACTAAAGAATCAAATTTACGACTAGGTGGCGATAAGAATCCCTGACTTTGACATTTAACGGCTCTTTGCATACACGCTTCAAAAGCAATATTCAAAGCATCCTCAAAAGAGATTTGATGTTGTAACAATCTATCGTTAGATGAGAAATTCGAATTATTTATGTCAACTGATGCGTAGTTAAAGAAATGAACATCACTTGTGTTCTTAGTTTGTTTTAATAATTCATCCATAAAATAGTCTAAATTAGACATATCCCCATAGAACAGAGTATGATTCATATATAATTCAGGAGTCCATAAAGTTTTCTTCTTGTAATTCCTGTAAAGCTCTAAAGTCATATCTGCAGTCGCTATACGGCTGCCATCATCAATGCGAGTGTCTAATTCTAAAGGAATTACTCCCATAGATCTTCCCCTTTTTCAAGTTTGAGAACATCTTCATCATCTAGAACTAGTACATCAGTTTCGCTGTCCCACGCTTTACCACCACCAGTACCTCCAGCAATAAGGACCATTGGAGATGTAACAATTTTACTAGCAACATTGACTCCCATTTTCTTCGCAAGACCAGCTTGTTCATCTGAAAGATCAAATCCTAGAACATTTTCTTTCTCACCAGTTTCAGGGTTTGTCAATTCAAGTCCATTCTCAACACCTAAAGCTAGCGGGAAGAAGCTCCATGCAACAGCATCATCTAGAACATAATGTTCTGACCAAGGCGCTTTCATAGGCAATGGCGGAACAGCTCTTAAAGTCACAATTCCTTTCTCATAATCCCAACCAGGCTGATCGGGAGTGCTATCAGGTACCCATGCTGTTTCACGTCCGAAAATTTGATTATATTGACGCAAGAAACCTTCTTCGCTTTCATCACTGAAAGTTGTTGGAACATCGAATTCAACTTTCTGAGGTTTAATATAGTCACGCCAATCTTTAACACGGACTACTTGTTCAGGGTTTCTTGCATATTCGCTCGATTGTCCAAGTTTACTTGAAGCAACTTCAAACATTCGATAAATTAGCTTGTCTCTAATTTTAATAATATCTCGTGAAGAGAAAATACCGAAAATAATAAATGATGTAAAGAACATAATTCCTATCAAGAACCATGTTCCACTAAAATGACTCAAAGCTACTGAAATAATTGTTGAAATGAAACCTGCTGCCCATAGACCTAAATACACGAAACGTCTTTGAATAGGGCTAGTCCCACCTTTTTTGAAACTTATTCCACGCGAATCTTTAAAAGCAAATAGCAATAGCCTTCGCATTTTAGGCCAAATAGGTTCAGGAAGTTTACTTTCATCAATCTTTTTCTTCTTTTTCTTGGCTCTTTTAACTTTACCGTCAATGAAAAGCTTTCTATGAAGAAAAGTTACTATACGAAGAGCAAGAGGGTAGGCTATTATATATATTAAAGCTAATATAATTATTGCTGTCATTCGTTACCTACTTCCACTGTTAAACTAGACATCAAGTTATTTTCATCTGATGAATTAGCTGATTTAGGTAAAACAATCAAATACCCTGAAGAGTCCTTATCGGCAAGTGCAATTACTCGCCTTTTCTCACCTGGTCCGTACGAAATTGTCATTGATGCCCCTGCTGAGACTCCATCAACATTCAATTTCTTAATATCATCAGCTCCACGGAAAATTCGAGTATGTGCAATATCTTTAAAATAAAAGAATTCATAATTAAGAGAGCCTAAATCAGCTCTTGCAACCATACAATATTCTGTAGGATCATGAACGACACAACTATCATGTGTTGACTCTAGTTTAACTTTCTCATCTAATTTTAAAGTTAAATTACTTTTTCTACTAGTGTGAATCCCATTATCTTTCACTACTGATTCAACAGCCTTGTCATCATTAACTTCTGGAAAATCCAAATTAGCAAAACTTGGTAATGGATTCTCATCCTCAGGTTTGATTGCAGTGTCTTCCGGAGCTTCAGGTTGTGGGTTAGCAGTCGGTGTGGGAGTTGGAGTAGGTTCATTATTAGCGAATTTAGGAACAATAAAGAAATAACTAAGTAAAGCTAGAAGTATCACTAATGCAATACTTGAGACAAGTATAAAACCTCTGTCAATGCGTTTGCTAAGCTTTTGTTCAGTGTTGTTCACGTACAATCTCCCTCAAGACTGATCAAGGGGTGAGGGCCTATCCCTCACCCCTCGGTTCATTTGTTTATATCAGAAATCAGGCTCGTCAGATTCGTCAAAATCAAGATCTAGATCAAGATCGAAATCATCATCTAGATCATCTTTTGGCTCTTCTTTCTTTTTAGAGCTCTTTTTACTCATCTTACCTTCACTAGATGAAGTTTTAGATGACTTGGTGGACTTTGATGAGTTATTTGAAGCGCTCTCACCATTGACTACTGCTGGTTTACGTGAAAGATCTGGGCCGATTGCGGTCGCAACGAGAATGGGACGTGCAGGAATGACTGTTCCATCGTCCTTCTCATATTCAGGTTTCATTTCTTCACGGCCAAAGACAAGTACTGGATCTCCCACCTTTAGGCAGTTCTTAACATTCTGAGCAAGCTTGTCCCATGCCTTAACGGTTGTCCAAAGTGTACCTACATCTTTGAACTCTTGATTCTCACGGTCAAATCGAGAGTCAGTGGATGCAATATTGAAGTCAATAACAGAACCGGACTTCCCATTACTCTTCTCAAATTCAGTGAGATCGTAAATTGCTCCAATATTTCCTTGGATTACTTTTGTTGAATTTAACGCCATTCTAATCTTCCTTCATGTTTTAATTTGCTTACTTTGGCGAGCAAATATGTGGACAATTATGGGAAACCCCATGTGTTTCTATTTTACCAACTCGCTAATCATTCCCCTTCAGGTTTCTTCCAGTCATCAGGAATAGTCACATCATCTGGAAGCTCAGGCGGAATTGGTTCTTTTGGTCGATCCTGTTCTAGGATTTTTGGCTTTTTAGGGTCCTTTTTGCACGTTTTTGGTCGCTTAGGAACCCCAGTATCTCCACCGCCGTGAGATTTCTTTCCGTCATATTTTTTATCCCAATCCGACTGTTCTTTCTTAAGATCTTGACATTTCTTTTTCTCTTCTCGATAATCAACATCAGCCTGACTTTTTATGTCTTCAAAATTATACCAGTAATCATGCTTCTTAACATATTCATTCCAAGGCTTTTTATATTTATCGCGATCCGCATTCAATTTCTTCCAAGAATCATGTACTGAATTAGCTTCATCAGCATATTCATTCCAATCAGCTGCCCTAGTCCTCTCAGACATAATTCCCCATGCCCAGTCAATCTGTCCATCAACATAATTTGACGCATCATTATTTACACGAGTACGAACAATATTGATTGCATTATCTTTCTTTTTATTCAACTGATCTTCAGTTTCATCAGGCTTTTCCCAATTGCTCCACTCCCAACCGCAACCAGGGCCTTCTACATCAAGCACTTGATAATTCGCAGTATCGCTAAAATTCTCTTTCTTTTCAACTTTAGGTCTTTCAGGATAACTTGGTTTATCGGGTTCGTCTCCATCATCATCTGAAACTGATGCTGGAAGTGGGTCATCCGGAACTTTCATATCCGGATCTTTAACTTCTTTCAAATCTGGAGGGTCAATTGTGGGAATATTGTCTAAAGGAATATCTGAAGTAACAGTTTCTGATTCAATCAAACCAGTATATTCTTTTTGACTCACAAATTTATTTCTTTTGTAATCATCTTTCGAAACTTCAAGATTTAAACATTCAGATTCTTTTAGGCTTGATTGCAAATCTTCTTCTGTTTTATTGATTAATGATTTGTAATCAGTTTTTTCGGGTGCTTCAATTGAAATTAAAGCATCCCCTGAAACCATGATTAATCCCTGATCAGTTATAACATAATGCGAACCCGAATCAGTTTCTTCAACTTCGAATAAAGATCCTGAACAATCTGAAATGTCAGAAGCATAAACATACAATTGCTTTACAGCTGTACCTGGAGCGAATACTTGAGTCATTTCTTTATATTCATCATTAGACCCTGAAAAGCTTGCCATATGACTCAAAGGTCGTTCATCTAACGCCTCGCAATCAAGTGATTTGAAAATGCGATTATGATTAACTGATTCTTCAGTTTTCCAATCTTTATAATCACGCTCTTTTTCAAAATTAGTCAACCAGTTCATGGCCTTTGAGTCGGTCAGATTAACAGGCGTCGGCTCTTTCGGAACATCAGGCTCTTCATCCTTATTCATAATCTGTGTAGGAATAACAATTGCACCAGCTACTAAAGCTGTTGCTCCAAGAGCTGACCACCAAAAAGTACTTTTCCGAAAAATACTTTCTTTCTGTTTCTTCTTTTTAGAATTTGATGGATCGACCATATTAGATCTCCGCTCTTTCTCATGAAAAGGAACAAAATATATAATCTATATATCGCTAGATATTTTAACCCTCACTATCATCACTTGTAGAATCCTCTTCAGCATTTGAATCAGGTTCTGGTGATTCAGTCTCAGTACTCTCGTCTTCTGACTCTTTAGTATCATCTTTCGTTTTTGTCTGCGGGTCAGATTCGGATGGTTCGTTATTTGAATTGTCCTTTTCAGTATCAATTTCATTAAGTCTTTTTTCAATTTCATCAATACGATCAAGCAACTCAGAAAGATCATCTTTTGATACATCGTCAGAAGTCTCATTTGAATCTTGAGGGTCGCTATTATTTATAAGTCGATCAACCTTTTTGCGTAACTTTTTATTTTCATCCTTTAATGAGTCAATTTCATCTTGGTAATCTTTCTGAGGTGATGATTTAACAACAGTTTTTGTTTCCTTTTTAACTGGAGCTGATTGTTTTCCTTGATCTTGCTTCTTTTCGTCAGGTTTAGTGTTTTTCTTATTGTCTTTTGTTTCTTTATCTTTCGAATCATCTGAAGAAGTAGTCTCAACAGGGTTTGGTTCCTGGTTGCTTTGTTTTTCTTCAGCTTTATCAACAGCTTCATCAATGATTTCTTGCTTATCAGTTGGACTAATATTTTGAACCTCTTTCGATGAAGCAAATACTGGGCTCAAATTAGGAGTATTAGTCAATGATGCCATCGCATAACTAGTAATCAAAGTGAGAGTTACAATGCTGACAAAGAGTAATAGAATTTTCATATGCTTTCGTCTTCTGAAGTATATACGAATTCTATGCACTAGATTTGAATACCATGTTGCGTTTTCATAATCAAAATCATCATCAGTTAAAACATCATCTACAAGTTCGTCTTCAGTCTCATCATTAGAGCTTTTTATAAAGGGCTTTGCAATCTTTTTAGTTCCATGAGCAGTCACAGTAAACAAGACTCTATATACTTCACTTACAACAGCTGCAATGGCAGAAAATAATGCTGCAAAAAGTATACCATTAACAATGGTTGTAAGCTTTAATGAAATCATCGCCATAGAGACTGCAGTGAAGACTGTAACTGAAATATTAATGAACGAAAGATCAGTGCCTTCTTTAAGATCTTTCTTAAGTTTATTTTCTTTCTTGCTTTTTGTTGTCTCTTCAGTATTCACTTCAGCGTTCTCATCAGAAGTTCTATTTTCTAGAGTCTCCATTTCTGTCATGTTGATACCTCGTAAGAAAGCTCTCGTGCTCTAAGGCGTCAGTTTCACACTAACGCCCTAGATTTAAATACGTTGCGCGGATTTACTTCATTTTTGTAAACCAAAGAGATTATCGGAATAGTGTGCTAGCTACTGATTAAGAAGTAATCTACGCAATATCTTTTATTCTTGAGTATCTTTCCCGATAACTTTTCGTACTGTTGGAACATTGAAGATAAGATCAGCTGAATCCTCTTCAACTGAAATTCCCAATCGAGAGCGAAGATTTTCAACTTCACGTTCTAATTCTCTACGTTCAGTTTCAACTCTTTCGAATTCAACCTTAGAAACCATATCTTTATGTTCTTCAGCTTCACGTAAACGAGAACTTTCAGAAACCTCTAAAAGATCAGCAGATTCTTCAACAATTTTGCTTAACGAAGTGATCTGATTTGAATATTGACGAACTGCAGCACGAGCCGCATATAAGAAAGTGTCAACAATACCAGTTCGATAACCGGACGAATCAATTGGGAAATCAACATTATCAAATGCATTAACTGGCATTAATTCATCAATGTCTGCTTCTTTACGAGCTTTTACAAGAAGTTCTTGAATTCTATTCTCAGTTTTATCGTCCATATTCATTCGTGGGGTTTCTTTCGGCCGTGGTGGGATAATAGGTTCAAATTCTATGTTCTCATTTTCCTCTATTTCATCATTTACTGATGTTGATACAGGTTCATCGTAGGAGTACGTCTCATCAACAGTAGACTGCGGAATCTCAGCATCTTCGGGTTCAGTTGATGATTCCTGAGGACCATTATTTATCGCGTTAGCTTCTGCAGTATTCGAAAGACCTTCAAGACCTGGTAATTCGTCTTCATCATCTAAATTCTCAAATGATGAAGGGTCGAAATCATTTTCGTCTTCAGCACCATCCGATTCGTCTATTTCGAAAGACTCATCATCCTCTGAATCGAAATCAAATTCCTCAATAGATCTTGAAGAATAATTATCTTCAAGTTTTATTGCTTTTCTTTCGTCATCAATGAAGTCATCTTCGTCATCATCAATTTCAAAAGTTTCAATTCCTCGCTTAGGCGTAGGTTTTGGTTCTTCTTTTTTAGGTTCGGGGCGGGTGCGGACTGATTTCTGTTTTATTCGAGAATCTTTTTTGGGCTTTTTTGTTTTCCCATTCTCTTCATTTGAGAGTTCATCGGGTTCGTCTTCTAGGTTTTCAGGTTTATAGTCAAAATTAATCTGACGGATATGCTCGTCACCTAATGTTTCAGGTATAGCATTTTTAACCTTATCCATGAATCCCATAATATTCCCTTCAGTTTAATCAGTTAGCATAATGCTAATATCAACTGATCTTTTAAGTATCAGAATGTCGAGCTTGCATTATAAGTTCATCAGGCGTCATTGAAATCTCACCCGTAAAATTATTAGCATAACTTAAAGCTCTCGCATATTGCATTCTAACACTGTCATAATCTTGCCGATCCCAAGCGCGAGCTAGTGCACTAGGTTCTAGACCCTCATATTCAGCGCCTAATTCAACTTGGTGCCAATCATCAAGTTTACTAATAGGAACCCCATTACTAACATTTTCTTGATGTTCTTGAATTCGAGTCTCGATGTATTTCAAATCATCAATAACAACGCTTTCAGCTAATGACATTTCATCCGATGATGAATCATAATCAAATTCTGAGTCCACTTCATTCATAATAAGCGAATGATCTGTAAATAATTTATCATAATTGAAATCTTCATAAGCTTTTTGAGCTTCTTCTTCAGATTCATAATGACCAAAACCATTGTCAATTGGGCATTTACCAGGTGGAGCATCACAAGGACGAGCTTCTCCATCATCAGAAATATGATAACGCATTATTTAGTTCACTCCCTACGATCTTTCCGATCTTCGGAT